>JAEEGG010016706.1_pt1 | contig 15207 bp, 13 predicted proteins | sample 9134161 | NCBI WGS metagenome assembly JAEEGG01 (sample SAMN16246543, study PRJNA631951) | gut metagenome | biome: gut microbiome; feature: rumen; material: CR-attached | host: Bos | place: Iran: Karaj | collected 2018-10
GTGTATCCATACCCTGTAGAAAGCAATGGAGAAATAGATTGCAATCACCTCATTGAGGACTTTTCTCCATGTTGCCTTATTCGGGTCGAGCGACAACCAAACGGAGGCGACGACGAGAGCTGCATACAGTAGCAGGAATAGAACTTGTTTCTTCATTTTACTTCGAGTTCTGCTTATAATACTTGATCAATTTAGGCACGACTTCTTCGACAGTACCAACAATCACGTAGTCGGCGATGCGGTTGATGGGAGCATCGGGGTCGCTGTTCACAGAGATGATGATGCCAGAGTCCTGCATGCCGGCGATGTGCTGAATCTGTCCGGAGATACCGCAGGCGATGTACACCTTCGGGTGAACGGTTACACCTGTCTGGCCAATCTGGCGGTCGTGGTCGAGCCAGCCAGCATCGACGGCGGCGCGGCTTCCACCCACCTCACCGTGCAGCACCTTGGCCAACTGGAACAGCAGGTCGAAGTTCTCCTTGCAGCCCATGCCGTAGCCGCCGGCGACGACGATGGGAGCGCCCTTCAGGTTGTGCTTGGCGGCCTCCACATGGTGGTCGAGCACTTTTACTACGAATGCCTCAGGCGAGACATACTTCGACACCTCCGGATACACCACCTCGTTCCGTGCCACGGGGTTTCCCCCCGTGGGCTCGTAGACGGCCTTCTGCATCACGCCGCTGCGCACGGTAGCCATCTGGGGACGGTGGTCGGGGTTGACGATGGTAGCCACGATGTTTCCACCGAAGGCGGGACGAATCTGATAGAGCAGCTGGTCGTAGTGCTTGCCGCTCTTGGCATCGTCATACGGGCCAATCTCCAGCTCAGTGCAGTCGGCGGTCAGGCCGCTGGTCAGCGAAGAGCTGACGCGGGGGCCGAGGTCACGGCCGATGACAGTAGCACCCATCAGACAGATTTGAGGCTGCTCCTCCTTGAAGAGGTTCACGAGGATGTCGGTGTGGGGAGCTGAGGTGTAGGGAAACAGCTCAGGGGCATCGAAGACAAAGAGCTTGTCCACACCGTAAGGCAGGATCTGGTCCTCCACCTTGCCCTTGATGTCCGTACCGGCCACCACGGCGTGTAGCTCCACGCCCAGCGTGTTGGCCAGCTTGCGGCCTTTAGTCAGGAGTTCCTGGGAAACTTCTTGCACCAGCGTGCCTTCTATTTCGCAATATACAAATACGTTGTTCATCTTTTTTCTGTTTTCTTGTCTCGTTTGCTGCAATGCCATTGCAGCAAAGCCGACTGTTAGCCAATAATCTTTTCTTCCAGTAACTCCTTGATCATACCCTCAACGTCTGCATCAGAAGCCGTCAAAGTCTTCGACTCCTTAGCCTGGAACACGATGTTCTTGATAGCCTTCACCTTAGTGGGTGAGCCGGCAAGACCGCACTGGGCGACGTCGCCGTCGACATCGGCCACGCTCCACTGGTTCAGGTTTAGCTCAGGACGCTCCTCATACAGATAGTCGTAGGGAGTACCCTCGGCAGGACGCTCCATGGGGCAGGTGGCACGCTTGTACTTCATCACTAGCTTGGCGTTCTGCGGGCGGCAGGGAGCAGCACTCCCGTTCACGGTAATCACTACGGGCAGGGGAGCCTCAACGGTCTCCACGCCGCCGTCGATGACGCGCTTGATGGTGGCCTTGCCGTCCTTCACGCTGAGCACCTCCTCGGCGTAGGTCACCTGGTTCAGTCCCAGCTTCTGGGCAACCTGGGGACCCACCTGAGCGGTATCGCCGTCGATGGCCTGTCGGCCGCCGATGACGATGTCCACATCGCCAATCTTCTTGATGGCGGTGGCGAGGGCGTATGAGGTGGCGAGGGTGTCGGCACCAGCGAAGAGGCGGTCGGTCAGCAGCCAGCCGGTGTCGGCGCCACGATAAAGTCCCTGACGGATGATTTCACCTGCACGCGGAGGACCCATCGTGAGGATTCCTACTGTTGAGCCCGGGTGCTGCTCCTTCAGGCGAAGGGCCTGCTCCAAGGCGTTCAAATCTTCGGGGTTGAAGATGGCGGGCAAGGCGGCACGGTTCACTGTCCCTTCGGCAGTCATCGCGTCCTTACCCACATTACGGGTGTCTGGCACTTGCTTGGCCAGAACAACAATCTTTAAAGCCATAAATATAATAATGTGTTATTATGTGATTCTATCTTATCAAACAAGCCTGTTATTTTGTTACTCTGTTACTCTGTCTTATCCCAGCAGCCTGTTATTCTGTTACTTTGTCTTATCCCAAAGAACATGTTATTCTGTTACTCTGTCTTATCCCAACGAGCATGTTACTCTGTTACTCTGTCTTATCCCAACGAGCATGTTACTCTGTTACTCTGTCTTATCCCAGCAGCCTGTTACTCTGTTACTCTGTCTTATCCCAGCAACCTGTTATTCTGTTACTCTGTCTTATCCCAAAGGACGTGTTACTCTGTTACTCTGTCTTATCCCAACGAGCATGTTACTCTGTCTTATCCCAAAGAACATGTTATTCTGTTACTTTGTCTTTCATAATCTGTTACTCTGTCTAAAAAGCGGCTGCAAAGGTACTACTTTTTGCGCACACAGCCAAATTAATTGCACAAAATCGAGTCGTTTGCGCACATTTTAGGGTGTTTTGTGCAATCTTTTCCACCCTTTCCTTGGTCATATTCAGAAAAAACATTATCTTTGCACAGCTAAAAACAACTGCTTGAATATGAAAAGACTTCTGCTTTGTTTATCATTTATAATTTGTCTGTTGTCATTTACTAGTGTCGCTGTGCTGGCGCAGGATTTCGACACAGGGCTGGTACGTCTGAAGAGCAAGCGCACCTCCTGGTATCTTTCCACCGAGACGAGCGGCAGTGCCGCCACGACCGCGAAGAACCTGTCGAAACTGAGTCAGGTGTGGATACTCGAGCCATACGTTGACGGCTACTACCTGCGCAGTGCCAATACCGGTGAATACCTGCAGGCCGACTATACCACCCCCGCCTCGGGCAAGACACGGCTGTATATCCGCAAAAGCCCCAACTCCAAGGGCACGGCGCTCTTCTGGAACATCTCGTCGAAGAGCGACTTCTCCGGCTCCAGCTTCCTGAACACCAACACGAGCCATGCCCTCTTCACCTATTCCATGGACGAGGGCTGCGACTGGTATATCGAGGCCGAGGCCAACTTCACCGAGGAAGAGGTGATGGCCCGCCTGCAGGAGCTTAGCCCCTTCACCAGCGAGCTGAAGGACGGTGCTTACTACCGTCTGCACAGCATCTACAGCCGTGTGCTCACAGAGGGCAGCGATCTCTCGACGAAGGAACCCGACGACACCAACTACAGCCAGTACTGGCAACTGCACCAGACCACCAGAGGTTGGAGCCTGCAGACCGTCATCTCCCGGAAATATGTGCTGCGACAGACGCAGACCAGTACGCCCTACCACTTAGGAACTGCGCAGACGTTCTTCAGCATTGATGCCACCGGCGATAAGTGGGACACCTTCTTCACCATCCGCTACGGCAGCGACTGGGGCGGTCTGCACGACGCACAGTCGCAGGGCCACGATGTGGTCTACTGGGACTATACCGCCGAGGCTAGCAGCTGGCACCTGGAAGAGGTGGAGCTGGATGAGGCCATGCTGGAGCAGATGCGTCAGCAGCAGGCCGACTACGACAATCTGGTGAAGAACAAGGCAACCTTCCAGCAGCACTTGGACAACCTCTTCGCCGACAAGGCCTGCACCACCCTGAAGGCTGATATCCAGGCGCTCAGCGACGAGGCACTGTCCCAGAACGAGGATTTCGCCGCCTTGACCGCCGACATGCAGGCTATGGTGCTGAAAGTGAAGAACAATAGCTGGCAGCAGTACACCAACCCGTCGACAGGCTATACCGCCGACTACGAGCGCTTCTTCCGCACGGCCAGCTACCAGCCTTATAGCAACCACCAGACGATGGCCAATGCCAGCAACTTCACCATGAGCACGTCGTTCGGCCGGCTGTCGAACCCTACGGGCGTCGTGGCCAATGCCGGCGACATTGTCTATGTCTATGTGGAGGCCAGTCCAAAGTCGGGCGCCACGCTGATGATGGAGGCCGTGAGCACCGACGGCGTGGCCGGCGACCATCCCACCGGCGAGACCACCGCGCTGAAGGCAGGCCTGAACCTGCTGCGCTACAGCGAGCAGAAGATGCTCTACGTCTTCTACCAGGTGACCGACCCGAAGAAGATGCTCAACGGCTTCCCCGACATCAGCATCCACATCGAGGGCGGGCAGCTGCAGGGCTACTGGGATGCCACGCGCGGCATGACCAATGCCGACTGGAAGCTGCTGCAGCAGGAGCTGCTGAAGGCCAGCCCCGTGCTGAACCTGAAGACGACGCACCTGGTGTTCTGCATGGATGCCAAGCTGGTGAAGCAAACCGAGCCAGACGAGATGGAGGGGCTGATGCGCATCTGGGACCGTATCGTGGAGAACGAGGAGCGCTACATGGGCGTGGAGGATTTCGAGGGCCGCTACCGCAATGTGTGGAACGCATTCAGCGGTGCCAGCAGCTATATGCACTCCACCACCTACGGCACTTGGTACACGGAGTCGACTCTCTCCACCATCATGAATTATAAGAAGATGACGCAGCCCGGCAACCTCTGGGGACCAAGCCACGAGATAGGCCACAACCACCAGGGCAGCATTAACGTCGTCGGCACGACGGAAAGCTCGAACAACATGTTCTCTAACATCAACACCTTCGAGCAGGGCATCATCACCAGCCGCCGCCAGCTGCCCGTCGACGTGTTCTGCGAGCTGGGCAAGGGCACCCGCTGGCTGGAGCGCAATATCTGGCAGACCACCAGCCTCTTCTTCCAGCTCTACCTCTACTTCCACGTGCAGCATCATAACGACCAGTTTCTGCCCGACCTCTTCCGAGCCCTGCGGAAGAGTCCCATCAACAAGAGCGACGGCAAGGGCAGCACCGACTATCTCCACCTGGCCAAGAAAATTTGCGACGTGGCACAGGCCGACCTCTCCGAGCTGTTCGAGGCATACGGCATGTTCGTGCCGGGCAGCAATATCCACGTAGGCGACTATGCCGACTACTACGTCACCACCACGCAGGCCGACATCGATGCCGCCCGCACGTACATGCAGCAGTATGAGAAGAAGCTGGGCAACATCATGTTCATCGACGACCACCTGGAGCCGATGAAGCCTGCCGACCCCGACAACATCTTCGAGGGCGTGCCCGCCACCACCAATGGGCTGAAGAAGAACAACCTCGACCAGCACAACGAGGTGGCCGAATACAAGAACCTGCCCATCGGCGAGAGCGGCGACTACGAGCTGTTCACCGACGATGCCCCCGACGTGGTGGACGACTACTACTCGCTCTCCTCCAATGGGAAGACTATCACCTTCCACGGCACCAACTACGCCGGCCATAAGTTCTACGATGCAAGGGGCAACCTCATCTGGGCCACCAATGCCCGCAGCGTCGCCCTCCCGCAGGTGGTGCTCAACCTGGGCTTGAACAATGTCAGCGTGGTCACAGCCATGTACAACATGAAGGATGCCCCCTGCACCACTCAGCAGCCCGACGTCGTGGCTTCGCCGCTCAATGAGAAAGGAGAAATAAGCGTCTTCAACCTTATTGGCCAGCGCATGCAGCAAGTCAGCAGACCTGGACTGTATATCATCAATGGAAAGAAAACTATCAAATAGAAGAATACCTATGAAATACCCCCTGAAAAGTTCTTTATTGATTATTTGTTCGTTCTTCTTTAGCGGCACAGCCGCGCTCGCCCAGGGCTTCGACAATCTGCCGGTGCCGGGCGAAGAGAAGGTAGTCGACAACACGCCCGACAGCATCGCCAAGGCACTGACGGCACGGCCCGCCCCCGGCAGCACCCGCAAGGGCACGAACCCCGTGCTCTTCCTCGTCGGCAACTCCACCATGCGCAACGGCACCCTGGGCAACGGCAACAACGGCCAGTGGGGCTGGGGATATTTCTTCCCCAAGTATTTCGACGCCGAGAAGATTTCCGTTGAGAACCAGGCCTTGGGCGGCATGAGCACCCGCACGTTCTATACTGACCTGTGGCCTGCCATCCGCCAGGCCCTGAAGCCCGGCGACTGGGTCATCGTCTCTATTGGCCATAACGACCACGCCGACTTCTTCGATGCCCGTCGTGCCCGGGGTGTCATCGACGGCGTCGACCCCGACACGATGGTGACCGGCTTCAACCAGCGCACGCAGCGGCAGGACACCGTCTACAGCTACGGACGCTACCTGCGCAAATATATCCGTGAGATTCGTGCCAAGGGTGCCAACCCCGTGCTCATGTCACTCACGCCGCGCAACGCCTACGACGAGAAGACGGGCAAGATAGTGCGCAAGCCCCAGACCGAGTGGGCGGCCTATGTCGCCGCCACTGAGGGCGTGCCCTTTATCGACCTCAACGAGATTAGTGGCAAGAAACTCGACTCGTTCAGTCGCTGGAAGGTGAACTACCACTTCTTAGGCGACAAGATTCATACTTCGAAGTTCGGCGCTGAGCTGAATGCCAACAGTGCCGCTATGGGCATCTTCAACAGTAACAACCCACAGTTAAAATCCCTAAAAGCCATGATGAAGGTCGATATTCCGTTTAGATATATCACCACAAGTGGCAAGCCCCGTCTCTTCTTCACGGGCGACTCGACGGTGAAGAATGCCGACAAGGACGACGATGGCATGTGGGGATGGGCTTCGCAGGCGCAGACCGTCTTCGACGAGAGCAAAATCACCCTCATCAATGCAGGCCGTGCCGGACGCTCCACGCGTACATTTATTAATGAGGGACTGTGGGAGCGGGTCTACGACTCGCTGCAGCCGGGTGACTACGTCACCATCCAGTTCGGGCATAACGACATCTGTCCCATCACCGACGCGAAGGGGCGCGGCGTCATCCCCGGCACGCAGGACACGCTGCACGTCTACCGCATGGACAATGGCTCCTACGAAGTGGTCTACTCGTTTGGATGGTATCTCCGTAAGATGATCGACGACTGCCGCCAGAAAGGGGCTACGCCCATCCTTGTCTCGCTGACGCCGCGCAACGAGTGGCCAGGCGGAAAGGTGGAGCGGCGCGACGACTCCTATGGCAAGTGGTACCGCGAGGTGGTGGAGCAGACGGGCGTGGAGTTCATCGACATGCACAATATCTCGGCCGACTTCCTCGACAAGAAATTTGCCGTGAAGAAACTCTCCGACGACAAGGAGAAAGCCAAGGCGCAGGTGGCTGCCATCAAGGAGAAGGCTGGCGTCTATTTCAAACAGGATCATACCCACGCTTCGAAGCTTGGCGCACAGATGAATGCCCAAAGCTTTGCGAAGGGGTTGAAGGCTAGCGGATCAGGGCTGGCAAAGTACCTGAAATAAAAAATGCAAAAAAACAGGCAAATGTTTGGCCATTTCAGGAGAATGTAGTACCTTTGCAAAAAATTAATTGAGAGATGAAAAGGCATTATCAGAAGTTAAGCATGACGGTTGTCAATCTTGATATCCAGCAGCAGTTGCTTGCAGGCAGTGAAACCGTTAATAGTATTGTAGGTGAATTGGATTATGGTGGTGGTGGCTCTGGCCCTGCCCGTAGCCGTGGCATCGGTGACTCAGACGACGAGGACGATTTCTAATATCTAAATAGCTGAAAGCTGTCAGGTTGACACCATGCCGTTTTAGGGAGGGCATTATGTCAGCCTGATAGCTTTTTCTTTATTAGTAGGTCTCATCAGGTGCTTCCCTATGATTGACAGGGCGACAGTAGACAGGATTCTGGATGCAGCACGCATCGTGGACGTAGTGGGCGAGTTTGTCACACTGCGCAAGAGCGGCGTGAACTATAAGGGACTGTGTCCGTTCCACGACGACCGCAATCCCTCGTTCATGGTGTCGCCCTCGAAGAACATCTGCCATTGTTTCGTCTGCGGAAAGGGCGGTACCCCAGCCGGCTTCCTCATGGAACATGAGCAGATGACCTATCCCGAGGCCCTGCGCTGGCTGGCGAGGAAATACAACATTGAGGTGGTGGAGAAGGAGCTGACCGACGAGGAGCGGGAGGCACAGAACGAGCGCGAGTCGATGTTCATCGTCAACGAATGGGCAAAGGACTGGTTCCACGACACACTGAAAAACACCCCCGACGGCGTAGCCATCGGTCTCCAGTATTTCCGAAGCAGAGGCATCCGCGACGACATCATAGAGAAGTTCCAGCTGGGCTACGCCTTGTCAAAGAGGGATGCTTTATGCTCCGATGCCATTGCAAAAGGCTATAAGAAAGATTTTCTGGTAAAGACAGGTCTCTGCATAGAGAATGAGCGTGGCATTTATGACAGGTATTCCGGTCGTGCCATCTTCCCCTGGCTGAATGTCAGCGGCAAGGTGGTGGCCTTTGGCGGACGTGTGCTCGACAGCCGTACGAAGGGCGTGGCGCAGAAATACGTCAACTCGCCCGACTCGGAAATCTATCACAAGGAGCGCGAGCTTTACGGTATCTATCAGGCCAAGAAGGCCATCGCCAAGGAAGACCGTGTGTTCATGGTGGAGGGCTACACCGATGTCATCGCCATGCACCAGGCCGGCATAGAAAACGTGGTGGCCAACAGCGGCACGGCGCTCTCGGTGTATCAGATCCGCATGTTGCAGCGCTTCACGCAGAACATCACATTATTATATGACGGCGACGAGGCCGGCATCCATGCCGCCATGCGCGGCACCGACATGCTGCTGGCCGAAGGCATGAACATCAAGGTGCTCCTGTTGCCCGACGGCGACGACCCCGACTCCTTCGCCCGCAAGCACTCTGCGGAGGAGCTTCGCAAATACATCGAGCAGAACCAGACAGACTTCATCACCTTCAAGACGCGGCTGGCGGTGCAGAACGTGGAAGACCCCGTGAAGCGTAGCGAGGGCATAGGCGGCATCGTGCAGAGCATCAGCGTCATCCCCGACCAGATTCTGCGGTCCACCTATCTCACCGACCTGGCCCGCCGCATTGGTATGAAGGAGCAGACACTCATCGCCGAGCTGAACAAACGGGTAAGGAAGAACATGGAGGAGAAGGAAAAGGAAATGGAGCGGGAGCGTTACCGCACGCAGTCTCCCCAGCCCCTCCCCGAAACGAAACAAGTGGCTCCTCCTTCCCCGGAAAAACCCGACGTAGAAACCAAAAACGCTCCTCCCTCGGAGGGAGGGACTGTGGGCGTGACTTCTCCCTTACAGGGAGGGGGAGGGTCTATCGAACTTCTCCTTCTTCGTGAGATAGTCCGCCACGGCGAGGAAGTCATCTTCGACAACGTGGAGGCCGACGACGGAAGCACCCTCTCTGTGACGGTGGCGCAATATATAGATGCCGACCTGTCGGCCGACGGCCTGCAGTTCTCGCAGCCGCTCTACCAGCAGATGCTCCAGGAGGCCGTGGCCCACTGCTGCGAGAAGGACTTCAAGGCAGAAACCTATTTCTGCAGACATAGCGACATGCAGGTGAGCAGGCTGGCCACCCGACTGGCCATCGACCGCCATCAGCTGGGCAAGCGCTTCAAGATTGACAACGACGAAGAAGACGAAAAAGAGAAACGCCAGCAGGATAAGACCGCCCGTCTGCGCCAGCGTGTGCAGCATCTCGTCATGGACTATCGCCTCAGCATCATGGAGCAGCAGCTGAAGAGCCTAAAGCAGCAGCTGCTCCTGGCCAACAGCAACGTGGAGCAAACCATGAGCCTGCTCAAAACATTCAAGGAAACCAAGGAGCTTCGCGATATCCTGGCCAAACGGCTGGGCAGCGACCTCGTTGTTTAAAACGGAACTATGTATTACATTCAAAAGAGATTAGAGATTTCGGCCAGCCACAGGCTGGAAGTCGGATACGAAAGCAAGTGCACGCAGCTGCACGGCCACAACTGGGTCATCACCATCTACTGCCGCTCGAAAGAGCTGGACCAGAACGGCATGGTGGTGGACTTCACCGAGGTGAAACGGCGCATCAAACGCCGTCTGGACCACCAGAACCTGAACGACGTTCTGCCCTTCAACCCCACGGCAGAGAACATCGCCCGCTGGTGCACCGAGCAGATACCGCAGTGCTATAAATGCGTTGTCCAGGAGAGCGAGGGCAACGTAGCCTGCTATGAAACGGATGAGTGATAAGCGACGAATGAAGCATCAGCTGCCACTATGAGTACTTACCGCATCAACGACATATTCTATACGCTACAAGGCGAAGGGCGCAACACCGGGCGGGCGGCTGTGTTCATCCGTTTCGCGGGCTGCAACCTGCGCTGCCCCTTCTGTGACACAGCGTTCGACACCTTCCGCGAAATGACTGCCGAAGAGATTCTCCACGCTTTAGCCTCTGTGGTCGGCAGTTTTCCCGCCGACACCCAAGGCCCGGCGTCTGTGGTCGGCAGTTCCCCCGCCGACACCCATGGCCCGGCGTCTGTGGTCGGCGGTTTCCCCGCCGACATCCTCCCCCTCGTTGTCCTTACCGGTGGCGAGCCCACGCTGCAGGTGGACGAAGCCTTCGTAGACCTGCTCCACCAGCACGGCTACGAAGTGGCCATGGAGAGCAACGGTATCCTCCCTGCTCCTAAGAACCTCGACTGGCTGACCGTCTCGCCGAAGGGCGGTGAAGGGTCTATAGTGAGTGGTGGAAGGAGAATGGCAGATGAAATCAAGGTCGTCTTTGATGAGAACACGCCAGCAATACTATCCTCCCTTCACCCTTCACCCTCCTCCCTTCACCCTTCCCCCCTCCTCTACCTCCAGCCCTGTGACACGGGCGACCCTAACCGCAATGCCGTCATCATCCAGCAGTGCGTGGACTACATCAAGCATCATCCCCAATGGCGCCTCTCCCTGCAAACTCATAAGCTTATCGGCATAGAATAGCTCCTAACTCCTAACTCCTGACTCCAATGAGTATCCTAGGCCTTCTCTACTGGTTGTCGCGCCTGATAGCTATCGGCGCCATCATCCACGTCGTGCTCGACAACCGCCAGCCGGCGAAGACCATGGCTTGGGCACTCGTCATCTATTTCATCCCCATCTTCGGCGTCATCGCCTATATCTTCTTTGGCGTGAACTACCGTAAAGAACGCTTCATCAGTCGCCGGTCGATGGACATGCTCACCAAGCGTTCGATGCTGGAGTTCGTGGAGCAGCATCATCTGGAGCTTCCTTCCGACTATCAGACAACCATCGAACTGTTCTCCCGCCAGAGCTTCTCCTTACCGTTCATCAACAGCAAGACAGAAATACTCACCAGCGGCTACGACTTCTTCCCCCGGCTCTTGCACGACATTGCCCAGGCCAGAGGCCACATCCATCTGGACATGTATATCTTCGAGGACGACGCCCTGGGACGCCTCATCAGCGATGCCCTCATCAGCAAGGTGCGGCAGGGCGTGGAGGTACGTGTCATCTACGACGACGTGGGCTGCTGGAAGGTGAAGAGCCGCTTCTTTGAGCGCATGCGCGAGGAAGGCATTGACGCGGAGCCTTTCATGCCCGTGCACTTCCCGCAGTTCACCAGCAGGGCCAACTACCGTAACCACCGGAAGATAGTTGTCATCGACGGCCGTGTGGGCTATATCGGCGGCATGAACATCGCCGTCAGGTATGTTAGCCAGTCGTGGCGCGACACCATGATCCGCATAGAGGGCGGCGGCGTCAACGGCCTGCAGCGTGCCTTCCTCATCGACTGGTATTTCGTCGACCGCACGCTGCTCAGCGACAGCAAGTACTACACCAAGCCCGAGGAGGAGGGCGGACTGATGCAGACCGTGACCAGCGGCCCTGTGGCCACCTATCCCGAAATCATGCAGGGCTATCTGGGCATCATCAAGGCCGCCAAGAAATATCTCTATTTCCAGACACCTTATTTCCTGCCTCCCGATGCTGTGTTCTTCGCCATGAAGACGGCCGCCGCTGCCGGCATCGACGTGCGTGTCATGGTGCCGCGCCGCAACGATGCCTTCTTCGTGGAGTGGGCCAGCCGCAGCTATCTGCGCGAGGCGGTAGAGGCAGGCATCAAGGTCTACCTCTACGAGGGGGGCTTCCTCCACTCGAAGATGATGGTCTCGGATGACAGCGTCTGCACCTGTGGCTCCACCAACCTCGACTTCCGTTCCTTCGAGAACAACTTCGAGGGGAATGCCTTCTTCTACGACGAGGACATGGCCCGGCGCATGCGTGACATCTATCTGGCCGACGAGCAGAAGACAATACGGCTGGAGACCGTCTCCAGCCGTATACATCCTCCCATCACCCAGCGGCTGTGGGACTCGCTCACCCGTCTGCTTTCGCCGCTGCTATAAGCGTGGAGCTTAGCGTGCAGAACAGTTTGCCAAACCAAAAGGCTACAGTTCCAAGTCAATGTCGTGCAGCTCATGCCAGGGCAGTCCCTGCTTGTTCAGCTGCTCCATGAAAGGATCGGGGTCGAACTCCTCGACGTTGAAGACACCCGGCTTGCGCCACAGCCCCTTGCAGAACATCATCGCGCCAATCATGGCCGGCACGCCCGTAGTATAGCTTACGCCCTGCATGCCCGTCTCTTCGTAGGCGGCACGGTGCGAGCAGTTGTTGTAGACGTAGTAGGTGTGCTCCTGCCCGTCGTTGCCGATGCCACGGATGCGGCAGCCTATCGACGTCTGCCCCTCGTAGTTCTCGCCCAGGTCCTGCGGGTTGGGCAGCACGGCCTTCAGGAACTGCAGGGGAACAATCTTCACCTTGACCGTTTCGTTCGTTTCGCTCTCTGCCAGCGGAGCCTCGTAGACCACCTCGTCGATGCGGCTCATGCCGATGTTCTGTATCACCTCCAGGTGCTTCAGGTACTGCTGGCCGAAGGTCATCCAGAAGCGGGCACGCTTAATCGTCGGGTAGTTGATGACCAGGCTCTCTATCTCCTCGTGGTGCAGCAGATAGCTGTCGCGCGGCCCTATCTCCGGGTAGGTCAGGTTCTTGTGAATCTCCAGCGGCTCCGTCTCCACCCACTGGCCATTCTCCCAGTAGAGTCCCTTCTGCGTAATCTCGCGGATATTGATTTCGGGGTTGAAGTTCGTGGCGAATGCCTTGTGGTGGTCACCGGCATTGCAGTCTACGATGTCCAGATACTGCATCTCCTGGAAGTGGTGCTTGGCGGCGTAGGCCGTGAAGATGCTCGTCACGCCAGGGTCGAAGCCACAGCCGAGGATGGCCGTCAGACCAGCCTCGCGGAAGCGGTCGAGGTAGGCCCACTGCCACGAGTACTCGAAGTGAGCCTCGTCCTTCGGCTCATAGTTGGCCGTGTCCAGATACGAGCAGCCGCAGGCCAGACAGGCATCCATAATCGTAAGGTCCTGATAGGGTAGGGCCAGGTTCACCACCAGCTCAGGCTTGTAGCTGCTGAACAGCGCCTTCAGCTGCTCCACGTCGTCGGCATCCACCTGTGACGTCTGTATCGGCATGGTGTAACCCTTCTTGTGGATAGCCTCCACCAGCGCGTCGCACTTTGCTTTGCGGCTGCTGGCTATCATAAACTCCGTAAACACATCGGCATTCTGCACAATTTTGAATGCAGCTACCGTGGCGACGCCTCCGGCGCCAATCATCAATACTCTTGCCATATCTTTCGTTTTAAGTTATTTCAGTGCAAAGGTACAAAAAGAATTCTTAACTCCCAGCATGTAGGCCGTTAAAAGAGATAAAACGACACAAATTTTCCTCCGGCCTTCCCGCAAATCGCCTGTCTCTTCGCAAACGGACATAGGGCGTCCAACGGTTCCTATACGCGCGCGCGTGAGGATTTTTTGGTGCTACAAGCGCTACTTTGGCATCTATCTTTTTGTGCTGCAAACAGTTGCCGGTAGCTACACCACTCTTTTTGGAGCTACTATTGTAGCTACAGTTCAAGTAGCATTAGTATTTCCCCAAACGGTGGCAGTATTTCCCCAAACGGCGTTCGTATTTTTCCAAACGGCGTTCGTATTTTTTCAAACGGCGTTCGTATTTTTTCAAACGGCGGCAGTATTTTTCCAAGCGGCGTTCGCATTTTCCGCTCACCACTTCTCCTGGCCTGTAGCTACAAAAGTAGCTCCCTAAAAAGTGATGCAGCTACAAACAACTATTTGCATATCAGTATTTTCACTGCCAAAGTAGCGCTTGTAGCGCCCTTTTTGCGATTATTTTCGCGCGCGCGTAAAGACGCAATGGACGGAATGCGTGGCGCTGGACGGTGGCCTGCAGGAGGGCAGCCACGAGGTGCAGGTCATTCTGGTGCACGACCGTCAGGCCAGGGAGCTGAAGAACTTCGCCCCCGGCAAGTATGAAGAGCTGAACGGCAAGGCCTTCCGTGGCCGGCTGGGCGAGTTCACGTTTACTACGGTGCAGACGGAAGAGATGGCAGGCAAGGCCGACCTCCTTTCCGACATGCACCAGGTGATAGGCCATCAGGAGGGAGTGAAACGGCTGATGCTGATTGTTGCCGACCAACAGCTCGACGGCCTGCGCCCGTTGCTGAAGCGCATTGACAGCGACGGTCGACGTACAACCGTATTCACCTTGCAGCCCTCCAGGTCAGAGCACCAGACTGTTATTTCCGATGCTGGCCCTTCTGACTCCTTTGCGTATGGATTAGGCACGATGTCATATTCTCTGCCCTCTTCTTCCTCCATATTGTACAGCAGTTCGTATGCAACTAGATAGGAGAACCTGCTTCCCTCCGATTTCTGATGGAACTTGACGATGTACTCAAACATCCTGTCGAAGTCGCATTTCCTTAACAACTCTTGTAGCTTCATATCGACTGCAAAGATAAAAAGTATGTCGGACAATTTGCGTCCGACATACAAAAAAACATTATTTATGATACACATTCAAAATATTATTTGTATATTTGCACCCAAATAGTAATTTATAGGATAAGGAAATGGAAGAACTTGTATTGTCTGTTCCCGCTCAGGATGCAGCATTCTTAGAGACATTAGCCTCTCGTATGGGCTGGACGATGCGTAAGCGCCGTACGTCAGTTGAGCGATTTATCAATTCATGTCCGAAGGTTCCCCAGATGACCGACGAGGAGATTCAGGCAGAAATCAATGCTGTGCGACAGGGGTTATGAAAGTATTGTTCGACTCCAACTTATGGATTTCGTTCATGATTGGCAAGCGGCTTTCGTCGCTTGCAGATGTGTTGTGCCATCATGACATAGAAGTGTATATTT
>JAEEGG010016710.1_pt1 | contig 15206 bp, 10 predicted proteins | sample 9134161 | NCBI WGS metagenome assembly JAEEGG01 (sample SAMN16246543, study PRJNA631951) | gut metagenome | biome: gut microbiome; feature: rumen; material: CR-attached | host: Bos | place: Iran: Karaj | collected 2018-10
TAAATATACTTAAAGCGCGCAATAAGCTCGGGAGAGATCTTCTCCTCGTTACCGGTACCGAGGTACTTCAGGTTGAAGGGCTTCGGATGACCGGCGTCGGCACGCATCTTCGCCCATTTGTTCGTGGCAGGATCGCCATTGGCCCACTCAATGAGGTCTATGCATTCGTCTACCCACTCGTCCATCTCCGACATCGGCACCACGTCCTGAGCCTGGGTGGGCCACATGTTCCAGCCACCGTTGGCTCCCTGACAGCTCACGCCGGCGGGCAGGATGGGTACGGGCTCCATGCCTAAGTCCTCGCAGAGTTGGAAGTACTCGAAATAGCCTACGGCACAGCTCTGGTGATAACCCCAGGTGTTCTTCAGCTGACGACGTGTCTCCTTCGGACCGATGGTGGTCTTCCAGCGGTAGGTGTTCCAGAATCCGTCGCCACCACCATGAACGACACAGCCGCCTGGGAAGCGCATGAACTTCGGCTTCAGGTCGGCCAGTGCCTGGGCGAGGTCCTTGCGGATGCCATGACCCTTATACGTATCCTCGGGCATCAGCGACACCACGTCGATATCCATGTCGCCAGTATTCAGCACGAGCAGCTGGAGTGATGCCTTCTGACAGGTCGTGTCCGGTGTCAGCACAGCCTCGTACTTCTTCCAGGCATTGTCCTTCACGTCGATGATGGTCTCTGCCAAGAGTTTCGGATCCTTGGGAGGCCATCCCGGCTGTTGCTCCACGAGCACCACGCGCACCTGCTTGGCATCGCCGTTCACGTTACGCATGAAGGCAGAGAAGTCATACTTCTCGCCGGCCTTCACGGAGATACCGTCGAAACCGTCGTTCTGGAGACCGAAGCCTTTCCAGCCCTTATAGTCGAAATACTCTTTTACGCGCTCGGTGTGGAGGCGCAGGTAGTTGGCGTTGTTGGGATGCACGGGGTTGTCCATCCTCACCTGGATGGTTCCCAGCGAGTGCCCCGGACGGATCTGTTTCCAGGCCGTGCCGGCACCCCATCCGTCGCGCTCTGCGGGTGAGAACTCGAAGGAGCCGTTCTGTACCAACTCGGCATTGAGGCCGCCATCAGCAGAGTTGTTGATGTCCTCGAAGAAGATGCCGATCAATTCGTCACTAATCTGTTTGCCACCCTGCGGGGGTGTCATGGCCTTCTGGGCGCTCAGACCCATGGTGGCGGCTGCAAAGAAAGCAGCGAGAAGGGTTCGTTTGTTCATATAGTTAAATCAATTAATCGCCTGCAAAGATAGTCAAAAATTCCCATATGACCATAGCTTTCCGAAAAAATATGCGTTTAAGCGTTCTACTTCTGGTAGGTCTTGGGTGATTCCTTTCCGAAAAGGAACTGTCGCTGGTAGCCGCCGAGGTCGATGACGATCTTCTCGAACACGATGCCAGGGTCCTGCGGATGGATGGTCAGCGTGTGGAGGTCTCCCTCGCCAATAGAAAGTTCAACCTCTTTCTCCACCACGCGACTGGCTACGGTGGGGTAATAGATGCTGTAGATATTCTCGGGCTTCTCGTTGAGGTTGCTGTTGAAGTTCACGCTCACGGGTTCGGCACCGTCAACAGAGACGTCATAGATGAGGCCGCCCTTGTCGAGGAAGTCGAGGGTTGACTTGGTCACGATGTGAACCTTGATGGTCTTAGAGCCGCCATGAGCGAATCTATATGCCAGCGAGGCGTTGTCTGTCGGAACGGTGTAGGGCATCAGGGCGATGCCGCTGAGGGTACGGCCCATATAGGGGATGACCGTCCACTGTGCCTGTGAGGCGTCAGTGCGGTTCCAGGTGTGCTCAGCCTCGATGCTGATATAGCCGTCTTGTGCAGAGAAGACGGGTCCCTGCTGGGGGTCTGCCACCTCCTTGAGCGACGGACACACGTCGGCACGGTAGTTGTCGTTCCAGGTTCTGTAGCTGATGTGCTTCTGAATCATCATGCCGTCCCACTTGCCATCGGCAATCTCTTTGTTGTACTGGAGGTTCAACAGCGAGTCGCGCTTAAAAGCCTGACGGCAGCGCTCCGCCCAGCAGTTTGCCTCGGGATCGCCCTGGGCAGCCAACTGGTGGTTCATGGCCTGGGCGTAGTACATCTCGTAGACGTTGCCCATGGCCTGGATGGGGAAGAGGATGATCTGACGGTAGGCATCCCTGGCTTCGGGCTTCAGGGTGATGAACTGCCGGAGGGCGCGGGCCTCGAGGGCCTGGTACTCGCTGACCACCTGTGCGAACTCGTCGGTGGTGTAGGTCCTGGCGTCGAGCATCTCGGAGGTGATGCGGCCATTGTATTTGCTCACGAGGTTTAGCAGGCTTGCTGCCTCACAGGCCTGATCTTCGCCGAAGCACTCGGCACAGAAGGCACGGGGATGGTCGAGCAGGTTGCTGACCAGGTATCTGGTGGGATTCCACGCCATATCCATGAACAGTTGGATGGGGTACTCCATGGGCTTCAGGTCGCCGACGTTCAGGATCCATAGCTTCTGGATGCCACCGTTATAGGCGAGCTGCAGCTGTTCCCACATATTCTGGATGGGGGTGACGTTGATCCACTTCGAGTTGCGGGGTGCTCCCACGTAGTCCACATGGTAGTAGAGTCCCCAGCCGCCCTTGCGCTTCTTTTCCTCGGCCGTGGGCAGACGACGCACGTTGCCCCAGTTGTCGTCGCAGAGCAGCACCGTCACGTCATCGGGCACTCGCAGTCCGGCATCGTAGTAGTCCTGCACTTCTTTATACAAGGCCCATATCTGCGGGGTCTTGTCAGCAGATTTGCCTGTCACTTCCTTGATGATGCGACGCTGGTTGTTGATGATGCTCTCCAGCAGTTTGGTGTCGGTGCCGTTGCCCATGGCCTCGTCACCGTCGCCACGCATGCCGATGGTCACGATGTCGTCGGTACCCTTCATACGCTCGATACCCTCTCGGAAGAAACGGTCGAGGTTCTCCTTGTTCGTAGCGTAGTTCCAGGCGCCCCAGCCTTTACGGTCACGGGCATACTCCTGATGGTTACGGGCCATCGGCTCGTGGTGCGAGGTGCCCATCATCACGCCCATGGCGTCGGCGGTCTTCAGGTTCTCGGGATCGTCGGCATAGAAGGCCCAGCCCCACATGGCAGGCCACAGGTAGTTGCCCTTCAGGCGGAGGATGAGTTCGAACACCTTCTCATAGAACTTGTGGCCGCCGTAGTTGGTGCCGAAGGTGTTCTTCACCCACGTTGTCAGACAGGGTGCCTCGTCGTTGAGGAAGAGTCCGCGATAGCGCACGGCAGGCTCGCCGTCAGTGTATTCGCCCTTCAGGATATACAGTTCGCTGTGTTTCTCCACGGGAACGTCGGCCCAGTAGTACCAGGGTGAGACGCCTATCTGGCGCGACAGCTCATAGATTCCGTAGACGGTACCGCGCTTGTCGCTGCCGGCGATGACCAGCTGGTCGCCGATGGTCTTGATGATGTATTTCTCCGTCTTACCCTTCAGGTCACGGAGCTCGCCCTGCTTCACCCACTGGTCTATCTGCGGGTTCGTGCCTACGGTGCCGATGAGAATCGTAGGAGTAGGGAGAGATGTGGAATTGAGCGTAGCGGCGGTGCCTGTGACTTTCCCGAAGTCGGCGGCGAGGTTGGCGGCGGCGAGACGCACGCAGCTGTGCTCTGCCTCGGAATAGCCGATGGTGATGTCGTTAAGTTTCCAGGTGTTGGTTTCCGACTGGAATACGATGAAACGCTCTGCGGCACGGATGCCTGTCAAAAATGTCGTCAACAGGGCTGCCAGCAGGATGGTTCTTGCGGTTTGAAATGGTTTATTCATATCAATGAGAGGTTTATTAATCAATTCGACTGCAAAGTTACCACATATAATTGAAAGATAAATTAGAAAATGTATCATTTATTTTGCAATTTGTTTCATTTTTTTGATTGTGTTTGAAAAAAATAGTTTACCTTTGCACCCGACTAACTGAATCAATGCAATGCGACATAGGCTGCTACTAACGCTACTTATACTTTGCCTGACTCTGGGATCGTATGCTCAGATGGGCAAATTCTTCACAACTGATCATCAACAGCTGTCTAGTAGTTTCGTTTCCCAGGTCTATCTTGACCACGACGGATTTCTTTGGATTACCACCCGCAACGGTATCAACCGCTATGACGGCTATCAGTTCCGTGTGTTCAAGAAGGAGAATGAGGCCGACAAGACCTTATACAGTAATTACGTGAACGGTATGATGCAGGACCGCAACGGCCTGTTCTACTTCGGAATGTACGGTGCCTTGCAGACGTGGGACGGTGAACAGTTCCATAATGTGACGCTCCTCGACCATGAGGGCAAGCCCAGTTACGGCTATGCCACCTGTTTCCTTGAGAGGGCCAACGGCGACTTGCTGGCAGGCACCTCGGGCCTCGGCGTGATGAAGTTCTCCGACAAGCAGACGGCCCGTCAGCTGGGAGGCGTCTTCGCAGGACTGCATACCGTCAATTCGCTGTTGGAGGATAAGGACGGTCGTCTGTGGATCGTCACAGACCAGGACGGCCTGCTCTGCTACGACGGGAAATCGCTCCGTCACTATCTCAACGACCGTAAGGATCTGATCCTCGGACAACTCTGTTCCGACCGTCAGGGCCACGTCTATGTGGGTACCAATGCCGGCCTTTACCGTCAACAAGGCGACAGTTTCGTTCACGTGACCGCTACGGGCAATAAGAGTGTGTCTGCACTCTTCTGCGACCGCTACGACTGTATCATCGTGGGCTACGACGGTAAGGGTATCGCCATCTACGACCCCAAGAAAGACACCGTCATCGACAATCCTTTCTTCAGTATGGAGGTGGATCTGGCCAAGAGCAAGGTCTATTCCATCATCGAGGACCGTAACGGCAACCTGTGGTTCGGCCTGCTCCAGAAAGGTCTCTATCGCCAGCCCATCGCGCCTAACGGCTTCAATTATATGGGTTACCGCCTTGGCCATGAGCGCAACGCCATAGGCTCTGCCTGTGTGGTAAGCGTTCTGATCGACAGCAAGCACCGCACATGGGTGGGTACCGACAAGGACGGTCTCTACGTCTTCGATGCCAACGACCGCCTGCTGCGCCATCTGCTCGACGGCTTCCCCTCCACCGTCATGGCCATCGAGGAAGGCGCCGACGGCCGAATATGGATAGGCTCCTATGGTGAGGGAGGCGGCTGGATCGATCCCGCCAGCATGAAGTATCATCCTATCACCTATCCGCTTGACGACCACCTGATCATTATGGACATTGCTGCCGACAAGGAGGGACGTCTGTGGGTTGCCACGATGCGCCACGGTATGCTCTGTATCACGCCTGGTGACCAGCAGATACGCACCTACGTGATGAAGCCGGGCGCCGACAACGACCGTATGGTGAACAGTATATCCAACAACTTCGTGTCGCAGGTCCACGTCTCCGACGACGGACAGCGTGTCTACGCCGCCACGTCGATGGGCATCTGCTGCCTCGACATCGCCAGCGGCAGTTGGACGAAAGTGTTCGACTCCAACTGTCTCAACTACAGTGAGCCGGTACGTGTGGTACGTGAGTACGACGGCCGTGTGTGGTATGGCACCAATGTCGGACTCTACTGCTATGACCTCAAGACGCGTGAGACGCGCCGTTATACGGCCGACGACGGTCTCTCTGACAACGGCATCGCCTCCATCGAGCGCGACCAGCAGGGTAAGATGTGGATTACCACCAGTCACGGCATGACACTCTTCGACCCCGACAAGGGCCCCTCCAGGAACTACTTCACCGATGACGGTCTCCAGAGCAACGAGTTCAGCGACGGCTGCTCCTGCTCCACCCCGAATGGCACCCTCATCTTCGGTGGTACGGGCGGCGTCACTTGGTTCAAGCCCCAGGATATCCTGCAGAGCCAGTGGGAAGCCAGTGTACAGCTGACATCACTGACCATCAACGGTACACCTGTGAACACCGCCACCCGCTCAGGCAGCTATCAGGTCACCGATACCCCCGTCGCCGCCAGCAGCCACTTCGAACTCGGCTATCACGACAACTCGTTCGCCATACAGTTCTCCACTCTTACCTACGAGAACCCTGAACACATTACTTATTTATATAGTATCAACGGCGAACCCTACCGTATGATGCCCGCAGGCAACAACGAACTGTCGTTCACCCACCTGCCGCCAGGCACTTACCGCTTCCGTGTGAAGGCCGAGCGCAATAACATCCAGACGCCTGAGCGCAGCTTCACACTCATCGTCCACAGTCCGTGGTACCGTTCGGCATGGGCCTATTTCTTCTATGCCCTGATCATCGGACTCTTCCTGTGGCAGTTCTTCACCTACCGCTATCACCGCATGCAGAACCGTCTGCGTCTCCAGGCTCATATCCATGCCGAGGAGATGGGTGAGGCCAAGCTGCGGTTCTTCATGAACATCAGTCACGAGATACGCACCCCGATGACGCTCATCATCACGCCGCTGCTCTCGCTGATCAAGAATGAGGACAACCCCGAGCGTAAGAATGTCTATGAGACCATCCGTCGCAACGCTGAGCGCATCCTGAACCTCATCAACCAGATGATGGACCTCCGTAAGATCGACAAGGGCCAGATGCAGATGCGCATGAGCGAGCAGAACCTCGTGGGCTTCATCAACGATATCTACACCCTCTTCGGCCATCAGGCGAAGTCACGGCAGATCAACTTTTCCTTCGAGCACGACTGCGACCGTCTGCCCGTATGGATCGACCGCTCCAATTTCGACAAGGTCGTCGTCAACGTGCTCTCCAACGCCTTCAAGTACACGCCTGCTGGCGGAGAGATAGGCATCCGCCTGACCCACGACGACCAGCATGCCGTCATTGCCGTGCGCGACAATGGTGAGAAGATTCCCGAGGACAAGCTCGAGAAGATCTTCCAGCGCTTCTATCAGGCCGACTCCACGTCCAACGACCGTAATGCGGGCACGGGTATCGGTCTCGACCTGACCCGTTCGCTCGTGGAGCTGCACCACGGCACCATCACCGTCCACAACCTCGACAAGGGCTGTGAGTTCGTGATCACCATACCCCTCGGCAAGGACCATCTGCGTCCGGAGGAGATCATCACGGAGACCGATCTCCCGCAGGAGACGCTGATGTCGCTGGCGGAAGAGCCGGAGCCCGTTGCGGAGGAGGAAGAAGAGGTGACGCCGATGGAGCAGCCTGCCGCCAGCGGCAACAGCATCGTGATTGCCGAGGACGACGACGAGATACGCAACTACCTCGAGGCCGAGTTGTCCCGCGACTACGACGTGCACAGCTGTGTCAACGGCCGTGAGGCCCTTGCGGAGATTTACCGCATCAAGCCCAGTCTCGTCATCAGCGACGTCATGATGCCCGAGATGGATGGCCATGCCCTCTGCTCGCAGTTGAAGTCCAACAGCTCCACCAACTTCATCCCCGTCATTCTGCTGACGGCCCGCAGCCGCGAGGAGGATCGTCTGGAAGGCCTCGAGACGGGTGCCGACGCCTATATCGTCAAGCCCTTCAACATGGACATCCTGCGGCGCACCATCCATAACATGCTCGACTCCCGCCGTCTGCTGCGTATGAAGTACGAGCGCACTGACGGACTCGAGGAGCAGATGGAGGAGATACGCCTGAAGTCGCCCGACGAGAAGCTGCTCGACAAGATCATGGAGTGCGTGCGTAAGAACCTCACCAATTCCGACCTCAACATCGACATGATCTCCGACGAGGTGGGCATCAGCCGTGTACACCTGCACCGTAAGATGAAGGAGCTCACGGGCCAGACGCCCCACGACTTCATCCGTAGCATCCGTCTGAAGAAGGCAGCCCAGCTGCTCACCGAGCGCGGCATGAACGTCACCGAGGTGATGTACGCCTGCGGCTTCGCCAACTCAGCCTCCTTCTCCACCATCTTCCGTAAGTACTACGGCATGTCGCCCCGTGACTATATGCGTGAACATCAGGACAGGTGATAGATGGTTTATAGTTGAGAGTTTATAGTTTATAGATGATATGATTGGAGTAATACTTGCGGCCGGAATGGCCAAGCGTCTGAGACCGCTCACCGATGAGCGTCCGAAGTGTCTGTTGAAAGTAGGGGAGCGCACGCTCCTGCAGCGAACTGTCGACGGCCTGATCGCCGCCGGCATCAGCGAGCTGGTCGTCGTCACGGGCTATCGTGCCAACATGATCCGCGACTTCCTCACGGAGACCTACCCGTCGCTTACCATCCACTTCATCGATAACGTCGACTACGCCCACAACAACAATATCTTCTCCCTCTGGCTCACCCGTCCCTATACCGACGGACGCGACTTCCTGTTGATGGACAGCGACATCCTCTGTGATCCCGCCGCCATCGTCGAGGTGATGAATGCCGAGGACAGCGCCCTCGCACTCAACCGTCACGAACTCGGTGAGGAGGAGATGAAGATTGTGGCCGACACCCACGGACGGATCATTGAGATCAGCAAGACCTGTTCGCCCGCTGAGGCCGCAGGCGAGAGCGTGGGCATCGAGAAGATCACTGCCGACTACAGTACCGCCCTCTTCCGTGAGCTGGAGCAGATGATAGAGAACGAAGGCCTGATCGACATCTTCTACGAGCGTGCCTTCGAGCGCCTCATCCCTCAGGGTCACACCTTCCGCATCGTCGACACCACCCATTTCTTCTCCATCGAGCTCGACACCCCCGACGACTTCGAGAACGCCAAGCGCCTCATCCCCGCAGAACTATATTAATCAGATTCGACAATAGTAAGGAGGGCTGACAGCTATAGACTGCCAGTCCTCCTCTCTCGTTAGTTACAGTTCACGCTCTAGAACGGTCCCTTGCCCATACAGCTCGTCGTGGTGAGAGCCGTGAGGAACGCTGTGAGCGCGGCTACTACCACCTTCACCGCCAGCTCAATCACACGCTTCTTCGTCATACGCTACGGGATTAATCGTTCTCACCAGTGTCATCGTCACTCTTGGTGAAGGTCTTAGAGGCAACCTCGCTGCTCTGACCGTTCTTGATGGCGATGGCCTTCACGGTAGCCGTGTTACTCAGGGTGATGGCCGCGCTGTAGAGCGAGCTCTCAGCCGTTGGAGTGCCACCGTCGGTGGTGTAGCGGATCTCCGCACCCTGCTCAGCCTGGATGCTCACCGAGGTGGTCTCGGCAAACGGGGTCGTTCCGCTGATCTGCGGAGCCGTCACGGCCTGTGCCTGACTGCCGCCGCCGTCCTGGCTGGAACCGCCGCCGTTGCCACCACTGCCGCCGTCAGCCGTAGGTGCGAGCACGTAGCTCAGCGGCGTCTTGTTCTGGAATCGGCGCTCCTTGCCGTTCACGGTGCGCTTGATGCTCTCCACGAGGTAGCCGAAGGTGAAGATGCACTCCTGCTTCAGTGCCTTCGAGGTGAGCTTCTCACCCTTCGTGTTCTCGGGCACGAACACGATCTTGATACCGTTGATCAGGTTCTCTGCGCCGGCAGCCACAGCCGCCTCCACAGTTGCCTGGCCATTGCCCTGGCCGTCCACGCTCGGCGAGAACGTGCCGAAGCCGTCCAGCTTCACGGGCTGACCCTCCTTCAGGAGGTGCACCAGACACTTCACCATCTCACCCAGCACCAGCACGATCATCTCGTACGTGCTCACCTTGTTGTGTTCTGCCATGTGGGCTGCGAGGCCCTTCAGGTTCAGAGGTTCCTTAGAGTCCACCTCTGGGAAATACTTTCCGTAGGCGCTGCTCTCGTCGTTCCTGTTCTGACGGAGGTTAATCACCATGGGAATTTCAGATCTTGCCATTTTCTTTTGTTCCTTTCTTTTTTTAATTATACTTAGACTTTAAATACTCTCTTGCAATCCTTCCGAGCCTCCCGCCTGCGCACTGCGATCTTCTCTTCTTGAATTCGAGGACAAAATTAATCAAATATTTTTATATGTGCAAGTATTTTTAATCTCCCATTCATGTTCTTTCTACTTCTTTCAACTTCTTTCTACTTATACGGTCGCAAGGCCGTAAAAAGTTGTCTAAGTTGTCAAAGTTGTCGTTAAAATATCTCTTTGTTTTCCATCTTAACATTATTTACCAACACTTAGGGCAGCCGTAACTGCCCTTTATTCATGCTTTTCAGGCCCTCAGAGTTTCAAGCCTGCAAACTCCGACTTTCAAGCCTTGAAACTCCGACTCCTAAGCCTGCAAACTCCAGGTTTACTTACGGCGCCACATATCAACATATCAACATATCATTTTGCTTTTCCAAAATGTCAAGAAAACTAATCAATAAATTTATCTTATATATATTATATATATATAATATATATAAGATATTATATATTAATAGATTATTTTATACTTTTCATTTTCAAATTGATATGTTGATATGTTGGTAGGTTGGTGAAATTTGCTTATCTTTGCAATCTAAATCCTATGCATATGAATGATATGAAACCTATAGACGGAGCCGAGTACATCACTTTGGAAGATGCCAAGCGGCTGAGCCTGACATGGGCGTAGGGAAGAAGGTGCAGGCAGGTGTCTTCAAAGACAGCATCAAGCACGATTTCCGCAGTCCCTGCTACACCACCCGCTGGAGCGACATTCCCGAGGCGGAATAGGTAACCAGACAAAGGAAGAATTTGCATAATACCACCAAAATTCTCTGCAAATATTTTGTTATTTGCTCGATTTTCATTATCTTTGCACCAGTGTTATCGTCAATAAACTATTGACATTTGATTGATGTATGAGCAAAAAGTCGATATGTTTTTTTAATGATCGTGAAGTGCGGGCTGTGTGGGACGAGGGACATAACAAGTGGTGGTTCTCGGCTACCGACATTGTGCGGGCCGTTAACGATGAGGAAGACTATGTCAAAGCGGGCAACTACTGGCGTTGGCTGAAAAGGAAGCTAAACACGGATGGTGTTCAACTCGTGAGCGTCACTCACGACTTCAAATTCCAAGCTCCTGACGGCAAGCAGCGCTATGCTGATGCGCTGGATGCCGAGTGTGTTCAGACATTAGCAAAGAACTATCCAAATAATCGTGCACGTAAGTTCCTTGACTGGTTCACCTATAGCGACAACAGTATTGACGGACAAAGTAAGAAAAAGGCCTATACCCTTATTGAAAGTGGTTTGCTTGATAGTATGGAGCCGGGAACTGTGAAGTGCTTGCAGCAGATTCACGCCTATTTGTTTGGCGGGCTTTATGACTTTGCTGGACAGATTCGTCAAATAACCATTTGGAAAGATGGCACACTGTTCTGCCGTGCAGAATATCTGATGCAGAATCTGAGGAAAATAGAAGCTATGCCTGAAACGACTTTCGACGAAATAGCAAACAAATATGTGGAGATGAACGTGGCCCATCCGTTTATGGAAGGTAACGGACGAAGCACGCGCCTCTGGCTCGACCTGATATTCAAGAAACGACTTAAGCTATGCGTGGATTGGAGTAAGATTGATAAGAAGGAATACTTGGCAGCCATGCGACAGAGCACAACTGATGCTACTGCCATCAAAGCGTTGCTTAAAGGTGCTCTGACTGACAAAATAGACGATCGCGAAATATTTATGAAGGGTATTGACTATTCTTATTATTACGAGCAGGAAGACTAACACACCCAGGCGTGAACTCACATATACCAGCCCTCCATTTTTATTTTTTCTTCATAAAATGATGGTATTTCAATATTTTCCATTATCTTTGCACTTTAGAAACTAAAAACGAACAGAATATGGCTAACGGTAGTCGCTGGGACAGGTACTTGGGTATGACGGCTCATGACTCAGGTACCTGTCCCCACGGCTATCAACTTGAAGGGCTCTCCGGCAGCCAATGCCTCATGGTTCGACCTGAACGGCCGCCGCATCAACGGCCAGCCCGCCAAGAAAGGTCTCTACATCCGCAATGGCCAAAAGGTGTTTGTAAACAAATAAGGATTTAAGTGCAGCATATATTTCTACGCCGCAAAACAATTAAACAATAATACTCATTAAAAGGAACGATTATGAAAGTAAAGTTTACCATCCTTTCACTCCTGCTTGTCTTCGCTGCTACGATGACATGGGCGCAGGGCGATACCCAGCGGTTGGTGGTATGGCTGAAAGGTAACCAGAAGGTCTATCACGAACTGAGTGACAAACCTGAGACCTCGTTTAGCGACGGACTGCTCTGGTTGAAGACTGACAAAGTCAGCGTGAGCTATCCACTCACCGATGTGCTTCGTTACACCTTTGAAGGTCCGATGACTGCCATCGATTCGCCGTCAGTCCGTCCTGGCGAGTTGCGTTTCATGGAAGGTAAGGATGCAATGGCTTTCGACGGGCTGCCTGAGGGTACGACTCTTGAACTCTATTCGCTCGACGGCAAGAAACTCTCCACTGTTAAGGCCCTCAATGGCCAGCGCACCGTCGTCTCTCTCGCTAACCATCCTGCGGGGACTTATATCGTGAAAATGGGTAATACATCATTTAAACTCATCAAGCCATGAAAACAGTACATTGTTTATATAAGTATGTAATAGCGCTCATCCTCGTGATGATGTCTGCACAGCAGCTGCTGGCGCAAGAGGCTTTCTACATCTACCGTAACGACAGCGACTTCAACGGCTTCTTCTATGACCAGGTGAAGCGTATGGGTTTTTCGAAGGTGGACAACGATGGTGTGGAGCATGATGTCTATGTGGTGCAGGAGATTGAGATGGAAGACTCGCTTTACCGCATCCCCCTCGCTGCCATCGACTCCATCGGCTTCCAGCAGCCGGAGATCCGCATGAATCCCCGATTCAAAGACCTGAGAGACTGCGGCAAGGTTTTCCTTTTCGGCACAGTAGACTCGGACCAGGTGGTTCGCGTGTACGAACCAAACAGGATAGACAGCGTGATGGCCTCAACGCTGGTTGACGTAGACGACATCATCTGCTTCGAATTCGAGGAGCGGCATGATTATTTCGGCACGACGGGCGAAGAGTCGAGGGAATATGTGACGGTGCCATACGTCTGCCGGGTGACGAAGACAGATGGCAAGAACATCTGGTTCGCCCCCATCACCGACATCGGCGAGGTGTTTGAACAACTCATCTCCGTAGAGCAGATAGGCACCGACTCCCAGGGTCATGTCCGCTCGAGGATGGCCGGAGCCGACCAGCTGAGCCGCACCAGAGGCAGCCACGACCTGACAATGCTTGACGTCAATGGCAAGATCGGATATGGCTTTGAAATTAAGAAGGGCAAGAAATTCACCATCTCTGCCGAGGCGGAGTTGAAGCAGACGGCCGAAGTGACCTATAACATCGGATTGTCGAGAGGCATCTATACGAAGATCTCGATATCTGATGAGCTATCTGCCAACATCACGGCTTCTGCAGACATCGTGACCGACAGCAACGAAAACCTCTGGGAGGGCGAGGTGGCAGGCGGCATGCCAGTCATGTTCCCCTCGTTCTTGCCGCTGTTCGAGATCCGTCCCATACCCGGCTTGTTCTTGAAGGCGGAAGGTCACGCTACGGCCACCATCATATCGCCCAAACTGAGCTTTTCAAACAAGCGTTCGTTCGCCATTGACTCCAAACAACCCTGGTACCGGGTGGTAACGGTCAAATTCGACCAACAGAATACATTACCGCGTGATGAGGGCAACAATTGGAACATGAAGCTATCGCTCAACGGTTTCGTGCAGATGGGCCTCAAGATTCCCATCCGCCTCTATACCTGCTCATGGGCAAGGGAGTTGCTGGAAATGTCGATAGGCGCCGACCTCTATGTCGGGCCTAAGCTGAGTGCCAACTTCAGCCTTGAAACGACGGCACTGGCCGACGGCAGTCTGTACGATGCTCTCTCGGACACGAAGGTGGAACTGTCTGCATTGGCCATCGACGCAGAGGTCAGTGCCAAGTTCACAGGTCCAGATCCCGTGAACTGGGGTGATAAACTTGAAGAGACATTCAAATTGCTGGAGCTGGGTACAAACTTAGGCACTGTCTCACTGAACCTTCTACCCTCTTTTGAGGATGTGAAGATGAGCTCCGACATCGGCGGCAACTGCACATATATTGTGTATCCTCGGGGAAATTATCTGCCCTGTCAGATAGGGGTGGCGTTGCTTGACTCTCAAGAGCGGTTTGTAGATTTGGGCAGTACTATCCCAGGAGATGCCGTTAACATGGATAATCAAGATTATTATTACAGTTTCTGGAATTCTATTGACGAAGTTCAAGGTAAAATTACACATCATCTGCCTTTCGGGAAATATAAAGTATGTCCTGCCGTTTATATGTTTAGCCAATTAATGTTTTCCAAGAGTCAGGGCATAGAATTTATTCATAAGAATGAAGATGTTCGATTGTCTGATGAAATGGGTATTGAGTTTTCGGGCAAAAAAGGTTTCTCGGGTAAAATATATATCTTGGGTATAGATGATCTGGTGACAGACGTGCAGATAAGTACGATTGGTGACGAAGAAGATGGTGATTTCTTTGATTGTGAACTTGGAGAAACAATTGATCCGCTTGATCCGGAACTGGATGCTGGTTACTACAATGGTCGTGGTCAAGATTTTGGTAACAACTTCTATGAACGCCAGTTCAAATGGAGGGAGCTTAACTACAGGATGACTGGCGAAAAGGACGACAAATTCAAATGGGGCAAAATTAAGGTCTACGTCACACGCGACGGTATAACCAAAGAGAAAGAATTATTAGTCGAGTATTATCCTAACATTTAGAATGCAACATGTCACATCGGGGACAGGATACTTTGTGACAGTCACGAAGTGTCCTGTCCCCGGATTAGTCGCTGGGACAGGTACTTGGGTATGACGGCTTATGACTCAGGTACCTGTCCCCACGGCTATCCTGGGAGACGGGGCAATGGAGTGAGGAGAAAAATGATGCCTATTGAACGAATGATTATCCGCATTTTAGTGTTATTTAACTGGGAGAATTCGCCCAAGTGCCCAAGAAGTTGTACCTTTGTCGAAAAATAAGGACAGGTATGAAGCTATTAGAGTTCACCAAACGTTTCCCAGACGAAGAATCCTGTATTCGTCACCTAAATGCGGATAATCATTAATATTTCTTTCGTATATTTGCACAGAAATTAATTCCATTTACAATAATGATGAAAAGAATTACACCTATTCTTATTGCTCTGTTGATGAGTGCTACGATGATGGCACAGTATACAGGAAAACAGACATTGCAGGCACGTATGTTGTCCACTAAAGC
>JAEEGG010016712.1_pt1 | contig 15204 bp, 18 predicted proteins | sample 9134161 | NCBI WGS metagenome assembly JAEEGG01 (sample SAMN16246543, study PRJNA631951) | gut metagenome | biome: gut microbiome; feature: rumen; material: CR-attached | host: Bos | place: Iran: Karaj | collected 2018-10
GTGTTTTAAAATTAAAATTTTATGATTGCTTCGACCGCCAAGTGGTAGCTGTCCAGTCCGAAGCCGCAGATGACACCCCGGCATGCGGCACTGATCATGCTGTGGTGGCGATACTCCTCGCGCTGATGGACGTTAGAAATGTGTACCTCGATGACGGGAGTCTTCAGCGAGCGGATGCAGTCGCCCAGGGCGATGGAGGTATGCGTGTAGGCACCGGCGTTGAGCACGATGCCGTCGTAGGAGAACCCTACCTGCTGCATCTTGTTGATGAGCTCTCCCTCCACGTTGCTCTGATAGTACTCGATGTGGATGTCGGGATAGCGCTTCTGCAGTTCGGGTAGATACTGCTCGAACGATGACGATCCGTAGATGCCAGGTTCGCGTACTCCTAAAAGGTTTAGGTTTGGACCGTTGATGATGAGGATGTTCATGTTGTTGGGTGTTGGGTGTTGGGTGTTGGGTGATGGGTGTTGGTTATTTGATGAGTTGTGACACGGCGTTGCGCCAGCCGTTGTAAAGGGTGTTAGGTGTTAGGTGATGGGTGTTGGGTTCATAGACCTTGGTCACCTTGCGGAAGTCCTTCACCTCGTCGAAGCCCTTCCAGAGACCGCGTGCGAAGCCGTTCATCAGCACGGCACCGAATGCCGAGGCGTCATCGACTTCCGTACATACCACCGGTGTGCCGAGCATATCGGCCTGGAACTGTATGAGGAACTGGTTCTTCGTAGGTCCTCCGTCGGCACAGATCTCGCTTAGGCTGCCCCCCGTGGCACGCGCCATCACATCCACCAAGTCCTTGATTTGATAGGCGATAGACTCCAGGGCTGCTCGTACGAAGTGAGCCTTCGTCGTGGCGAAGGTCAGTCCGAAGACGGCGCCCTTCACGTTCGACTGCCACCACGGTGCTCCCAATCCTGAGAAGGCAGGAACGATATACACGCCGCCATTGTCAGCGACGCTCGTTGCCAGCGCCTCCATCTCTGCGGGATGTCCCACGAGTTGCAGCTGGTCGGCCATCCATTTCAGTGTGGCTCCTGTGCTATATATATTCCCTTCAAAACCGTAATATGTCTTGCCGAAGGCTGAGAATCCTACGCTCGTCACCAAGCCCTCCGGAGCCGGTTGTGGCTCTTCGCCGATGTTCACCATGACGCTTGACCCGGTGCCGTAAGTCACCTTGCCGCTGCCTTTCTGGAAACACATCTGACCGGCCAGTGCTCCGTGGCTGTCGCCGAGTACACCCGCAATGGTGATCGGACTGGGGAACAGTCCTTCACATGTGGTCTCGCCGTACGTGGCGTCGCAGGGGCGCACGTCGGGCATCATGCTGCGTGGAATGTCGAACAGCTGCAGCAGGTCGTCGTCCCACTGCATGGTGTGGATGTTGAACAGCATGGTCCGCGAGGCATTGGTGAAGTCGGTGGCATGGACCTTGCCGCCGGTGAGTTTCCAGACGAGCCACGTCTCGATGGTACCCATGAGCAGTTCGCCTCGCGAGCATAATTCGCGAGCACCAGGCACGTTGTCGAGCAGCCACTTGACGCCTGATGCCGAGAAGTTCGGGTCTATCAGCAGACCGCTCTTCTCCATGACCATCGCCACCGTCTTCTCGTCGCTTCGCAGCTGTCGGCACAGTTCTGCACCGCGAGTGTCTTGCCACACCACGGCGCGGCTGATGGGCTTTCCCGTCAGCTTGTTCCATACCACCGCCGTCTCGCGCTGGTTGGTGATGCAGAGGCTGTATTCGCTTTCCTCTATCTTCTCACCACTCACCTCTAATAGCTGTCGGATGGCCTCTATCATGTTCTGATAGATTTCCTCAGCGTCGTGCTCCACCCATCCGGTCTGGGGGTAGTACTGCTTGTGGTCAACGTTGGTGCGCCCCAGCATGTGGCATTGCTCGTCGAACAGCAGTGCCTTGGTGGAGGACGTGCTTTGGTCTATTGCTATTATTCGCTGTTTCATTATTTTCTTTTAAAATTATTACTTTACAAAGCTTTCGACCGCTTTCACGATGCCTTCAGCATCCATGCCGTAGTGATGGAAGATTTCGGCGTTGGTGCCGTGGACGACGTTCTCGTCGGGGATGCCGATGATGCGCACGGGTACGGGGTGCTCGCTGAGCGTCTCGCAGACCATAGCGCCCAGTCCGCCGAACTGCGAGTGTTCCTCGACGGTGACGATGCGTCCCGTCTCACGGGCAGCCTTGCGGATGGCCTCCTCGTCGAAGGGCTTGAGCCACGAGCAGTCGAGCACACGTGCAGCGATGCCCTTCTCCTTCAGCTGCAGTCCTGCCTGCCAGGCGTGATATACCGTTTCGCCAGTGGCAACGATGGTGACGTCCTTACCGTCCAGCAGCTGGATAGCCTTGCCCACCTCGAAGTGGAAGTTGTCGTCGGCATAGACGTCAGGCACGGCAGCACGTCCCACGCGGACGTAGCAGGGCTTGTCGTAGTTGACGAGGAATTTCACTAACTTCTTCGTCACGCGCCAGTCGCTGGGCAGACAGACCGTCATACCCGGGAAGGTGCGCAGCACGGCAATGTCGTGCAGCGAGTGGTGGGTAGCACCCAATGCTCCGTACGCCACACCGCCCGAGACGCCGAGAATGGTCACGGGGTTCTCGCTGTATGCCAGATCTACCTTGACCTGTTCCAGTGAACGGGCGACATAGAAGCAGGCGGGTCCACAGCAGAACACCTTCTTTCCGGAGTGCGCCAGTCCGGCTGAGATGCCTACGGCATCCTGTTCAGCGATACCACACTCTACAAACTGTTCGGGCAGTGCATTCGCATAGTCGCCCAATGTTACCGAGCCACGTGCATCAGTGGTCACGGCAATGATATCTTTATCCTCACGTGCCAGTTCCAGCAGCGTGTCGGTAAACTGTTTTCTACAAGCAATCATGGTGATTTACAATTTGACGATTTACAATTTACAATTTATTTGGTAATTGGATCATTTACAATTTATTGTTCCAGGGCGGCGATGCGCTTCTCGATTTCAGCTACGGCTTCCTTACACTGCTCCTCGTTCAGCACGCCGTGGTGCCACTTGGCAATGCCTTCCATGAAGCTCACGCCACGGCCTTTCGTCGTGTTGCTGAGCAGCAGGTGGGGCTTTTTGTTCGTGTAGTCGATGCTGGCGAAGGCGCGCAGGATGTCCTCCATCGAGTCGCCGTTCAGCTCTATGACGTCCCATCCGAAGGCTCCCCAGCGCTCCTTGACGCTGTCGATGGGCATCACGTCCTCCGTGTTGCCAGAAATCTGTAGGTGGTTGCGGTCGATGATTGCCACGAGGTTGTCCAGCTGGTATTTGTGTCCCGCCATGGCAGCCTCGTAGATAGAGCCCTCACCTTGTTCGCCGTCGCCCATCATCACGAAGGTGCGGTAGTCCTTGCCGTCCATCTTGGCGGCGATGGCCATTCCCACGCCGATGCCCAGTCCGTGGCCCAGCGCACCGCTGTTCACCTCGATGCCAGGCACCTCGATGGTGGGGTGTCCGGAGAGGATGGAGCCAAACTTTCCCAGCGTGTCGAGCACTTCCGGTTTCAGGTATCCCTTGGCCTCCAGGGTGACGTAGAGTGCCTCTACGCAGTGTCCCTTCGACAGCACGAAGCGGTCGCGGTCAGGGTTTTTCGGATGTGCGGGATCCAGGTTCTTCATTACTTCAAAGTACAGTGCCGTCATAACGTTCAGGCACGACAGGTCGCCGCCAATATGTCCTGCCTTGGCGGCATACACTACCTCCACGAGTCGTTTGCGATTCTTCTCGGCGAGGAGTTCCAATTCTTTTGCGTTCATTGTTCGAAATTCGTTTTAGTTCATTCTTACTATATATTAAGATGAACGAGCGCGCAAAATGTCATCAGTTAAATGAGAAATTATGATTACCTTTAAACCGTGTTTTTATTTTTTATTTTAAACACAGAGAGCACAGAGGCACAGAGGCACAGAGATTTTTAGAGATTGATTCTCATTTCTCATTTAAAACGTGTCCATCAGCACGTCCCAGACGGCGATGATGTGGCACACCGAGCCGGCGAGGACAAAGAAGTGGAATACGGAGTGCATATAGCGGCGGTTGTTCAGGCTGTAGAACGCTGCTCCCGTGATGTAGCATACGCCCTCGGCTATTATCCAGATGACAGCGGCCGTCGAGATACTGTCGATGAGCGGTTTGAAGGCTATGAGGATGGATAGTCCCATGCCGATGAAGCACGCCGTCTCCACATTAGAGTGCTCCTTCAGTTTGATGAAGCTGATGATGGTTCCCGCGATGGCGCACGTCCATACGAAGACGAACAGCGCCCAGCCCCAATAGCCCTGTGTGCGCAGTGCCACGAGTGTCAGTGGCGAGTAGCTGCCGGCGATGTGCCAGTAGATGGCGGCGTGGTCCCAGTGGCGCAAGCGCTCCTTCCAGATACTTCTGCGGGGTAGGGCGTGATAGACCGTCGAGGCGATGTACGATGCCAGCATACCGAAGAGGTAGAGGCACACCCCCAGGCGAGCCCACGGGTTGTCGCCCTTGAACGACATCACGATAAAAAAAATACCCACGGCCACACCCAAGACGATGCCTCCGGCGTGCGACCATGAGTTCCACAGTTCTTCCTTGTCAGTGTATCTGATAGCCATTGCTGTGTTGACACTATCCCTTCACATGGCGATGCTGACGATAGCCCATCGGAGTGACGCCATACATTTGTTTGAACAGCACCCGCATGTTCGGAGCATTCAGTCCCACGCGCTTCGCAATCTCGTTGATCGACAGCTCCTTGTGGTGAAGCACCAGTTCGCAGGCTTCCTCCATGCGTATGCTGTTGATGTATTGCGGAAACGACATGCCGACGCGCTCTCTGAGCAAGTTGTTCAGCAAGTGTCGGCTGATGCGGAAGCGCTTGTGAATAGCCTCACGCTTCAACTCTCCGTCAGCATAGAGACGTTCGCTTCTTACCGCTTTGTCGATGTGTTCAAAGAGGTTTTTGTCCTTCATTTTAGGATTACTTAAACAGTTTTGGTTTTAAGTTGATTTGATATGGTTTGGTTTCTCCTTTTGTCTGGAACGTGATGACCGACTGCTGCTCCGTGACGTCCAGCGTCACCTTTGCGCCCATGACCAGTGGCAGGCTGCTGTGGCTGCCGGTCGGGAATTCGCAGCAGACCGGTATATTGTGGTCTTTCAGGTGTGCCGTCAGCATCTGCTCCACGCTGCCCACCACCAAGTCCTGCTTGATGGAGCTGAAGTCGCCCAGGATGATGCCCTTCACGTGCTTCAGCTGGTCTTCCAAGTTGAGCATGTAAAACAGTCGGTCGATGTCGTGCAGCGACTCCTCGTTCTCCTCCAGCAGCAAGATGCAGTCCTGTCCGCTGATGTTAAAGCGTGTGTTAGCCATCGACGCATAGCTTGTCAGATTGCCGCCAATGAGGATGCCCTCGGCATGTCCTGTGTGGTTGCTCGGACTGTTGGGCATCACATATTGTGGCACGCATCCGAACAGCAGGTCGTGCAACAGGCGTGTGTCCGTGTTCTCCTCCTCCTCAGCCAGCTCCAGTGCCATCGGACCGTTGATGGCCATCGCTCCGCCAGCCACCTGAGCGCAGAGCAGCACCGTGATGTCGCCGTGACCTATCAGCCACTTCGGGTTCTTGGCATAGCGCTGTAGCGGCACGCGGTTCAGCAAGTGCAGACATCCGTAGCCGCCTCGTGAGCAGACGATGGCCTTGATGTCCTCGTCCTCCAGCGCCCACAGCAAGTCCTTGGCGCGCTGGTTGGCGTCGCCGGCGTAAGCATTCGAGTGGTGGTCGTTGGTGTGTTTTCCTATGACGGGTTCCAGTCCCCAGCTGCTGAGTACGGCGGCAGCGCGCTCCAAAATCTTCTCTCCCATCCAGTAGGCAGGAGAAATCAGAGCCACCTTGTCGCCCTTCTTCAGAAACGGAGGTTGTACAATCTTCTTCCCTAAATTCATCATTACTCTAGTAGTCAATGGTGTGTTGTAGTTCGTATCCTTTACTTTTACTTTCTCGCTGCAAAAGTAATTAATATTTTTGATATCGCAAAATGTTTTGTCGAATTTCTTTCGTTTTCACCCCCCAAAAAATCAAATGGGGGGGGGTAAAATCTGGAAAAATGGAAGAAAAAAAGTCTTTTGAGGGAGAATCCCCCTGCCTCCTCACAGAGAGAGCAGGTGGGGTGGACTTTAGAACGGGCCGTGGCCCATGCAGCTCGTAGTGGTGATAGCGGTCAGTGCTGCCCCCTCCCGAAGGGATGGGAGGGGGAATGTAAAGACTCTTTACTTTGAGCCGTACTTTCGCGGCCTGCTAATCGTAACATCGGGGGGCGCTAATCGTAACTTCGCCCTTGCCGAAAGCCCCTTTTCCTTTTCAACACAGAGGGAATCTCGCGAAAGTCCCTGTACATCTCATAAGCAGGGTCTTTCGTGTCCGCAGCCACCGCAATATGAGCCACGATGCTCTGCTGCTTTTCGCCGCTTGTGCGGTAACTACGGCTCTTGCGCACCGTTTTGATGTCCTCCTGCTTCGATGCCCCCTGTCCGTCGGGACGGAAGTCGAACGTACCGTCTTCACGGATGCTGGCTGAGCCGCGCAACCGTCTTACCTTACTGGTTTTCAATTCGTTAGTTGCCATATTACTACTGTTTAATGTTAATTCCGATTGTTACATTGTTACATTGTGACATTGTTACATTAAGAGGTTTTTTACTTTCCGAGAATTTCAGAAAACCCTTAAATATATAATATATTATAATATATTATTATATTTACCATTTAATTTTTCGCTTATTGTAACAATGTCACAATGTCACAATGTAACATTTTACTTTACTCCCAACGCGCTATGTTAGTGATAGTTACACGATTTTCATAGCGGTCTTCGCCCTGTTGCGTCTGCCACTTTCTGGCATCCACCACCAGATGCACGTTCACCGTCATGCCCACTTCGAGCTTCAGTCCCAGCGCCGCCTTGGCATAGTTGCCCGTTGTCTCGGCGAAAAACGTGTTGATGCCATCCGTGAGCAAGAAGCCCTGGCTGGTGAATACGGCAGGCTGTCCCTGCTGGTTCGTGTACTGCCGGTCAACGATCGGAAAAATCTGTTTGATAATTGCTAATTGTTGCATAATAGTTTAATAATTAAAATGATTTACCTCGCGGCAGGAGGGACGTCCTTTCTCCCCGCTCGGTTTCTGAACGCAAAATTAGGCACAAAAAAAGAGTGCATAAAGAAACGTTATGCACTCCTAACACTATTCCTAACAGTTCTAACAGTATTCCTAACAGTTTTGTGATTGATTAAGCCGCTTTTCTGTGTTTTTTAATGTTTTCCATTTCTGTCTTGAACGCATTTCTTAACTTCAAAGCCCTGTCCTTTACACCCATTTCCTCCCATTTGAAAATGGAAAATTTCATCCAAGGATTTCTGTTTATAGTCGTATTGATAGTTCCTTCTGGAATCACCGTCCCGCCATCAGCCAACAGGCGCTCAAAGTTGGCAGCATTATCCTCCACGAGATTCATATCCCTGCACACGCAGAAAACCACAGCATAGGCAGCTTTGCCCCACATCAAAGCCTTACAAGTAGCTATCGCCTTGGCTAAAAGCGTTGCTGTCAGCTTGTTGCCATCGACCTCACGACCTTCGCCCTGTGCCAGCATAGCCTCACGTACCGCCAGCAAGGTCAGCAGGCGATTATACACCTCCTTGGGCAATGCTAAATAATACAGCTGCCGTACAAACCGCAGACGGTTAGCCTCATAATAGTGGAACAGATTCGCAGGAGCCTGCCGCAACAGTTCCTCAACATCTTCTAATGTATATTGTGCCGACTTGAAGATAGCCAGCAAGTCGCTCTCGGCAGCATCATGGAAGAAGCTGGGCAACCAGTTCTCCATCCACCACTGCATCTGATGAGGAGCGCCACGATGAACAAACGAGGCCAACAGTATCTCAGCCTGCATCCGCACCTCAGCATCTTTCGAACCCATCATCTTCTTATACAACTCAATACACTCTCGGTAGCGATGCCCCGAAAGGTCGAGCGGCAACTGCTTCAGCAAGTTGTCAATACGCATCTGCAACTGAGGCGTCCATCGGTCCGACTCCTTCAGCTCGTCCCTCAGCAGGTGAAGCCCCAGCCCAAGGCTCTGCTCCGTCAGGCTCGTCAACACTTCAGGCAAGTTCTTCGCCCATTCCAAGTCAATCTTCGCCTGGCAGCGCTCCGTTCGCAACAGCTTCAACGGACAGTCGCACGTAGCCATCAGCACACCAGCCTTCACACTCAGCCTCGTAATGCGAGCCTTCAGATAGTCTCTGCCCGAATCTTTCAGCCACTTCAGCAAGGCAAGCGCCCCATAACGACTGCCGACAATCACTATCTCTTCCGATGGTGAGTCTTGTTTGTCCATAAACTAAATTGTTAGTAGATTTCACACTCCTTCTCACTCGTGGCCGTTCGCGCTTTCCACATACTCAATCACCAGGCTGCCCATGGCAGACATTATCAGAAAAAAGAAAAATGCACCTTCCATAATCTTCAATTTTTAGTTATACGTTTTCTGGTGCAAATATAATAAGAGGGGTGTCCCAAAAGTCAGGACACCCCACGGAATTTTAATATCTTTTAAGATTTTCAGCAATGATTTGCCGCATTTTCTGCCGTAAGTCAGGTGGCGTAAGCACCTCAATGCCGTCGCCGTGCCTCAGCAGCTCACCCAGAAAGTCGGCTGTCGGACGGATGTCCAGCGAGAAGTCCGTATAGTCCGCCGTCGATTCCAGTTCACGTTGCGAGTGGTGTAGCGGCAGTGTGCGAAGATAGTTCGGCATCCATTTGTGTGCTCGCACCACCACATGAGCCAGCGGCGTATGGTCTGTCAGCACACCGAAATACTCCGAGAAATAAGCCTGCGCAGAAAAGTCTGTCGGCATTTCAAACACATCCTCCGTCATCTCCATCTTCGTCACGCGGTCCAGCGCATAGATACGCATCAGCTCATCGCCTGCCTCGCCCTGTGCCTCACCCTCAGTTGAAAGCCTCGCCAGCAAGTACCACCGCTGGTGAAACAGCTTCAGCGCATACGGACACACCAGCCGCTCGTAACCCTCAGCCTCAAACTTCCTGTAACCTATCAGCAGGCGCCTGTTCTGCTTCACCGCCTGAATGATGGTCTGCAGAAACTCCTCGCCCACAGGCACATTTTCCAGTACCACCCTTTCCCTCACCGCAGCACTGTCCGCCAAGACGCCATGCACTGTCAGCGTCCTATACATCCATCGTCCTATGCTGTCATCGTTCAACTCCCGCGGGTTGCTGATGTAATATCTGTACGTCCTCGGCTCACAGGCAATGATGATGCCGAACATATCCAGGATAGCGTCACGATGGCGGTTGAACGACGACCGCTGCAGCACGTTGCCATCAGCTACGCCATCCTCTACCCATCGGCGGTTCAGCTGATCCAGCGTCAGTCCCCCGCACCTCCTGAGCGTATTCACAATCCAGATATACTGGTGAAAAATAATCGCCGGTTTCATAGTCTAACATCTCTGTGCCAAGGAGACTGGTACCTGTCACATTTATTTAAGAAATCTGTTCTATAAACTCCTTGATTTTGACAATTGACAACTTTGGCCAGGGAATGTTCTTGAGAATACTGAATGTCAAGAACGATTCGCCTCATAGTGGTATGGAGTGCGCATGTGTTCCTCGCCCCATGCTTCAATGGTTTCATTGTTAATCACGCCTTTATCCCACAAGGCATCAACCGCCTTCTGTGCTTTCTGCGCAAAATAGCGTGCCAACAAATCGCGGAACTCATTCAGCTCCGATTCAGAATTGATGCTATTGACAGCATTCATGAATTCCAATTGTGCTAACTGACTATAAGACATAATTCTTTAATAATTGATTATTTGTCGGCAAAGATAAGTATTATTTCCTAAACCACCAAAACTTTCACCTAAAGAATTTGGAAATATCAGAAAATAAAGCGGTATGAAAAATAAAAGCCACCCGTAGGTGACTTTTAAATGGAGCAGTATCGATAAAGCCTTACTCCCCGCATTTAAGCGTTATCTGGGCAGGTGTTTCCACCTCCACAAATCAGCATTGCTGTTGATTCCTGCTTGCAAAAGTACGAATAAGTGAGTATAATACAAAACAAAAGCAGAAATATTTTCGTGTCAAATTTCTTTGCAAGATATTTTTTTATAATTACCGGTAACGGCAAACTTGACAAATACCTGTTCCGTTGCATGCGCCACATTCGCTATACATCCTTCTACTACTTGCGCTTACTGTATAACCCTTGCCGTTGCAGATACTACATTTCTTTGTATCTCCACATCCCGCACAAGGCATAGGACTATTATCTATAATAACAGTTCCGCTTCCCGTGTTTGTTCCTCCGCCATCTATACGCTGAAATATCCAGCGCTGCGGCCATGCTCTTTTATCGGGATAGTAAGCTCTGTTATCGGAATAAATTTGAATATTTGTTCCATCTACTGCATTTCCACAGTAGAGGTCTATACAATAGTTTTGATTAACTCCATTGTGTATGGTATAATAGCCTTCAACGTATTCTGGATACCAAATCTGCGAACTGGATCCGTTATATTGATGTAAATGTATGTTGTTATCATCCCTTGCACTACCATTTAGCAGATCAACCACATAATTTCTGTTCACGTAACTTCTTATTACAATTCCACCCTTTTCGTGAGTAACAATCCATTTTTGGCCGTTTCCTCCCCAATAGGTCCACAATAGAATATTTTGACCATTTGCTATTTTCCCGTTTTCACTTAAATCCATACAAAAATTCTGATTGTATGCATATTTAATACAATACGTTCCTTCAGGGATAATCTGTGCTTTAAGTACACAAGTGATAAAACACAATAGTAGTACACTAAATATTTTTTTCATAATCTCTTTTTTACTTTGACATTATTTTAATCAACTTTCTTATAAGCCCTATGTCCTGCGTGCATCATAAATGTGGGTTAATAGAGTTATTGTCTGCAAAGGTACGAAAGAAAGGGAAGATTTGCAAAAAAAACGTCGGAAAGTTGGTGTTTTCAGATATTTCCTGTAACTTTGCAGCGATTTTTATATATAAAAGGTAAGACACATGAAACTATTCGACGTATATCCACTTTTTGATGTCAACATTGTGAAGGGCAATGGCTGCAAGGTTTGGGACGACAAGGGACAAGAGTATCTGGATCTCTATGGCGGTCATGCCGTCATCAGCATCGGGCACTCGCACCCCCACTACATAGAGAAGGTGACAGAGCAGTTACAGCAGCTGGGGTTCTACTCCAACTCCGTAGTCAACAAGCTGCAGCAGCAGCTGGCTGAGCGCTTAGGCAAGATCAGCGGATACGACGACTACCAGCTGTTCCTCATCAACAGCGGTGCCGAGGCTAACGAGAACGCCCTGAAGCTGGCGTCGTTCAAGAATCCGCAGGCCATGCGCATCCTCTCTTGCGAGAAGGCATTCCACGGTCGGACGTCGTTAGCCGTAGAGGTGACGAACAACCCGAAGATTGTGGCTCCGCTGAACGACAACCACCATGTGCGCTTCCTGCCGCTGAACGACATTGAGCCGTGGGTGCGCGAAATGTCACGCGGTGGCGTCTGTGCCGTCATCTTGGAGTGCATCCAGGGCGTGGGAGGCATCCAGATGGTGACGCCGAAGTTTGCCCAGGACCTGGCTTACGCCTGCCGACGTTTCGGTGTCACGCTGATATGCGACGAGATACAATGTGGTTACGGTCGTAGCGGCAAGTTCTTTGCCCACCAGTGGCTGGGTATCAAGCCCGACATCATCACCGTTGCCAAGGGCATTGCCAACGGATTCCCGATGGGTGGCGTACTCATCAGCCCCGACTTCCAGCCCGTCTATGGACAGTTGGGAACCACCTTCGGAGGCAACCATCTGGCATGTGCTGCAGCACTGGCCGTCCTCGACGTCTTCGAACAGGAGCATCTGGTGGAGAACGCCGACACGGTGGGCAGCTACCTGATAGAAAGGCTGAAGGCCATCAGCGGCGATGCCTCGGTGGGTGGCAACCACATCAAGGAGGTGCGTGGCCGAGGACTCATGATAGGCATCGAGCTGGACGTTCCCCACAAGGACGTGCGACTGCCGCTCATCTACGACGAGCACTGCTTTACGGGCTGTGCCGGTCAGAACACGCTGAGGCTGTTGCCTCCGTTGTGTCTGACGAAGCAAGATGCCGATGCGTTCATAGAAAAGTTCACTAACGTACTGAAAAAGTTATGAAGATATCAATAATAGGAGCCGGCGCCATGGGTGGCGCCATCGTGGAAGGCTTGCTGAAGAGCCACTATGTCGATGCCGAGAGCATTTGCGTCAGCGACGCCTCAGCAGATGCCGTGAAACGCTTTGCCGACAAGGGTGCGAACACCACTACCGACAACTGTGTTGCTGCCAAGTCGGGCGACATGGTCATCGTGGTGGTAAAACCCTGGCTGGTAGAACGGGTACTGCTGCAAGTGAAGGACGTCATGGACTACGGTCGCCAGCAGTTAGTGGTGGTGGCAGCAGGCATCAAGGGCGAACAGCTGAAGACGTGGATGCAGAAGGACGGGCAGTTGCCTGCCATGCATCTGGCCATTCCCAACATTGCCATTGCCCAGTTAGCCTCTATGACGTTCCTGGTTGCCGTTGAAGCAAAACCTCAATACACGGAACAGGTGAAGGCACTGTTCGACGCCATGGGACAGACGCTGCTGACCGAGGAACACCTGCTTGGAGCCGGTACAACGCTTGCCTCCTGTGGCATTGCCTACGCCATGCGCTACGTCCGTGCCGCCAGCGAAGGCGGTGTGGAGCTGGGCTTCAAGGCCGACCAGGCCAAGGACATCGTGCTACAGACGATGGAGGGTGCCGTCAAGCTGCTACAAGCCACAGGACTACACCCCGAGGCAGCCATCGACCTGGTGACGACGCCGGGTGGCGTGACCATCAAGGGACTGAACGAAATGGAGCATAACGGCTTCACATCAAGTGTTATTAAAGGATTAAAAGCAGGAGCGAAATAAATTATGGATGAACAACTGAAACAAATCGGAGAACGTTTGCGTGGACTGCGCGACGTGCTGGACATTTCCGTGGAAGAGATGGCTGCGACCATCGACATCAAAGCGGAAATCTATGAGAAGATGGAACGTGGCGAGGTGGATATCACCATCTCAAACCTGATGAAGATAGCCCACAAGTATGGCGTATCGGCAGAAGAACTGATGTTTGCCGAGGCTCCCCACATGAAGTCGTACTTTGTCGTACGCAAGGGACAGGGCATGTCGGTAGAGCGCACCAAGGCCTACAAGTACCAGAGCCTGGTAAGCGGTTTCGTCAACCACAAGGCCGACGTCTTCATCGTCACCGTAGAGCCGAAGCCCGGCGTACGAACCATTTACAAGAACACTCACAAGGGACAGGAGTTTAACATGGTACTGGAAGGCAAGATGGAACTATACATCGCCGGAAAGACCATCATCCTGGACGAGGGAGACAGCATTTATTTCGACTCCACACAACCGCACGGCATGCTGGCAGTAGGCGACAAGGCGGTGAAATTCCTGGCATTTACAGTAGAAGACTAAACTATGATAGAACGTTTTTTAAAACAAACCACCTTCACGTCGGTGGAGGACTATAACCAACACTTAGAGTTCATCATTCCCGAGAACTTCAACTTCGCCTACGACGTCATGGACGCCTGGGCACAAGAGAAACCCGACGGCTTGGCACTGCTATGGACCAACGACCAGGGCGAGGAGATACGCACCACCTTCGCACAGCTGAAGGAACAGACGGATCAGGCTGCCTCCTATCTGCTGACGCTGGGCATCGGCAAGAACGACCCCGTGATGCTGATACTGAAGCGACGCTACGAGTGGTGGGTCGTCATGCTGGCACTCCACAAAATCGGAGCCATCGTCATTCCGGCAACCCACATGCTGACGAAGCATGATATCGTATATAGAAATACCCGGGCTTCGGTGAAGGCCATCATCTGCGTAGATGACGCCTACGTCGTCAGCCAGATACAGGCTGCCAAGGCTGAGAGCCCCACCGTCAAGCAATACATTGCCATCACCGACCACGGGAAACCCATTCCCGAAGGTTTCCACGACTGGCAGACAGAGTGGCTGAAGGCTCCGAAGTTCGTGAAACCCGCCTTCGTCAACGACAACAACGACACCATGCTGATGTACTTCACCAGTGGCACCAGCGGCGAACCGAAGATGGTGGCTCACGACTACCTCTACGCCATGGGACACCTCACGACAGGCGTCTTCTGGCACAACCTGCACGAAGGGTCGCTGCACCTCACCGTGGCAGACACCGGATGGGGAAAAGCCGTCTGGGGAAAATTCTACGGACAATGGTTTGCCGGTGCGACAGTCTTCGTCTTCGACCACGAGAAGTTCAATGCCGACACCCTGTTGCGACAAATAGAGAAATATAAGGTGACGAGTTTCTGTGCGCCTCCTACCATCTACCGCTTCATGATTCGCGAAAACCTCGGCAGGTACGACCTCTCGTCGCTGGAGTACTGCACCACAGCGGGCGAAGCCCTGAACCCAGCCGTCTTCGACAAGTTCAAGGAAAAGACCGGCATTCAGATGATGGAAGGCTTCGGACAGACGGAGACCACCATGACGCTGGGTACCTTCCCCTGGATGAAACCCAAGCCCGGCAGCATGGGCATTCCCAACGCACAGTACGACATAGACCTCATCAAGCCCAACGGCATGCCTTGCGAAGACGGTGAAAAGGGCGAAATCGTGGTACGCGTCGGCGACCATAAGCCCATCGGACTCTTCAAGGAGTACTACCGTGACCCTGAACTGACCCGCGAGGCGTGGCACGACGGCATCTACCACACTGGCGATATGGCGTGGCGCGACGAAGACGGATACTACTGGTTTGAAGGACGCATCGACGATGTGATCAAGTCCTCTGGCTACCGCATCGGCCCGTTCGAGGTGGAGAGTGCCCTGATGACCCATCCTGCCGTGGTGGAATGTGCTATCACCGGCGTTCCTGACGACATCCGAGGCATGGTGGTCAAAGCTACCGTCGTGCTGGGTAAGGAGTGGAAGGACGAGGCAGGCGCCGCCCTCGTCAAGGAACAGCAGTAGTCCG
>JAEEGG010016713.1_pt1 | contig 15203 bp, 13 predicted proteins | sample 9134161 | NCBI WGS metagenome assembly JAEEGG01 (sample SAMN16246543, study PRJNA631951) | gut metagenome | biome: gut microbiome; feature: rumen; material: CR-attached | host: Bos | place: Iran: Karaj | collected 2018-10
TTCAACCCTGTTATAAGATCAAACTATTACAAAAAACTTAAAATTGTATGTTTGTATTACACACGAAAACACAGAAGAGTATTCCTCCTCTGTGTTTATGTCAAAGTCACCTCGAAAACGCCTTTAGCGTTTCCTCGGTAACAAAACGATGCTCCGCATCCGTTTTGTTATACTGCAGCATTGCAAGTACTGTTGCAGATCCGGTCGTTAATCGGAGGGATCAGACGGTCATGATCTCCTTAGTCTTTTCCTCGGACTTCTTATCGGTACTGTCGCAGAACTTCTCGGTCATCTTGTTGATCTCTTCTTCAATCTGCTTCTGAACATCTTCGGAGATTTCTCCTGACTTGCCAAGCTTCTTGATAGCTTCGTTAGCGTCACGGCGGATATTTCTGATGGCGACCTTAGCATTCTCGCCTTTTTTCTTGATATCCTTTGCAAGTTCCTTACGTCTGTCCTCTGTAAGCTCGGGGAATACCAGACGGATAACACGTCCGTCATCTGTAGGAGTGATGCCGAGATCCGATGCAAGTATTGCCTTGCTGATCTCTTTTACCATCTTTGCTTCCCACGGCTGGATCTGGATGATCCTTGCCTCGGGTACGGAGATGTTTGCAACGGAATTCAGTCCCGAAGGTGTTCCGTAATAATCAACCTTTATCTTGTCAAGAAGATGGGGATTTGCACGTCCCGCTCTTATCGAAGCAAACTCTTCATCAAGAAACTCGATAGTCTTCTGCATCTTTTCCTCATAAGTCTTAATTCTCTCGTCCATAATACCCTCCCGTATTTAATCTGTTGTAACTATTGTACCGGTACATTTTCCGGTTGCATTATTAATGATGGAATCTTCTTCGTTAAGTGCGAACAATAGAAGCGGCATCTTGTTTTCCATGCAGATAACCGTCGCCGAAGTATCGATTACCTTTAATTTTTTAACGAATACTTCATTAAGCGAGATTTTGTCATATTTCACAGCCGTAGGATCCGTTTTGGGATCTGCCGTGTAAACTCCGTCTATGTTCTTAGCCATCAAAATAATGTCGCATTGAAGCTCAACCGCTCTTAATGCCGTTGCCGTATCGGTTGAGAAATAAGGATGTCCGGTACCTCCTGCCAGGAAGATTACCTTTCCTTCTTTTAAATCCTTTACCGCCCTGTCCTTGGTAAACATTTCGGAAATATCACCGAATGCATAGGGAGTATAAATCTCAGTCTTCATACCTACATATCTGAATATTTCGGATACGTATACACAGTTCATGACCGTTGCAAGCATACCTATCTGATCGGCCTTGAACCTGTCAATGGTATCGCTGTTCCTGCCTCTCCAGAAATTGCCGCCTCCTATTACAACGGCTACCTCAACGCCCTTGTCAACCACGGCCTTAACCTGCTGTGCAACCTTTATGCAGATTTCCTCGTCAAAGCCCTGTTTTTTCTCTCCTGCGAGTGCTTCTCCGCTGAATTTCAATAAAATTCTCTTGTAATCTCCCATTTTGGTTATCCTTTCGTTTTTCCTTAACCGGCATCGTTAGCGAATATCTCGTCAAGCTGCGAGTCCGAATACTCGAGCGTGCAGAAACCCTCGAGTACAGCGCCGTTTATAAGCTGTACGGACTTAGCCTTAATGTTTCCCTTAATAACTGCGGTTGAGTCAAGTATTACCGGGCCGGTAATATCAAGATTGCCCTTTACTGCTCCAGCGATCGCGGCCGCTCCTGCGGAAATGTCACCTATAACAACCGTTCCCTGACTTATCTTTAATGTTCCGGTACATCCGATATTACCCTCTACTCTGGGGGAATTTACGAAAACATCCATAGCAAACGAGTTTCCGATAACCTTGCCGGATATCGTAAGCTTTCCCTCACAGGTGATATCGCCGTTTACCGAACCGAGTATAAGCATGGAAGTATTTGTTCCGATGCTTCCCGTAATCGTAGTACCTTCGGTAACTATCATCATAGGCTCTTCTTCGGTATCATCGTAATAATCCTCATCGGATTCTTCTTCGTTTTCTCCGCCATTATATGCATCTCCGGTGCTTTCCGCCTCCTGTTGAACACCGGAAGCAGCCGTATAATCGGCTATCATTTCCTCGGCAGGTATATCTGTGGCATAAGCATCAACCGGAATTTCAGAAGGCGTTTCTGCGGTTATATTATACTCTGCAGGCATATCAACAGGGACATCTGTAATACCCGGATTTTCTGTAACCGTATCTGCGTTAATGTCTGAAATACCTGACAACGCTGTCTCCGCAATATCCTGAACCTCCGGTACATCCATACTCATATTGGGGATATCCATACCCATATCGGGAACATTAGTACTCATACCCGGAATATCCGTATTCATATCGGGAATATCCATACCCATATCGGGAGCATTAGTACTCATACCCGGAATATCCGTATTCATATCGGGAATATCCGTTATCACATCGTTCGGAACATTCGGTATGTCAGAGATCATTCCATCGTTAGTATCCGGAACGTCTGCGATTAATCCGTCGGAAATATCCGGAACATCCGCGATCATCCCTTCGGTAACATCCGGAACGTCCGCAATCATCCCTTCGGTAACATCCGGAGCTGCTTCGTTTAATATACCATTTAAGTCCAAATCTTCGTCGGCCTGTATATCGGTCCCAGTATCTTCAACAGCTTCCGTCGCATTTTCGTCAATATCCGAAAAACCGTTTATAAAGTCAAGACTGTTAAGAAAGTCCTCATCCTGCACAAATCCGGAATCTTCATTCTTTTCTTCCACAGGCTCCGAAGGCTCGATTATATCAAACAGATCATCTGCGGGAGATGTCTTAAAGCCCGAGGACTCGGAAACTATGTCATCTGCTACAGATGTATTATCGTTATTTGACAATTCATCAAATGGACTCATAAATACCCTCCGAATGAATAATAATGACGTAATTTATTATAATACAAACCGTCTTCATTGTCTATACTTTTATTTCCGGAAGACCGGGGGCTTTTAAAAGACCCTGTTTTGCCAGCTTATCGGCTCTCTCGTTATATTCGTCGTGAGAATGTGCCTGTACTTTATGGAATTCAATCCCGATCCTCTGCTTCTTTGAACGCATCCAGTCCCTGTATTTCCGGGTAAGCTCATTCTTAGCCTTCCACTCACCCGTTACCCAGCACTCTATCCCACTGTAATCATAATAAATATCAAGTGAGGAATACCCTCTGGCAATAGCAAGACTGACGGACAGCATCGAGGCTATCATTTCTCCGGAAACGTTGCGCTGCTTTAGGGCAGCCTCATCATTTCCGGAACCGCAATACTCGTCGATGCTTCCGTCATCATTTATAAATACACAGCCGTAGGCATATTTATTTACGTCAGGATTGAAGCTGCCGTCCACATAACATATGGCTCTGTCTCTCAGCTTTGCTGATTCTGGGACTTCGGCCTTTCTGTTTTCTCTACTTTCCTGCATACATAAATATCCTGTTCGTTTGTCAGATTAAAACTTCCGTCTTTTACATAAATATTTGCTTCGGTAGCCGTCTGTACGCTCTTAAGCTCGGATCTTAATGCCGATGTAGCTATAAAAGCGATGATAAGCGCTACGACCAAAGCGATAGCTAAAGCTTTTACTATGACCATGAATCAACACCTCCCGTTATTCCTTAAGCAGCAGAAACGCGATCAGGAATGTCACTGCAAATGATATGATAAAGTAAATAAAGAAATATTTCCAGAATTTACCCTTATCCATAGGCAGGTTTCCGACAAATTTTCCTGTCTGTCCGTTCATGCCGAAAACAAATTTTTGACCGTTCCACGAGGTGTTAAGTATCCACATGGGCAGAAGTCCGTATTTATAGGAACCGTCATGAAGCTGTATGTTGGCATTTTCAGTCTCAACAGTATCATAATCCTTTACGGTACTCCTGAATTTTGCAACTGTACTGTTCTTGATACGGAGATTAGCCCTCTCAACGCTTTCTTCTGCTGAAACATCATACTTATCTGCAAGATATCCCGAAAGATAAGCTGTCATGAACTCCTTTTCCTCCTTAAAATCAAAGGGTTCAAGTGAATCCATGAGATCGTCATCCATTTTCTTGGAGCCGTCCACGGGTATGTTCTCAAAGAACAATGAACCGTCTCTTACAACCGTATAATATTTTGTTTCTTTATAATTATAGTCATTATCGCTCCAGCGCTTAACCTTTGTTGCCTTATATCTGATATTCGCGGATGCTCCCGAATTGAACAGCCAGAAAGGAACATATACGCCGTTAACCTCATCTATATGGTTCTGTGAAGAGAATGCCGAAGGCAAAAGCTTCTTGCCCTGAAAATGTTTTGTAAGAGCAGCTTTTGCGGCTTCCTTGTCAAGCTTAAACGGAATGATGAACTCAGGCTTGAGCGTACCTGCAAAAGCCTGCATCATAACGATGGGATTTCCGCAGTAAGGACAGGATGAAGCTCCCGTTGTCTCCGCAGTGATGATCTCGGCTCCGCATGACTTGCAATGGTAGCTTGCCATGCCTTCCATATCTTCTCCGCCCCAGCTCTGACCTTCGTAATCAGCCCACTTCATGGACTCGGGCTCCTCACTGTCAAGAGCCTGATCGATATCCTTTAAGGAATCCATTTCAAATTCCGAATCACAGTATGGGCACTTCATTTTACCGACCGTACTGTTGAACTCTATGGAACCACCGCAGCACGGACATCTGTATTCTTGTAAAGCCATAGTTTTTACTCCTGTCACCCGATGATAAAATAAAACATAGCCCCAGTGTGTTTATACACCTCTGGGGCTGATATTTACCTGTTAAGCACGAGGCTTTCCGCAGCCCTGGCAGAATTTTCCGGTATTCTCCGCTCCGCATTCAGGACAGAACCACGAAGTTGAAACAGGTGCTTCCGGCTTCGGCTTTCCGCATTCCTGACAGAACTTACCGGTGTTCTCAGCACCGCACACACACTTCCATGTACCTGCGGGAGCGGGCTTCGGCTTTCCGCAGCCCTGACAGAACTTACCTGTATTTTCTGCTCCGCACTCAGGACACTTCCATGCATTTGCTGCTGCAGCGGCAGCTGCCTGCTGCTGAGCTGCGGCCTGTTCCTGACCTGCCTGAGCGTAAAGACTGTTTATGGTATTTGCTACTCCGCCGCCATTCATGCCACCGCCGATCATGCCGACACCGAACATAGCATTTGCTGCACCGTTGGGATTCTTTGCGGCATCCTTAAGAGCCTGAGCCTGAGCTGCGGTAAGAGCAGCTGCGCCAAGGCCTGCATGCTGATATCTTGCCTCTGCCTGAGCATCCCTGATGAGCTTTTCGTTTTCTTCACTTGTGTTGCAGGAGTTAACATCGAAGCTTACTAGCTCGATACCCTTTTCAACAACCCATTTTTCATGAAGCTGATTCTTTAAAGCTTCGCTCATGTCGTCTGTATGAAGAGGAAGCTCGTTATATCTTATCTCTTTAGCGCTTATCTCACCGAGAGCTCTCTGGAGCTTTCCGGAAATCTCAGACTTGAGCTGCTGCTCAAGATTAGAAGTCTTGTAAACGTCTGTTACGTTGCCGCAGATCTTTGTATAGAAAAGAAGCGGATCAACAAGACGATATGAATAAACTGCGTTAAGTCTTACGGTTATGTCAAGGTCAAGGAAAATCTTGCTGTCTACAAGCCTGAAGGGTACGGGAGCGGGTGTTCCGTACTTATTTCCCATGATAACCTTGGTATTGAAATAATAAACTCTCTGATCGTTTGCAGCCTGTCCGCCGTAAGCAAACTGCTGTCCGAACATCTTGAATGAATCAAGAACGCTCTGTCCGAAGCTTCCTGCGAATATGCTGGGAGCAAGTGAGGTATCGTATGTGAATCTGCCGGGTTCCGCACAGAATTCAACAACCTTTCCGTTTTCAACGATGATCATACACTGACCATCTGCAACAGCTATGCCGCTGCCGTTCGAGATAACGTTGTCATCACCCTTTGTATTAGCTGATTTTCCGGTTATCTGCTTCTTTCCTCTGACCATCAGAGTATCATCCGGAATCGCGTCACAGTAGAAGAATTCCTTCCACTGATTTGAAAGTACACCGCTTGCTGCGCCGCCTGCTGCGCCGAGAACTCCTCCGGCAAGACTGGTAACTGCACCAAGAGCTGTTGAAATAAGTCCCATTACAATTCTCCTTTCGATATAAAACATTCTCGGATTTTCATCCGAAGTCCATTATAGCATAATGTACTTTTATTAACAAGTGCAAAATTTTAAAAATTTTGTGTTCAAATCCTCAAAAACAGCAAATTAGATTTACTTTATGTCTCATTTGTCGCATTTTGAAACAAATATATCGTCCACATAATAATCAGCGTTTCCGTCCGTCTCTAAGTAGAACTCTGCCGAATTCACGTTCTCATCAAGAACGGTTACCGCCTCTATCCTTGTCCACCCGTCCTTTACCGAAGGCACCGAAGCAAGTTCAATGGGCTCGGAACTGTCAATACCGAGTCTGATAATATTGTCCGAAGTCTTTACATATGCGGATATCTTTATCTTCATACCTATATAAGACGATATGTTGAACTTGACGGTTGCATCCTTTTCATGCCTTGTAATTGCAAGCGAATGTCCGCCCTCTTCCACAGCCTCTTTATCGGTGACCATGATGACGGGAAGATGTCCCATACCTCTTATTGATGCGATATTTGTACTGTCCTCAAAGCCTTCCTCGAGTCCGACATGCTTAATCTCTATCTCATCAACATAGATGGCGCTGAACTTTCCTTCAACAGGCTCCTTTGTACCGAAGAACAGGAACATGGCATGCACATCCGACGGAACCTTGTACTTCCCGGTAATCCTTACCCATTCGTCACTGCCGGTCTCACCTTTTGCAACAACAGGGAAAACTCCTTCTATATCAGCAGATATGATTACTTCGTTTGCTTTACTTCTTACCCATGCGGAAACTTCTATAGTCTGACCGATGAAATCGGAAACATCAAAGCTTATGCCGCTCCAGTCATCAAACCTTATCTCATGTGCAAGTGCATGTGAATGGCTGCGTACAACCTTATCCTGAATATTGATATGTGCAAAGCCTCTTGTTTTTACACCGAGAGTCTCAAGCTTGACAGGCTCCCCTCCGACAGGCTCAAACGTAATATCCCTGTCGTCATAGTTGATCTCAATTTTTTCGGGTTCACCGAGGCTTTCTCCCGACAATGCATACTGAAGCGCATAATATGATTTCTTACGGCTCAGATCTTTATGGAAAAGAAGCGGGTTCGCTCCCCTTATCCATGAATTATCATCGGTAAGTCCCCAGAAAGTAACACATTTAAGCTTAGCTCCGTTTTCATTCGCCTTCAGGAGGGCTTCAAAGAGCTTTTTGTAGAAAACTGCCTGATAGTACTCTGCATTAATGTTCATGCAGGTACATTTTACATCAAGCTCGGTAATATGTATGACATCAACAAGCCGCGAATAATCCATGAGTGCATCGATATATCCGTCAATATCGCTGTTATCGCTGATATGTCCCTGCATGCCGATGCCTTCGATAAGTGATTCGCCTATAATGCTGCCGTGTTCATCCGTTCTTCTCTCCAGCGCATTGATTATGGCTTTTTTCTTGTCTGGCTGGAATTCATTGTAATCATTATAGAAAAGAAGCGGACGGATGCTTTTAAGTTCATTCAGGTTATCCGGTGAAACCTTGTATTTTTCGGCATATTTTATTGAACACTCTTCTACGGCTTCCTTTGCAAACTTAAAGCTCCAGTAAATAAAATCATCTCCTATGATCTGATACCAGTAACTGTTCCTAAGTCCCGTAGGCTGTTTGTCGGCAAGCTCTATCGCTTCGTTTACGACATCCCATGCATATATGGTATCCGCATAGCCTTCGCTGTACATGTACTCCATCACGGAATATATATAGCTTTTAAGACGTTTAAGCATGGTATCTCTGTCCACATAGCATACCGGATCCAGCTTCTCAAAATTCTTTAAAAACGGCTTGTCTTTCAGTATTTCCGGATCGGTGGGAAACGTCACGGGTTTATACCCCTTACAGAAAGCCTCCTTAGGACACTGGCTGTGCCATACGAGCACGTGTCCTCTTACCTTCATGCCGTTTTCTCTCGCAAAATCAAGCATTGCTTTCGCATTGGGATTGATCCTGAACGGAAGATAATCCTCTCTTGCCTCATCCGAGTCCCAGCCCATATTATATGCGGGCTTGAGTTCGTTTCCAAAGGTCATGCTGTTGAATTCCCTTAAGATAAGCTTTTCCTTTTCCGGATTTCCGATCTCATTATTTGTGAAAAAATCATGTATCTTCTCACATGCGACACCAATCCTGAAGTAATCCTGGTAATATTCTTTTAAGCTTGCCATATACCTTCTTTCCTTTCATATGTCATGTAACATAAACCACACCACTTTTATTCTAATACATTTTATTTCCGTTGTCTATATAGATATGATGTTTTTTTGGTATTATATTGCCATTATTTTCCAATACCCCCTTCCGTTTCGTATCCGCACCGGTATTTTTTCACTTGACAATAAGGAATGTAAATGATTTAATGATGACTAAGGGAAAAAAGTCTAAACGCCTTTCAAGCTAGGCATTAAGACTTTTTGACCGTAAAAACAAATTCATTTGAGGTGTACATAAATAATGAATCTGAAAAAACTTATAAATATAAAGATCATAACAGGACTGATAATCTGTTTTGCGGGCTTCCTTCTGCTTCTCGCCTACGCCGCAGATACCGTAAGGAATCTGATGCCCGTAGAAACGATAACAGAGGAAAATGTGAGGAAGATTGCCGTCGGAGATCACGTAAGGCTTGAGATAACCATAGCCCAGAATGCCATATATTCCGAAAACACATATGAGCAATGGACCGGTAAACAGTTTCTCTACTATGCATTGTATCCCATTCCGGTCTACTATACCGAAGACGGTATAAGATTCAATTATTACATAACCGCAAGAGTAAAGGGTGAAGATGTGGCTGCCGCCGAGGAAGCCTGCCGTGCCTTTGATAGCTGGGATAAAACAGGCGATATACCGGATAAGGTATATCTGACTGTTGAAGGAATAGTAAGAGGCATGAGCATCGACCATCAGCGTAACTGCAGGTCGTATCTGTCGGCTGGCGTTATGAAGGCCATGTATATAGATGTCGATAATTTCTCGACAAGCGTACCTTGGGGCTTCACAGGCCTTGCGCTTTTCATCGCAGGCGGTATCCTGTTGTATTTCGGCATAAAAAAATTCATTGCAGACTACAGAAAAGCCCACAATGAAGAAATTGAGAAAAATCTTAAGTATACATTAAAGCCTTTGGCAGCTCCCGCAGGCAAAAAGGAAAATGCAGGCCAAAATCCCGCAACACTTAAAGACATAGGAACTGCCGTCAATTCATCGAAACCTTCGGAATCTCCCGAAATTGCCGAAGAGACTACCGAAGACCTCGAATATATCAAAAACGGTCTGTCCGACACATCCGTTGATTTCACCGAAGTTGACACACCGTCAACCGAAGTAATTGATTTTAAAGAAGTATGATCATTTATCAGGCGGCTTTTTCTTCCGTCTGTTCCACCTTATTCTTGGCAAAGATCGAATAGCCGGAGATCAGGAACAGACCGATGAGGATGCCGCCTATTATATCTGAAAACCAGTGTACGCCGCAGATGAATCTTGCAAGTACCATAGTAACCATCACTATTATGCAGAAAAATCTTATCGAATACCTAAGAGTCGTATTCTTAATATAATTCTTTATCATCAGCATTATGCTTCCCATGATCACGATCGTCAGCAGTGTATGTGACGAAGGGAACGATGCTGCCGCCTCGGTCTCATCAGGCATTATCACAGGCCTGTAATTTATAACCACAACCTCAAAGAATAAATATACGGCAAAGGTTATGCAGTAAAGCACTCCGAGAGCTATAATGCATCTGTCGACTTTGAACAGGCTCTTTCTCTTTATAAGCTGTACCAGACCGAAAATTCCCATACATCCCGCAACAGCAAGTGAGAATATTCCGACATAGGATGAAATCTTATACCATGTCTCGTTGTAATTATTGAAAGTTGCAGTCCCTATATTGTCATAATGCCACAGATCGTGGAAGGAGCTGTTTATAAGTGAAAGCCCGACTTTTGTGTTCTTAGGTCCAACCGCACCGACGTCAACTGTCAGCACGACAATTATCCATGCCAAGGACAATATGCCCAGAACCGTGGTAAGTATGATCTTTGTTTTTGTTTTCATGATAACATCCCTTTCCCGGTATCAATTTTAATATCAATACCTTTATTTCTTGATCTTATTTAACAGGCAGACTGTCTCGATATGCCTTGTCCAGGGGAACATATCGCAGCATTTTGCCTTAATGAGCCTGTATCCGTTTGCGTTCAGTATTTCAAGGTCTCTGGCAAGGCTTGTGGGTTTACAGGAAACATAAACGATCCTGTCAACTCCGTACGCCATAATCTTTGTAAGAGCCTTAGGATGTATGCCCTCTCTCGGAGGATCGAGCACGATAATATCCGGTTTTTCCTTCAGATCATCGAGTACCTTCAGGACATCCCCGCAAATAAATTCACAGTTTGAAAGATTATTCAGTGCCGCATTCATTTCCGCCGATTCGACCGCTTCCTTTACTATCTCCACTCCCGTAACCTTTTTGGCAACCGGAGCCAGAATCTGAGCAATCGTACCTGTACCCGAATACAGATCGAATATGTTCTTATCTTTCATATCCCCGACAAAATCCCTTACTATGCTGTAAAGTACTTCCGCTCCGAAGGAATTTGTCTGGAAGAAACTGAATGTTGTTATTTTGAATATCTGTCCGAGTATCTCTTCAAAGAAAAAATCTTTTCCGGAGAGCACGTCTATACGGTCAGCCTTAACCGCATCCGCGGGATCGTCGTTTAACGAATGCAGGATACCGACAATACTTCCGTTTAAGTCAAGCTCCTTCAGCCCGTTCTTAAAGTCATCAAGGAAATCGCCTTCAAAGCTGCCGTTTTTCTCGGGATATTGTGAAGTAGTTACCAGATTTACAAGTATCTCACCTGTAGTTGCAGCTCTTCTTATCAGAAGATGCCTGAGATATCCTATATGAGACATCTTATGGCAGTAGGTAAGACCGTATTTCCTGCACAGTTCAACAGTAAACCTTACTATAGCATTGTAATCGTCATTTGTTATCTTGCAGTCTGTGATCTGCAGGATATCATAGAAGCTTCCGAGCTTATGTAACCCTAACGTCAATTCACCGTCCTTGCAGGAATCGCCGAACGAAAACTCCATCTTGTTCCTGTACGCCTTATCACAGGGACTCGGTGCTATGCCCAGAAACTCATAATCATAATCCGCGCAGGCATCAATAATATCCTTTACCTGCTCACCCTTCATTTTCAGCAGCTCGTCATAAGGTATCCTCTGGTATGCGCAGCCACCGCAATATTCAAAGTGGGGACAGAACGGTTCATTTACTTCTATAGGAGATCTTTCTTCCACACTTAAGAGCTTTGCTTCATATCTGCCGTTCCTTATCTTCGTGATACGAAGCTTTACAGTCTGGCCCTCAAGCGCACCCTTAACATCGATCCTCTGACCGTCAAGCTCGGCAATCCCTTTATCGGGATAAGCCGATCTCACAATTTTGCATATATATTCCTGTCCCTTTTTTAAGCTTCCCATTTTTTATGAAAATCCTTTCAAAAGCTCTTGACTTTAGTTCTTTAAAGTTGTAAAATATTACAAAGATAAATTATTTAAGGAGAAAAGCAATTTATTGCCTCAAATACGCATATGAATAAAAAATTACATACCGAGGCGGTCGACCATCTGTTCGAAGCTATCCTCTGCCTTAAAACCAAAGAAGAATGCTATACTTTTTTTGAAGATGTCTGTACTATAAACGAGATTCTTTCTCTTTCGCAGCGCTTTGAAGTTGCCGCTATGCTCCGTTCCGGCAAAACATATCTGGAGATTGCCGAAAAAACCGGTGCATCCACAGCAACCATAAGCCGTGTAAACCGCTCCTTAAACTACGGTAACGACGGCTACGACCTTGTATTCGGCAGGATGTCCGAAAGTGCCGAAGCAGCTGATAATGAAAAATAACCGTCACATTTTCAATTATAAGTGAATATATCTTCAAGCTCCTCTTTTGTCAGTGAGTCAATGAATACTCCGTTTGATGTAATGACAGAATCGAGGAGTTCTTTTTTCTTCTGCTGAAGCTTGTAGATCTTTTCTTCTATCGTACCGCGTGTTAAAAGCTTTAACACATAGACGTCGTTTGTCTGTCCTATACGGTACGCTCTGTCCGTTGCCTGCTCTTCCACCGCAGGATTCCACCACGGGTCGTAATGGATTACGGTATCGGCGCCCGTTAAGTTCAGTCCGGTGCCTCCTGCCTTAAGTGATATAAGGAACAGCTGACCGTTCCCTTCATTAAACTCCTTTGCCATCTCAAGTCTTTCCTTAGGAGGCGTAGAAACATCAAGGTAATAGAACTTTATATCCTTATCTTCAATTTCCTTCCTGATTATTTCCAGCATACCGGTAAACTGGGAAAATACGATGGTCCTGTGTCCGTTTGCGATAGCGTTGTTGAGCTGTTGTATGAGCAGATCCAGTTTTCCGCTTCCGCCCTTATAATTTGACAGGAACGTAGAAGGATGACAGCAGATCTGTCTCAGCCTTGTAAGTGCCGCAAGTATCTTCATCCTGCTCTTCTCTATGCCGTTCTCGCTGATCTGTCCGAAGAGATCGGATCTTGCCTCATTCATGTAAGACAGGTATACCTTTCTCTGTTCATCGGTCATATCCGTAAGCATCTTCTCTTCAAGCTTATCGGGCAGATCGCCAAGTACTTCCTTTTTCATACGCCTGAGGATGAACGGTCTTATCCTGGAATTAAGGTCTGAAACGGCCTTCTCATCTCCTGAAATGATCGGTTTCTCAAAACGTGTCGTAAAACGTGTATGCGTCATGAGGAAATTAGGCATGACATAATCAAACAGCGACCAGAGCTCTGAAAGCGAGTTTTCTATCGGAGTACCGGTAAGCGCAAACCTGTGACGGGCGTTGAGCTGTTTAACCGACTGCGCGTTAAGAGACGCCGCATTCTTTATGAACTGCGCCTCATCAAGGAATATGGTATTGAATACGATCTTCTTGTAGAACTGTACGTCCCTTCTCATCAAAGGATAGGACGTAATAAGCACATCACAGTCTTTAGACGAGTTGATTATCCTGCATCTTTCCTGAGGTGCGCCGGCAACAACCATGCATTTGATATCGGGAGCAAAATTGTTTATCTCATCCATCCAGTTATAGATGATCGAGCTCGGGCATACGATAAGAAACTGATCATGAACTCCCGCCTCACATTCCTGAATCTTACCTGAAATGTAACAGATTGCCTGCAGTGTTTTACCGAGACCCATATCATCGGCAAGTATACCGCCCAGGCTGTTTGCTGCAAGAGTCATCATCCACTTGTATCCTAAAAGCTGATAATTACGAAGGGTCGCATTGATATTACCCGGAAGCTCAAAGCTCTGTGTCTCCGAATTCTTTATCTTCTCTATCAATTCAACAAACTCGTTGTTCTTGTTAACTTTGAAACCGCTCTTTTCAAGTGCCTCATCAAGATAAAACGCATTACTCTTGCTAAGACGGATGCCCGTTTCGTCAATATTCTTGGATGAAACGCCGAGATTGTCCAATATATCTGAAAGCCTCTCCATATCTCCGTCCTGAAGGTTAATGAAGCTGCCGTCATACATTCTGTAATATTTTTTGCGCACCTTTAAAGCCCTGAACAAAGCCTTAAGCTCTTCATGGCTCATATTTTCAAAATCAAAACTCATTTCAAGAAGATCCATCTTGCTGCTGACTCTGAGTCCGATGTTAAAGCTTCCGCCGGTCCTGATATTAAGCTTCTTGAAATCCTCAGAGTAATAAAGCTCCGCCATATCAAGCAGATCTTTCTTCTCGCTGAGCAGGAAATCATATATTGCCGACTCGGATTTTAAGTGATAGAAATTGCTTCTTGGGTCAAAACCGTAATTTTCAAGCAGTTCCTTTATCTTATCCTCTTTTTCCTTCTGCCTGATGATTATATAATAATCGGAATCCGGATTTTCAAAGCAGCTGAATTCAAATTCGCCGTATATGAAATGAAGATCCGCCTTTATGCCGTTATTGTATCTGTCAAAATAGATCGTAGCCTTAAACTCGGGCGAGATGTATCTGTCCTGAAGCTCCTCCGGGATATCGATATCCATGCTGTCACCGATCTTCGGAAGCACCTCTTCAAGAAATCTCTGCTTGTTCTCCCCCCTGAAGAGAAGAGCCGGCTTATCCACGCCCAGAGCATTGAAAAACGGTGCATAATTACGCTTGAACTGAGGTGTAGGAATGAATACCGCTCCGTTATAGTAGATCAGGTCGCCGTTCTTTGATAAAGGCAGTACCGCTTCCTTATCCCTGTAGTCAAACATGATCGTATCGTCAACGATATCGAGATCATATTTAATATTGGGATTCTCTTTAAACACCCTTACATTGTCATATGACTTCCCGTAAAGATTAAGGGTAAACGTGTTCCTTCCGAGTATTTTCAGCAGCTTAATAAGCAGCGGCTGGTTTATTACTATGGAGGATTTAAAGAATATCCTCTTACTGTCAACATTTTCATCCATTCCCGAAATCTGGTATATCTCGAGCATGAAATCAAGAATATTCTGCGAAGTCCTGTCAAACTCGCATTCCCTCGGCAGGAAATTAAAATCCTTGCCAAGAGTTATGTCCATCTGTTTTATGTAATCGGTAAGGAACTTCTTTATGGTCTGAACCTTGTAAAGCTTGTCCTTTCCGGCTTTAATCGAAAGATATGCGTTTGAGTCCGCTTTTCCCAGGATTTCGGAAACGGTTATTACCGGCTCGATATGGAATACATTCTTCGGGAAATTGATATCTTCCTGAGACTGAAAGAAATCGAGAACAGAGCATGCACGCTTATCCTCAGGAGTCGGAAGCTTTGACAGTTTCTCGTGTTCCTGTATTTTAAGCAACTCAAACAAGCCTACAATCACAGTCTTGCAGGCGTCGCCGTCACGAGCCTTAACGTCTGAACCTCAATTACATGT
>JAEEGG010016718.1_pt1 | contig 15199 bp, 10 predicted proteins | sample 9134161 | NCBI WGS metagenome assembly JAEEGG01 (sample SAMN16246543, study PRJNA631951) | gut metagenome | biome: gut microbiome; feature: rumen; material: CR-attached | host: Bos | place: Iran: Karaj | collected 2018-10
AACAGCGAGCACTCCACGTCATAGACGCCCAGCACGCCGTCGGAGTCGCGCTTCGCCGGCACGAGGTCGCACTTGACCGTGCCGTCGGACGCCTTCAGCTTGAACGAGTAGAACCTGTATGAACCGTAGTTGTTCAAGCCGGCATCGACGCTTGCGTCATGCGAGGCGAAGATGCAGAGCTCGGAGCCGGGCGTGTAGTCGCCCTCGGTCATCGTCACCGACGTCACGGTCTCGCCTGTCTCGGTCTTCGTCACAGAACCGGCAAGCGTCCCGTAGTTCGCAACGATCGTGTAGTCGGTGGCCGCGGCAATCGTCTCGGCGCTTGTGACCTGTGCGCCGTTGCGGTCGAAACGAACCTTGTTCGCGATCATGAACACAGTGAACTGCTGCGTGCCGCTGATTCGAGAGCACCAGAGGTTCTGGTTGCCGCTCACTGTGCTTGGCCGCCACGACATCTCGACTATGTCGGTGCTGGTGGGCGTAAGCCCGGTCTTGACGCGGCACTGTCCGTTCAATTTGAGGTACGGAACCTCCGTATAGCCCGCGGGAAGACCGTCCGCGAACGCCGCCGCCGCAAACGCCGCAGATGCGAGACAAACCAACACTCTCTTTTTCATGAACCTCTCCTTCCGAATTGCCAACACACAACCTTGCGAAGAGCCCTTCTCCGCCCAGTCACGATTATTTTACAATTTCAGCTTGGAGAAGTCAAGCCCGCGAGAACAGCTTGCGAACGGGCGCAGTTTGCCATAATAACGGACACTCTCAACAAAGGCGGACAAGGTTTCGGACGACCCCGTTTGCCAAATACTGGACACTATGAGTAAAATGGAGGCATGGGAAACATGTCACGAATGGCGACAAGCGAGTACATAGGCACGAAGCGCAGGGCGTACGCCCAAGCGGACCGCGCCAAGCGAAAACGCATCCTCGACGAGGTGTGCGAGACTACGGGCTACGAGCGCAAGTACGCGAACCGTCTGCTGACCGGGAACAGGAAGTTCCGCGAGCACAATGGCCGAGGAAAGACTTACGGCGACGACGTCGCCGAAGTGCTGAAGAGGGTCTGGCGGGAGGCCGGATGCCCCTGCCTGCCGTACTTCAAGGCCGAGGTGGAACGCTGGGCGGAAGAATACGCGACGCAGGTTGCGCACATCAAGCCGGACGTCGGGGCGAAGCTGCTCGCAATGAGCGACCGCACGATGTCGCGCCTGCTTTCCGGGGAGATCAGGGTGAAGCCCGGATGGGCAAGGGGCAACAAGCGATCCGGACGCGGAGCGCACAACGAGGTCAAGGCCAACACGCCATGTGCGTCAGGGGAAGTCATCATGGCCTGCAACGTCCCACCTGGCGACGCGCAGATCGACACCTTGGCCCTCGGCGGCGGGGACCCTTCGGACAACTTCTTCTGGATCCTCGACGGCACGGACCGAAAGACGCAGTGGACAGTCCTCTGCCCGACGTGGAACAGGGGCCAGCATGCGACGTTGGAGGCGTTGAGGCACATCGAAGGCAAGTTCCCGTTCGACATACTTGCCATGCATTCCGACAACGGAGGCGAGACGCTGAACAACCATGTCGCGGCCTATCTGGGAAGCAAGACGAAGAAGCCGTTCCTGTGGCGATCAAGGCCAAGGCACAGCAACGACAACGCCCATGTCGAGGAGAAGAACAGGTCGTCAGGGCGGCAGCTCTTCGGGGAGGTCAGGCTCGACTGCCCATCGCTGCAGGACGAGCTCGTCAAGCTCTGCGACGACTGGTCGGACTTCCGCAACTTCTTCTGCCCGTGCAAGATGCTCGTGTCGAAGGAGAAGCGCCCGGACGGCAAAGGCTACAAGTGCAAGTATGACAGGCCAAGGACTCCGTACCAGAGGGTGCTCGACGAACACGTGCTCACGCTGGAACAAGAAACAGCGCTGAAGGCGTACAGAGCCCGCCTCAGCGGAATGGACCTCTACAGGCGCGTATGCAAGCGCCTGCGCAAGATACGGCGCATCCAGGCGGCATACGACAAGGCCAAGCATGCCGGCGGAGACCTCTCTCCCTTCGCGGCTCGTCCTGCCTTGGCGCTTCGCGCCACCCCTTCGGGGACGGCAGGACTTCACCGCGAAGGGACACGCCACACCGTCAACAACCAGCGCATAAGCCGCGCAGAGGAACGAAGATTGAGTGTCCAGTATTTGGCAAACCAAAAACCGCCAAGCTACTTACAGAGTGTCTTTTCTATTTGACAAACTGGGAAACGCCTATTCGACCATTCGTCATTCTGGGAGAACGGGCTTCCAACCCGTTTACTCGTCGCCGGCGATGAAGCGCAGGCGGCGTTCAGGCTCCTTGACGGTGCCGGCGTGGATGCCGCGCTGGCGGTCTAGCTCGAACTCTAGAGGATACGCCATGATCCTGAAACGGCGGCGCAGCAGATCGTCGCCGCAGCCGTCGAAGAAGCGGCGCGCCTCGTCAAGACGGGCTGCGATCGCGTCCAGAATGTCAGGCGGGTACGTGGAGCCCGACCTCGCGTTCTTCACGGAGACGGCGAGAAAGGCGTCCATGAGCGTTGCGTGGAGCCGTCTCAGCAGCTCGCCGCCATGTTCGCCGTAGAAAAGCCGCCAATGCTCGTCGAGCGCGGCAGCCGGATTGAACGCGGCGCCGCCCCACTGCGCGCGGAAGGCGCAGTACGTCTCGTAGTAGAAATGCAGAGCCACCGCAAATCCGGGAGCTGGAGAGGGGAAGATGCCCGTCTCGACGTTTATCCCAACATCGCCCAGGCTGTCGCCGAATGCGGCTATCATCTCGGGGAGAAATTCGTTCGCGACGGCATGCTCGAAGCATGTGTTGCCGGCGTTGTACGTCCAGATCTGGCGAACTGGACGCCCCCCGAGAGCCGCCTGCCAGCGGCGCATGATGTCCACGCTCACCCTGCGCGCCTCCGGATTGCGCACGAATCGCGGCATCTTCGCGAGGCACACCCCGGCCTCCACGTTGTCCGGAAGGCGGCTGTATCGCGGCAGAAGCGGCGGATACACGCATCCTGCATACGGCAGCACCACAAGCCTCTTTCCCGGCAGACGCCTCGCAATGCCTTCCGCAAGGCGATGGTAGAACCTTCCGTACACATCCGCGTAGAACGCGGTGGGACCGAGGGCGAGATGTCCGGGGGTGATGAGCCCTTCGCGCTTCACCGCATCCTTGGACTGCATCACGTCTAGCGGACAAAACGCATCGCACTGGCCGAACACGCAGTACCTCTCGTTGCTGAAGAGCAGTCCCTCCCTCTGCGCGCCGTTTGAGGCATACAGCCTCTCGTGCGAGCGCACCAGATCGTCCGCGAAGTCGAGGTTCGTCACGTCGTAGTAGTTCTGGTAGTGGTTAGTCGGGCAGAAATACTGCTTTCCGCTCAGGTTCCGCATGAAAGCCCTGTCGATCGGATTCGAGTTGGAGGCAGCCCACAGGTCGGGCATGGGCGAATGCATCGACACGAACGGCTCGGTGAACGCGGCGCGCGACGCGTCGAGATAGTTTGCCACATGCGCCCCCACCAGGCTGCACTCCACGGTGCGCGAGACCATCCCCAGCTCACGCGGCGCGCCGCGACGGTTCTTGAAGCGGGGCGCATCGACGTATGCGCAGGGCTCGATCGAGAGCGATTCGCACTTCGGGTGCACGCAGCCGTCCGGGCCAGGATAGTAGTAGCGGCAGCCGAAGAAACGCTCTAAAAAGTCGTACACGCCCCAGAGAGTCGCGCGCCTCGGGCCAAGACGCAGGAGCGGAGTGGCGCGCGGGAAGGCCGGATCTGTGGAAGAGTCGTTGCCCACTATTGCCACGCCGTTGGAGAACGTGGTCACCACGAAGCCCTCGTGCGGAAGGCTGCGCGGGTTGATTCCCAGCTTCTCCGTGAGCGCGCTCGGTCCCACGAGGATCACGGGGCCCGACGCGTATTTCCCGCGCTCGCGCACGTCGGCCACCGCCGCATACTGCCCGGTGCAGAAGTAGAACTCGCGCCTGAGCGTGCGCACGGCCTCGCGCACGGGACGATGCTCGGCGGCGAGCGGCGCCGCGGCCTCGACGCGGGAATCCCACACTATCGTGAAGAGCGGCCTGCCCCCTTCCACGAGCTTCACTGCGGCGTGTCGCGGCGCGGGCAGCTCGCGCACCGGGTTCAGCGCGGGATTCACCACGCCCGCGTGAAGCGAGCATGCGAAGGCGGCCGCCGAGACGGCGAGAAAAGCTGCGGCGGACCGGATCAGATCAGCACCTCCTGCTCGAACTGCACCGGCGCGCCAAGGCCAGGCTGCGACGCGAGCTCGGGAGGAAGCTCCTGCACCTCCTCGGCGGTGGCGGCGTCGGCCTCTGCCGTGGCGGCGTCGTCGCTCGTGACGTCGCGCTGGTTCTGCGGTCTGTCGCCGAAGCGTGTGCCCTCGCTGTAGAAGTTGAGGTCCACCTCGCCTGTCTCGCCGTTGCGGTGCTTGGCCACGTCGACGATCGCGAGAAGCTTGTTCTCATGCCACCTGGCGGTCTTGGTGCGGCAGGGGCGGCGAAGGAGCAGCACGACGTCTGCGTCCTGTTCGATCGCGCCGGAGTCGCGCAGGTGCGAGAGCTTCGGAATCTCGTCCTTGTCGCCGTCCTTCTCGTTCGCGCGCGAGAGCTGGGAGAGGACGATCACGGGCACCTTGAGCTCCTTTGCCATGGCCTTTATCTGGCCGGAGATGCGGCTCGTCTCGAGCTGGCGGCCCTGCTTGGCGAACTCGCGGCAGTTGGCGAGCTGCAGGTAGTCGATCACGATGAGCTCGATGTTGTGCATGCGCTTCATGCGACGGGCGCGGGCGCGCATGTCGGCCACGTCGATGGCGCTCGTGTCGTCGATGTAGATGGGGGCCTCGCGCAGAGCGCCTGCCGCGGACATCAGCCGGGCGCTCGCGTCGATGCGCTCGTCCTTGTGCAGCAATCCGCGCTGGAGGCGCCACGTATCCACCTGCGCGCGCCCGGCGAGCATTCGCTTGGCGAGCGCCTCGGTGCTCATTTCGAGCGAGAACATCAGCACTGGATGCTTCTTGCCGCCGTCGCACTTCGTGGGCATGCCGTTGATGTCCTGGCCGAGGGCCACGCATTCCGCTATGTTCATGGCGAGCGAGGTCTTGCCCACGGAGGGACGGGCCGCGATCACTATCATGTCCGCGGGCTTCAGGCCCATGAGCTTCTCGTCGAGATACTTGAAGCCGGTGGAGAGTCCGTCGAAGTGGCCGCCGCCCTCGTCGAAGAGGCGGTCCATCGCGCGCAGGGTGTTCTCCACGGCGGTGCGCCAGTCGAGCCGTTCCGAGGCGGCGCCGCCGATCTCGAGGAAGCTCTTCTCCACCTCGCCGAGGAGAATGTCCGCATTGGCGCTCTGCGCGTCGTCGAAGCAGCGGGCCTCGGTTTCGCGGGCGCGCTGGATGAGCGTGCGCAGAAGGTGCTTCTGGCGGACGATGTCGATGTAGTATTCGGCGTGCGCGCTGGTGGGCGTGGAGTCCACAAGCGCCTGGATCGTGGCCACGCCGCCCACCTGGTCGAGGCGTCCGGTGGCGCGCAGGCGATCCACGAGGGTCACTGCGTCGATAGGGGCGGAAGCCGCGCTCATCTCGCGGAAAGTGTCGTAGAGGATGCGGTAGCGCGGCTCGTAGAAGGAGTCCGCCACAAGTCCGCGCGTCTGGCATAAGTCCAAGACGCGCGCGTCGTCGCCGAAATGCGTGTCCAGCAGGATGGAGCCGATTATGCCGCGCTCCGCCTCCGAGCTGTGGGGAAGTGTTCTTAGTTCTGTTGCCATTTATCTTGTAGTTGATTCGCCGTTGTTGACGGCAGAAAGTATATCACACTTGGGCGACTGCGGCGGAGATCGGGTTGTCAAATGTTGTGAACGGCTTGTCTACAGACTTGTCGACAGGTTGCCGACAGCCGCGGAAATCGCTATCCCAGGCAAGCGGAAACACAGTCAAAGGAACTTGATCATGCACTCACGCACGGGACAAGCGGGACAATCGAGACTTCCGGCACAGAGCCCCCTCAGCTACGAGTCACTTTTGAAGAGCTCGCGGCAGGCGGCGATCTGCGGAGGGTCGCCGATCACGTGCACCTCGTCGCCGGGCTCGAACTGCCATGTGGGGCCGGGATTGCGGAAGCGGTCCTGGCCGCGCACCACCGCCACCACGCTCGCGCCCGTCTTCGCGCGGATGTCGAGCGACTTGATCGTCTCGCCCGCCGCGGGCGAGTTCGCGCCCACGATCACGTGCACGAAGTAGTCGCTCGGCACGGTGAGCGTGATCGCCTTGTCGCGGTACGCCTCCTTCCCGAAGCGCGACCTGCGCTTCTCCGCGCGCAGCGCCATGTTGAAGCGGTATCCGGCGGCACGCCCCGCCTGGCGGAAGCGCTTCCAGCCGAACACGCCCGCGCCGACGAGAAGCACCCATATCGCGATGCGCGCGGGGATCTCAGGCGGCTGGAGGTTCACGTTGAGCATAACGAGCTCCGCGAATGCGAGCGTCATCACAAGAGCAAGCGTGAACCACTCCACGACCACGTGCACGGCGGCCTTCCACTTGCGCGGCTGGCGAGTGCCCGTGAGCACGGCCGAGATGTCGCGCCCGAGAGCGCGCGCAAGGCCGAACGCGGGCGCGAAGAGCGACACGCAGAAGAGGTTCGCCGCGAGGCAGAAGAAGAACGTCTTGTGCGCATCGAAGAAGACCGAGAACGGCGTGTAGTCGAGCCGCGAGAGCATCGCAGCCGCGATTGCCACGCAGAGGTTCAGGGCCGCCAGCACCGCAAGCCACACCACGCGGCTTCGCAGATGCTTCTGGAGGGATGTGGGAACGCGCGCCGAACGGAAGCGCTGCAGCCAGTCGCCGTACGCCGCAAGCCACCCGCGCATGCGCTCCGGCATGTGCGCCTCGCACCAGTCGCCGACGGGGTCCGAGATGCGCAGCATCACGGGATTGAGGACCGTTGTGATGAGCGACGCGCCGACGACGATCTGGTACATCGGGCTTGCGGAGTCGCCAGTCTGCGTCATGTACATCAGCGCCACCATGAACGCGAACTCGCCTATCTGCGCGAGACCGAACCCCGTCTGCACAGCGTCCTTCACCTTCTGCCCCGTTGCGAGCGACATGAAGAAGCAGTTGAACCCCTTGCCGAGCAGAACAAGCAGCGTGATGCCCAGTATCGCCGGCAGATTGCGCAGGCAGGCCATTGGATCCACGAGAAGTCCGATCGTCACGAAGAACACGGCCGCGAACATGTTCCGGAGCGGAGCGGCGAGTTCGTTGAGGCGCTGGCGCACGTCGCTCGAGGCGCCGAGAACGCCCATGAGGAAGGCACCCATCGCAAGCGAGTAGTCGAGACGGTACGCGACGTAGCTCACGAGGAAGCAGCAGCCGAGGAGCGCGAGGAGAAGCGCCTCGTCGTCCTTCATCCGCCCCACGCGGTCGAGGACGCGCGGCACCAAGAGAAGCCCGAACACTACGACGCCGACGAAAAAGACGAGCAGCCCGCCGAGCGACAGCCCCACCGCGCCCGCGCTCATCCCCTTCCCCCGCGCCACGCCCGTCACGAGCGCGATCACGCCCACGCAGAGGATGTCCTCGAATATCGTGGTGCCGAAGATGAAGCGCACGAACGGACGCGCGCGCCACTTCATCTCCTCGATCGTCTTCGCGAGGAGAGTCGTCGCGGAGTCGCACACCGCCGCCCCGAGGAAGAGCGACTGCACGCTGTTCCATCCAAGCACCCTCTGACCCACCGTGTATCCCAGCCATATCATCATCACGGTGTCGAAGAGAGCAGTCGGCACCGTGACGTGGCGCGTCTTCTTCATGTCGTCGGCGCTGAATTCAAGGCCGAGCGAGAACATGAGAAACACTATTCCAAGCTGACCGATGGCGTTGATGCTCTTCGGGTCCACGAGGAACGATCCTCCCCAAGTGTGCTCGCCCATCAGCACGCCCGCGAGAAGGTAACCAATCACCTTCGGCCACTTGAGACGGGCGAATAGCGCCGAGACGAGTCCGACCGCCGCCATCAACACGGCTAGGTCCTGGAAGAACGAGCCTTCGTTCACGGCCGAGACTCCTCGGGCTTGCGCCACCAGGCGAGGTACTCGATGTTGCCCTTCTCGCGTCCGCGTATGGGCGACTCCTCGACGCCGAGCAGTTCGAGGCCAAGCTCACCGCGGCCGAAGTCGAGGATTCCGCTAAGAGCCCTTTCGCGCACCGCGGGGTCCTTCACCACCCCGCCGGGCGCCTCGCCGCGTCCAGCCTCGAACTGCGGCTTCACGAGCGAGACGATCTCGCCGCCCGGCAGAAGCACCTCCGCCATCGGGGGCAGGATGAGGCGCAGAGAGATGAAGCTCACGTCGGTCACGGCGCGCGCGGGACGCTCCGGGATGTCGGCAACGGTGAGGTAGCGGGCGTTGAAGTTCTCGCGCACCCACACGCGCGGATCGGACCTTAGCTTGTACGCGAGCTGGTTCGTGCCCACGTCCACCGCCATCACGCGCGCGGCGCCGTGCTGGAGCATGCAGTCTGTGAAGCCGCCTGTGGAGCTGCCAACGTCGAGGCACACAAGCCCCTCCACCGTCCAGCCCGGAAACTTCTCGAACGCGCCCTCGAGCTTCTCGCCGCCGCGCGAGACGAACCGCTGCGGCGCCTCCACCTCGACGGCCGCATCCTCTGCGACGGCGCGCCCGCACTTCGTCTCAACGCGTCCATCCACCCGCACCTTGCCAGCTAGAACGAGCGCCTGCGCGGCGGTGCGCGAAGGCGCAAGCCCCCGTGCGAAGAGAAGAGCGTCAAGACGGCTTCTGCCTCCCATGGCGATTCAGACGCAACGACGCATGCGGTCACTTCTCTATCGCGGAGACCTTGCGCACGTCTGGGGCGAGTATGCGCTGCTGCACGCCAGGGGCCGTCTCGAGAGTGATGTTTCCGAGAGGATCCTTCTCCACCAGAACGCCGCGCACTATGCCGCGCGTGGTGTCCACCACCGTGTCAGGCGTGAAGATGCGCTTCAGGCGCGCGTAGAGCTGGGTGGTCTCGCGCGATGTGACGTTGATCTTGTAGCCTTTGTCCTCATATCCATCGCAGTGCACCAGCACCGTGTGCGAGCCCACCGCCACCTTCTCGATCGCGAGCAGCTTCGACTTTACGGAATCGCCCTGTTCGGCCGTGGTGCCGGCGGACTTGCCGTCGATGAACACGCGCGCGCCGGGTGGCGTGGTGATGATCTCGATGCGCCCGAGCGTGCTCTCGAGCGTGAACTCCTCGGTGGACTCCCCCGCGTTCGCGATCTCCACCGTGCGCGTGGCGGGCGCATACCCCTCCAGCTCCACGCGCAGGCTGTGCTCGCCCGGCTTCACGGAGGAGAGGTCCAGCGGCGTCTTGCCCTTGAAGTCGTCGTCGATGAACACGCGCGCCCCCTCGGGCGTCGAGACCACCTTGAGCTGAGCCGCGCGCCCCTTCAGGCGCAGCGAGAGCGTCTGGCTCGCCCCCGCCTGCATGCGCAGCTCGCGCGTCTCCTCCTCGTATCCCGCGAGGCGGAACACTATCGTCGCAAGCCCCTTGGGCACGTTCGTGAGCTTAATCGGCGTCACGCCGCGCTCAACGCCGTTGACTATCACGGTTGCGCCCTCTGGCTCGGTGCTGCATTCCACCACGCCGGAGTCGAGCGAAAGCTCCTCCTCGCGCACGAGCGGACGCCTCCCGTCAGTGCGCACCTCGATCTTCTTCGTCTGGTAGCCGTTCAGCGAAAGGACCAGCGAGTGGGCGCGTCCGCTCGCAAGCGACGTCACGAGAAGCGGCGTCACGCCCAGCGACACGCCGTTGCACTTCACGTCCGCCCCCGCAGGCTCCGTCTTCACGAGGATGATGCCCTTCTCCTCTGCGAGCTGGAAGTTCTTCTGCTCGAACGCGCCGGGCTTGATCTGCACGAACGCGTGCTGCGTCACGCACGACGGCGCCTCGACGCGCAGCAGGTGGCTTCCGGGCTCGAGGCCGAACACCGAGCACGGCGCCGGGCCGTGAAGCTTGCCGTCCACGAACACCTTCGCCCCCTCGGGCTGGGCGGTGACGTCGAGGCGCGCGGGCACCTCCTGCTCGACTGCCGAGGCGGCGAGCGCGCACAGAAGCGCGCAGCAGGCGGAAAACACGTGGATCTTCATCACTTGAGCCCTTTCTTCATGCGGTTCTCTACGTCCAGAAGCTTGCTCGCCGCCTCAGAATGGCGGGGGTCCTTGGCGTCCGGCACCATCTGGCACAGCACGCGCAGCTCCTGCTCGGCCGTGCGCCAGTCGGCGAGGTTTATCGCGCGGTCGGCGCGGAAGCGCTGGTCGCGGTAGCGTTTGTCGAGCTCGGCCTCAACCTCCTTCTGGCGGTTGACCAGAGCTCCATACGTCTCGGGCTTGGGGTTGACGGTGTCGAGGTAGAACACGGCCTCGTTGTACGCGGCGAGCGCGGCGGCGATGTTGCCGTACTGGACGTCGCGCTCCTCCCACTTGGCGTCGCCCTCGCGGCGCAGCTCGGCGCTCATCTCAACGAGCTTCTCGGCGGAGAACTGTATGGCCCAGATGCCGAGCTCGTTCTTCGAGAACGTCTCGAGCTGCTCGCGCACGGCGCGGAACTCGTTCGGCTCGGGCGCATTCTCGATCGAGGTGGAGAACACCTTGTCGCCGCGAACCACCTTGAGCGAGAAGCTCTTGAGCGTGCCGGCCACGAGAGGCACGCCAGTGTACTCAGGCGAAAGCTTGTAGAGCTCCGGCGCGGAGAGGATGGCGGTGAGGCGCTCCACCGCGTTGGACGGCAGCTGTGAGGTCTTGCGGACGTGGCGGTTCTCCTTTGGCACGTCGTCGATCTCAACAGTCATCACTCCGGCCTGGTCCATTGAGAGCGCGTAGCGGTACACGCTCTCCTTGTCGGCCTCGACCTTCTCGAACGAGAGCGCGAGAAGGCGCGCAGGGGGCTTGGCCTGAAGCGGTTGCGCGGCCGGCTCGGGCTTCGGGCGGGCGCCGTCCGAAAGAATCACCACCGCGGCCCCCACGACGGCAAGTAGCGCTACAGCCCAGATCACGAAGCGCATTGGCGCCGGCTTGCCGCCTGCGCGGCCTGACTCATCCTTGCGCCCGAGGCCGAGGTCGACCTTCGTCTCGGCGGGGGACTGCGCGGCCTGCGCCGCAGGAACCACCGCGGCGGGGGCGCCTTCGTCTGCCGCGGCCACCGTCAACGTCGTCTCTCCGGCCTCCACCACGTCGCCCGCCTTCAGCTCCACAGAGTCGGCCCCCAGCAGCGCGCCGTTCACCGTGGTGCCGTTCGCGCTCGCAAGGTCCGTCACCCACACCGAGCCGTCGCGCATCTCGAATAGACAGTGGTTCCGCGAAAGCGCGGGATCCTGCACCGTCACTTCGCAGGACGAAGACCTTCCCATTCTTAGCCCGGCCGGCGGCACCTCGAAGCGCTGCCCCGCAAGCGGGCCCTTCGTCACCTTAATGCATGGTGTGCTTTTGCTCATTCTCAAGTTCCCCTTTCATCCGTCAGAAGGCGCTCTTTGCAAGCTGCGTGAGTATCGGCCCAAGCAGAATCACGCCCACTGCAGGAAAAATGCACAGAAGAAGCGGCCCCAGCATCTTGACCGGAGCCTCGTTGGCGAGCTTCTCGGCGCGGTCGAAGCGCCTGCCGCGCAGCTGCTCGCTCTGAATGCGGAGGATGGAGCCGATCGAGACGCCAAGCTCGTCGGCCTGCACCAGCGCGTAGGCGACGCTCTTGAGGTCGGGCTGGCGCACGCGCTCTGCCATGTTCTTGAGCGCGACGCGACGCGGAGTGCCCACCTGTATCTCCTTCGTCATGCGGATGAGCTCCTCGTTCAGCGGATCGAGCTTGCGGCGCTCGCAGTTGCGCTGGAGCGCGCTCATGAAGTCCATGCCCGCCTCAACGCTGAGAGTGAGCAGGTCCAGGACGAACGGCAGAGCGCGCATGATCGAGAAGTGGCGGCGCTTGAGCGTGCGCCTCAGCCACGAGATCGGGTAGATGTAGCTCCAGAAGACGCCAAGCATGCACAGAGGCAGCCAGTTCTCGGCGAAGAAGGAGCCCGGCATCGCCGCGCCCAGGCCCAGCACGGCGAGAATCCACGCGCCGCCGCAGGCGATCGGCATTAGGAGCTTCAGCGCAATGAACTCCTCGCCGGAGAGAAGCCCCTCGAGCCCAGAGGCCACAATCATCCAGTCGGCCTCGCTGCGCGCCTTCTCGAAGAACTGCGATCGCACGATGCCGCGCAGGTTGTCCACGAACGGCAGCAGCATGCGCATCACGAGCGGCAGGCGCCGCTCGGTGCGCCGTCCGTCCGCAAGCGTCACGTAGGTGATCTCTCGCGCGATCGAGGCCGCGTAGTACGCGAACCCCGCTGCGCAGATGCTCCACGCGGCGAATATCAAGGCTATGTGTATAGACTGTGGCATAAGTTGATGGGATAAATTTTATCAAATACTCCCTAGCATGTGAAGCGGATATTTGATATCATATTGCCACTTTCTTTCGGGACAGTAGCTCAACTGGACAGAGCGACGGTTTCCTAAACCGTAGGTTGGGAGTTCGATTCTCCCCTGTCCCACCAGAGTGAAGGCGTGAAAGCGAGCGCTTTCCCTATATCCCATTCTGGCCCATTCCAAGGCTGAGATACCACACAAGAATCCTCGGCCCCCAGAACGCCCACGCCACGGCCCCCATCGCGATGAACGGACCATACGGCACCGCGGTGAAGCCGCCCAGCTTCGCCTTCCCCTTCGCAATCATCACCACGCCCCCCGCAGCCCCGATGAAGGACGACGCCACTATCGTGAAGAGCACGGCCCACGGGCCGAAGAACGCCCCCACCGCGCCCATCAGCTTCACGTCGCCGAAACCAAGCGCGTCCTTCTTGAGAATCTTCGAGAACGTCCATCCCACCAGCCACAGGAACAGGAATCCTCCAACCATTCCCGCAAGCGACATGTAAAGCGCGTCCAGACTCTTCAATTCGCCCTGCAGCTCCGGCACGAAATAGCTCAGCGGCACTCCAAGAATCATCCCGCCTATGGTCACGCGGTCGGGCAGATAGAAGTGCTCAAGGTCGATGAACGAGCCCAGCATGAGACCCGCGAAGGCGATCCAGCACGCAGGGACAGTCCACAGCATGCGCCGCGCCACAATCCCCAGCGCAGGCTCCGAATGCAGAAAGAACGGCATTCCCCACTGCATGTACGCCATCAGGAAAAGAATGCCGCCCATCAGCTCGACAATCGTGTAGCGGATCGATATCGGCTCGTGGCAGTTCGCGCACCTTCCCCGCAGGCAGCACCAGCTCACGATGGGGATGTTCTGATACCAGCGGATGGGCGCATTGCAGCGCGGGCAGTGCGAGGGCGGGCTCACAACGCTCTCGTCGCGAGGAATGCGCCAGATGCACACGTTGAGGAAGCTCGCGATGCAGGCGCCCATGCCAAATGCGAAGCAGGCGAATACCGTGAAGTAGTAGAGGTCCATGGCAAACTACCGTTTGACGGTGACTGGCGCGCGGCCGAGTATGGCAAGCGCGCTCTTGAGATCATTCCAGATCTGGCGCTTGGCCTTGGTGATGCCCTCGCCCTCGCTGCCGAAGCACGCAAGTATCTTCGCGGGCGAATATGTGACCACAGCCGGAACGTCCGCGACCTTAGTCCACATTCCCAGCGCAGCGCGCTGACCCGGCGCGAACACCTGAAACGCCTCTCTGCCCAGAACTATGTAAACGCGCGCATGAGGCCTCTCCGCCGCCGCAGCAGCAGCTTCCTTCACCATCGAATCCCTGTTCGAACACCCCATTGCGCGAAGCATATTGCGCATCATCTCCGCCGCCTCGCCTTCCGGACGCTTGTCCACGATGAAGGCGAAGTCCTTGAGTTCCGACGGTTGAGGAGTTGCGGGTTTCGAAGTTTCGAGGTTTCGGGGTTCGGGTTTCGAGGTTTCGGGTTTCGAGGTTTCGGGTTTCGAGGTTTCGGGGTTCGAAGTTTCGAAGTTTCTGGTTGCGGGTTTCGGAGGTTCGGGTTTTACCGGCATGAGCAGCGCACGGTCGCATTCGACCGTGCGCGTGCCCAGCTCTCTTTCGAGCTCCAGCGCCTCCTCGAAGGCGCCGAGTATTTCGTCCAGCGTCGTCACTGCCCCTTGTAGCCGTACGGATTCTTGGACTGCCAGCGCCAGAGGTCTTCGCACATCTTCTCGATGCCGCGTTCGGCCTTCCAGTCGAGTTCGGCTGCGGCGAGCGAAGGATCGGCCCAGCACTCGGCGATGTCACCAGGGCGACGCGGGCATATCTTGTACGGCACGGGACGTCCGGATGCCTTCTCGAACGCCTTGACGATCTGAAGGACGGAATAGCCGTTGCCGGTCCCGAGGTTGTATATCTTGAGTCCGAGCTTCGGCTCCTTTTCGAGCTTCTCGATGGCCTTGACGTGTCCAACCGCAAGGTCAACGACGTGAATGTAGTCGCGAACACCGGTGCCGTCGACGGTGGGATAGTCATTTCCGAAGACATTGAGCTCGGGACGGCGACCGACCGCGACCTGGGCGACATACGGGAGGAGGTTGTTCGGGATGCCTGCTGGGTCTTCTCCGATAAGGCCGGACTTGTGGGCGCCTATCGGGTTGAAGTAGCGAAGGAGAATTACATTCCACTCCGGATCCGCCTTCTGGACGTCTTTGAAGACCTGCTCCATCATGAGCTTTGTCCAGCCGTAGGGATTGGTGCAACCCGGCGTCGGGAAGTCTTCGCGGATCGGAACGGACGCAGGATCGCCGTAGACCGTTGCCGAGCTGGAGAAGACAATGTTCTTGCAGTTGTGGGCGGCCAGGCACTTCAGGAGGGAGAACGTGCCTCCAAGGTTGTTTGCATAGTACTTAAGCGGAAGCTGGGTTGATTCGCCGACGGCCTTGAGCGCCGCGAAGTGAATAGTCGCGTCAAAGGGGGCTTCTTTATCCAGAACGCCGTTCATGCCCGCTTCGTCGCGAATGTCGACCTTGTAGAACTTTGGCTCCTTGCCGGTAATCGCCTTGACGCGCTCCAGCGACTTTTCGCAGCTGTTGCAGAGGTTATCCACCACGACGACGTCATGACCAGCGTCGAGAAGTTCGACAACAGTATGACTGCCGATAAAACCGGCGCCACCAGTAACTAGAAT
>JAEEGG010016721.1_pt1 | contig 15195 bp, 10 predicted proteins | sample 9134161 | NCBI WGS metagenome assembly JAEEGG01 (sample SAMN16246543, study PRJNA631951) | gut metagenome | biome: gut microbiome; feature: rumen; material: CR-attached | host: Bos | place: Iran: Karaj | collected 2018-10
TAGTAGGTACAATCGTGGCGGCGTCGTTAGTCTTAGAATGGTAGGAATGAAACTCCTTGTCGTTACTTTGCTTACACCACACCTCACCATAGATGTTCTGAAGCCAGATGACGCCTTTCTGATCTTTGATGATCTTTGTCACCTTCTCCAGTTTACAAACCATGTTCCTGGCATTCGTCGCTTTATTGATGGCATATACACCGTCGATCTCACCACTCAGGATCTCTGTACCAAGGTCAAGGAAGGAGTTGGATGCCATAGAAGACAATTGCCTGATGGCACCGTTCGCAGTTAAACAATAGATACCGTTAGATGTGGCAGCCAGCAGTCCTTGACTGGTGACGGTCAGTTGCCAACAAGCATGATTACCGAGACCAATATTGACAAACCGCTTACCTTCTTGGCAGAACAGACCGTCAATGGTGCCCACATATTTCTTTCCGTTGAACACTGCGATGGACAGCACTTCTTCCGTCAGTCCCTCGTTACGTGTGAAGAAAGAGAAGGCTGATGGTATGGCTATCGAGAAGATACCGTTCTCGGTAGATCCCCAGAGTCTTCCGTGACCGTCGTAGGCGATATAGACCACATTGTTCGTGCAGAGACCGTTTGTTTCCGTAATCGTATAGAGTTCCTTACCCTTGTCATCGGTAATCACAAGACCCTGTCCGCGTTTGACAACTGCCACCAGACCGTTGGCCAACGGCTCTTTCTGGGTGATATCCGATAGGACTTCTGCCTTACCTGTCTCTTCAAGTTTATCGATATCCACGACATCAGAAAGACCGATGCCTAAGCGCTCCTTACTAATCTGCTTCTTTAAATGGAACTGATTGTCTTTGACTTCATAGATGTTTCCGTCGTTGACGAAAAAATTCAGCGAATTGTCTTTCTCTTCCCATATTTCCTGTACTTCTCCTCTGAAAGCGCCCTGCTTTCCAACGGTCTGGAGATACAACTCACCATTATCCTTTCTCTGTATCTTACCAAAATAGTTATAGCCACCGGCCCAGATGTCGTTGTTCTGATCCTTATAGATCACAGTGACGCGGGTGATGCCAGGTGTGTGGATCATGCGCCACTCCACATTATTATAATATAACAGGCCTTCGAAGTTGGCTATAAACACACTACCGTCGTCGGTGGTGATCACATCGAAGTTACGGTTGTGGGCATGGTAGTCATCTGGCGTGTAGTTCTTGATGAAAGGTATGCCTTGGGCTGCAGCAACACAGGCCCACAACAACATCATGCCATAGAGTAATGCGCGTTTCATCGTTTGGCCTCCTTTCCTTTTGTTGAAATGAACGACTCATACGGTATGTTCTCACCAATATAATAGTTCCATTCGTCTTTTGTAAAGTTGCGCTTCAACTTATGCTTGATGCGCTCCACCATCATAGGCACAGAGATCAAGACCTCAGACAGATTTCCTTTCTGATCACCCAACCACAGATAATTCTTGGATCGGTCGTAGTTGAAGTAGAGAACCCAGTTGTTTGAGGAGTACAGCGTGATAGGCTCTATCTTCTCATTGGTAGCAATCCAGAGATTAATGGTACCATCATAACTGGATGAGAAGAGACGGTTTTGATAAATCCTGATTTTGGATATGCGTGAACGATGGCCCACCAGTTTGCGGACGTTCTTGTTCTTGTCGTAAAGATAGATGGTGCCGTCCTTCATACCATACGCTTCTAAGCCAGAGGTGTTAGAGGAAGCGAAGGCGGTAATCTGACCGGAGACAGGAACCTTACGGGTCTCGATCTTGTTCATGTCCCTGACGGTGTGTATGCGTCCTTTATTATCGAAAAGTATTGGCATATGCTCATAGCGGGCCGACAATACCACTTTATAATCCAATTCTTTGGTGCTTACGATGGATTGTGTGGTCTGATCAAAAAATGCCAGATTCGTTTCACCAATCAGCAACAGGTATCTCTCATCCAAACATAACTGTATCTTAAAGGGTTTTACCAGTGGCACTTCAATAAGTTTCACGTCCTTTCCGTTTTTAATATACAGATAACCGTTGCGGCTAATGGCGTAGATGATGCTGTTGTTTGGATCAATACTGACATCGCGGAAGTCGTAGTTTCTGTCTTTGAAAAGTGTGGTTGTCTTCAATTGGTTACCATTGATCTCATGGTAGAGGATCTCGCCATAACTGCTGATAGATATCAGTTTGTTATCGCTCTTTGGCAAGAATTCAAGGTTATAGACCGCATCGCTATGACGGTTCCATTCATTCTTGCTTTGACTGGATTGAGAGAGGGCCTGATAGATAGCCGGATAATACACGTCACCATGATACCTTTCCGTATAGAGATAAGAAGCATAACTCAGCAGATCGCCGATTTCCTGATTACCTGCTCTGAACTGCGTAAGTGCCAAAGCACCAAGAGAACGTCCCAATGCCAGATAACTGAGTGTCTCTGCCGCACGTCTATTTTCTTCTGCTACTAATCGTTGACTTTCTGCCAAATCATAGGCATCAAGCGCCATTCTCTCAGACTCCATGGCTTTCTGTTGGGCGATAATAGCATTATGCCGTTCTTCTTCAGAACGTTGTCGCATCTCGTTGGCCACCTTGGTCTGTTCTTCTGCCTCTTCGCGCTGCTCATCAGAGATCTTCTTCTGTTCATAGGCGATCTCCTCCATCTGCTTACTGACACTTTGCAAAACGGCAGACTGCTTATCCCGTCGTTGCAAGACTTCCAATTGGGCTTTCAACTCGTCGATATTCTCCTTATCTGACGAGTCCCAACCCTTGAATGCCATAACAGCAGCACCACCCAGGATAAGGCATATAACACCAGTAATAACGACTTTCTTATCCACGTAGTCTAAATGGGTTAATTCTAGTTCCGTTTAAGTGCAAACAATGTGATGTCGTCACTTTGTTCTGCTTCACCTACAAACTCTGCTACATCAGCTTTCACCGTGTCGATGATCTGCTGACAATCCTGTCCGGCACATTTTTTTAATGATGCTTCCAGTCTGTCGTCTCCAAACTCTTTGTACTCGATGTTCATCGCCTCATTCACACCATCGGTGAACATCACTAGTGTCTCGCCTGGCTCCAGTTTCATGTGCTGGTCATGATACTCCAGTCCTTCAATGGCACCAACCAGGAAGTCCTGAGGCATGGGCAGCACTTCGGTGCTACCGTCTGGTTTCAGAATGTATGGTGGATTATGACCGGCATTACAATAGGTAATCTCACCCGTGCTAATCGTATAGATGCCGTAGAACACGGTAACGAACATACAGTCCACCGACTCATTGGCAAGCAACTGATTGGAATAAGTCAGACAGTCAGAGGGCTTGCCACCACGAATGCCTGTGGCGCGAATCAGCGTACGGCTGACGGCCATGAAGATGGCTGCGGGAATACCTTTACCACTGACATCTGCAATCACAAATCCGATACGATCTTCATCAATGCGGAAGAAATCATAGAAATCACCTCCCACATCCTTCGCAGCATTCATCGAAGCGGCAATATCCAGTTGGTGCTGATTCTCAGGGAATGGCGGGAAGATACGGGGTAGGATAGCTTGCTGGATTTCGCGTGCCACCGCCAGGTCGCCTTTAATCGACTCCAACTGGGTGTGCTCCTGTTGAGACAGACGGATGAAATTGATCTGCTCGACGGCTTTCTCGATGGTTATGCTTAAGTCGTCGAGGTCAATGGGCTTGGTCGCGAAGTCAAAGGCACCATTATTCATCGCCTGGCGGATATTCCCCATATCACCATAAGCAGACACCATGATGCATTTGAGGGCGGGATTACGCATCTCGTTCACCTTTGTGAGCAACGTGAGTCCGTCCATTTCCGGCATGTTAATATCCGAGAGGATGATGTCATAGTCCTTGTTCTTCACAAGCATGGCAAGCGCCTCCAGTCCATTATGAGCAAACGAGAACTCGTATTCTCCCTTACGAATTTTCCTTCTGAAGTATTGGGTGAGCAACAATTCCAGATCGCTCTCGTCATCTACACTAAGTATTTTTACGGCCATAAAGTTGAGTTTTGTTTATAATTATGGTGCAAAAGTAACGTAAAAGTTTGATATTACCAAATTTTTTTGTTGATAACTGAAAAATTTTCTTTAACTTTGCCCCCTGAAAGATGAAACTACTTGTTTTTAACCCTGAACATGACTTGGCATTGGCTGCAAATCTAAGTAATTTTACAGCCCCGCATGCCGGACGCCAGTTGCGCGCAGACTTGGGATTTATCCCCGCTATCTGGGCTGCAGCTGATGATTACGTGCATGTGGAGAATGTCGAGGATGCCGAACGTCGGTTCCTGCGTCTGACGCGTCGTCCTTTTGGACGCTTTATTGCAAAGGAGCAGATCTGCAAACATCAATTCTCGGCTGTTGATGTCTGGGGGTGGGACTTGGCCATCCGTGCCTTCCTCCTCCGCTGGGGCATCGATGCAGCTATTTTGCCTTCAGTGACTCAAATCGACGACATCCGCCAATTGTCTCATCGTCGTTACGCTATGCAGTTGTTAGACTGCCTACAGATGCCTGGTGTCATCGGAAGTTCTTGTGAGACGGATCAGATTGAAAACATCATTGACAGACTCCATAACGGTGAACATCTCGTCGTGAAGGCACCCTGGAGTAGTAGCGGACGGGGTGTCCGTTTTATGGAGGGCGAAATGAATATCTATGACAGCGGTTGGGTGTGTCATGTCATAGAAAGGCAAGGTTCTGTGATGGTGGAACCTTACTACAACAAGGTGAAGGACTTCGGTATGGAGTTTGTGAGCGACGGTTGTGGTTCTGTCAGCTATGTCGGTCTCTCTCTCTTTCAGACCTCCAACGGGGCCTATACGGGTAATATTCTTGCTTCAGAAGAAGAAAAGGAGAGCTTAATAAGTTATTATATTCCAATTGATTTATTAAGAATCATTCAACAAAAGATATGTACTGCGACGGGGGCATGGCTGAAGAATCGATATGCGGGTGTTTTCGGCGTCGATATGATGCTGATTCGCCGTGATGATGGCGATGGTTTCCTGTTGCATCCTTGTGTTGAAATCAACCTCCGACGTACCATGGGCCATGTGGCTATCAGTCTCACAGAACTCACTTCTGGACTACCCAAATTGATGAAGATAGAATACGATTCAAATATTTACAAAATGAAGATAAGCAAACGATGAACAAATTCAAACTAATCTACTTGGCTTTGGCCTTGCCGATGATGGCAAGTGCCCAGTACAAATCTAAAGTGTGGTCGCCTGATAATGGCGACGGTACGTTTACCAATCCAGTCATCAATGCCGACTATTCCGACCCTGATGTCTGTGTGGGTCCCAGTGGTGATGATTACTATCTTACGGCTTCTTCCTTCCAGTGCATTCCTGGTCTGCCGATTCTTCATTCCAAGGACTTGGTGAATTGGGAGATTATCAACTATGCGGTGAAGGAGTTGGAACCTAAGGAGATGTTCGACAAACCCTCTCATGGCAACGGCGTGTGGGCACCTTCTATTCGTTATCACCATGGCGAGTACTATATCTATTGGGGTGATCCGGATAACGGTGTGTTTATGGTGAAGACCTGTGGGGGTGATCCTGCAGGCGAATGGGAGAAGCCTTTGCTTGTGATTCCAGGCAAGGGTATGATCGATACGACGCCACTTTGGGATGACGATGGTCGATGCTATCTGGTGAACGGTTGGGCTAATTCTCGCAATAAGTTTGCCTCTGTACTGACAGTTCGTGAACTCTCGGCCGACGGAACAAAGGCTATCTCTAACCCTGTGATTGTCTTCGATGGCAATGGCACAGAGAACCGCACCTGTGAGGGTCCCAAATTCTATAAACGCGATGGCTGGTATTGGATCATGTGTCCTGCAGGCGGTGTGCCTACAGGTTTTCAATTGGCGATGCGTTCCAAATCCCCCTATGGTCCTTATGAACACAAGATTGTCTTAGCTCAGGGAAAGACGAATATCAATGGTCCTCATCAGGGCGGTTGGATTCACACGAAGTATGACGAAGATTGGTTCCTACACTTTCAGGATAAGGAGGCTTATGGTCGTGTGGTACATCTCAATCCTGTCGATTGGACCTCTGGTTGGCCAATTATGGGTAAAAAGGGCGAGCCTGTCACCACTTATCAGAAGCCCAAGAGTGCTTCAAATGTGATTATGAATCCTGTGGAGAACGACGAGTTCAATATTCCTCTGATGGGGCTTCAGTGGCAGTGGCACGCCAATTACAATCAAGCGTTCGGTATGCCTACGGCTTTCGGAACCTTTCGTATCTTTACTTATAAACTCTCTGAGAATTGGAAGAACTTCTGGGAAGTGCCTAACTTGCTGCTTCAAAAGACGCCTGCCGATGCTTTCACTGTCACTTCTAAGATACGTATGACCTCCAAGGCCGATGGGCAATTTGGTGGTTTGATTATGATGGGACTCGACTATTCCGCACTTGTTGTGAAACGGGTGGGAGAGAACTTCCAACTGGTGCAGATGACCTGTAAGACTGCTGATAAGGGTACACCACAAATAGAACAGGTGATTGCTACGCTGAAGCCTACGGCTATTGACAAAATCGACTATAAGCCAGGCATCCACGAGGATATCTATCTTCGCATGAAAGTGGCTGATTCCAAACTCCGTTTCGCTTGGAGTCAGGATGGTAAGAAGTTCTCTGATTGCGGCGATGAGTTCCAGATGAAAGAAGGTAAGTGGATTGGTGCCAAGTTCGGCTTTATCGCTGCCGAGACCGATCCCCAATGTGATCGCGGTTGGATAGACGCAGATTGGATCAGAATCACGAAGTAACTGATTTAAATTTTAAGAACAAAAAAGAGAGAATGAGCTGTGTGCCCATTCTCTCTTCATATGGATAGATGATGTTTATTCGATGACAACCAAAGCGTCGTCCTCCATCACACTCTCACCAACCTTTACGCATACGGCGGTTACCTTACCAGCTTTCTCTGCAGTCAGGTTGTTGGCCATCTTCATAGCCTCCAGTACAACCACAGTGTCACCCACCTTCACCTCGTCGCCTTCAGCCACAAGGACATCGGTGATCACACCAGGAAGTGGAGCCTTAATAGCATTTGCCTTATTAACGGCAGCCTTATTGGCAGCAGGAGCATCGTCGCTGGCAGCAGTAGCAGCCTTCACGACTGGCTTTTTCTTCTCCGGCTCGGGCTGTTTCTGCATTTCAACAGTGTAGGTCTCGCCATTAACGGTCAGCGTGGCAATATTATCCTTGATATCGCCTACCACGACCTCATACTTGTTACCATTGATGGTATATTTGTATTCTTTCATGCTTTTACGGATGTTGTGTGAATGTTTGCGCATAGCCGTTCCACTGTGTGGGGCGCGCGTTAATTGTAATGATGCCGGTCTCCACATCATGGACATTGTTGCCCAGATGCTCGTGGAGCGCCATAGCAATCGCAGCATATACTTCGTTGTTCATACGCGTGATAATTACATTGGAATATTACCATGTTTCTTAGCGGGCAGGGCATCGCGCTTGGTAGCGAGTTGAGCCAGACCACGACAGATGCGGAAACGGGTGTTACGCGGCTCGATCACATCATCGATGTAGCCATACTTGGCTGCCTGATAAGGATTAGCGAAGAGCTCGTTGTACTCGTCCTCCTTCTCAGCGATAAATGCTTTCACATCCTCACCAGCCTCCTTCTTAGCCTTAGCCTCCTTAGCGTAAAGCACTGCAGCTGCACCAGAAGCACCCATTACAGCGATCTCAGCAGAGGGCCATGCGTAGTTCAGATCGGTATGGAGCTGCTTAGAACCCATCACGATGTGTGAACCACCGTATGACTTACGCAGGGTAACGGTGATCTTGGGTACAGTAGCCTCACCATAAGCATAGAGCAGCTGAGCACCATGCAGGATGACAGCGTTGTACTCCTGACCCGTACCAGGCAGGAAGCCAGGAACGTCAACCAGTGAGATGATAGGAATATTGAAGGCGTCGCAGAAGCGAACAAAACGGGCACCCTTACGAGAAGCGTTCACGTCGAGCACACCAGCATAACAAGAAGGCTGGTTGGCTACGATACCCACACTCACACCATTGAAGCGGGCAAAGCCGACGATGATGTTCTTGGCGAACTTAGGCTGTACCTCGAAGAACTCATGGTCATCGGTAATAGCTGAGATGACTTTATACATATCGTATGCCTCGTTGGGGTTCTCAGGGATGATCTCGTTCAGAGAATCCTCCATACGGTTGATGGGATCGTCTGTTGGCTTATAAGGAGCGGTCTCCATGTTGTTAGAGGGGATATAACTCAGCAGGGTCTTCAGCATCTGCAGACCTTCTTCCTCAGTAGCAGCTGTGAAGTGGGTCACACCAGACTTCGTGGCGTGAACGCTGGCACCACCCAGATGCTCCTGGTCGATATCCTCACCAGTAACGGTCTTTACCACCTTCGGACCTGTCAAGAACATATAAGAGGTATTCTCCATCATCAGAGTGAAGTCGGTGAGGGCAGGAGAGTAAACGGCACCACCTGCACAAGGACCGAAGATACCTGAGATCTGAGGAATCACACCTGAAGCCAGAATGTTACGCTCGAAGATCTCTGCGTAACCAGCCAGGGCGTTGATACCTTCCTGAATACGGGCACCACCTGAGTCGTTGATACCGATCACGGGAGCACCCATCTTCATGGCCATATCCATCACCTTACAGATCTTCTGGCTCATGGTCTCAGACAGAGAACCGGCATGAACGGTGAAATCCTGTGCGAAGATGAATACAAGACGACCGTCGATCGTACCAGAACCAGCTACGACACCATCGCCCAGGAACTGCTTCTTCTCCATACCGAAGTTATGGCAGCGATGCTCCTTAAACATATCGTATTCCTCGAACGAACCCTCGTCGAGCAGCATCTCAATGCGCTCGCGAGCTGTATATTTACCACGCTCGTGCTGTTTCTGAATAGCTTTTTCACCACCACCGAGACGAGCCTGTTCGCGCTTCTCGATGAGTTGCTTGATTTTTTCTAATTGCTTTGACATTATAATTTAATGTTTAATGTTATATATTTAATCTTAATGTTCGCAGAGTTCTGTGAGGATACCACAGGTTGATTTCGGATGCAGGAAAGCGATGTTCAGGTTCTCAGCACCCTTACGAGGAGCCTGGTCGATCAGACGTACGCCCTTCTCGCTGACTTCTGCCAATGCATTGGCAACACCGTCTTCAATGCAGAATGCCACATGGTGAACACCCTTGTTGCCCTTGTCGAGCCACTTCTGAATTGTGCTCTCAGGTGATGTCGGCTCCAGCAGCTCCAACTTCACCTCGCCACACTTCAGGAAGGCGGTCTTCACTTTCTGGTCCTCGACTACTTCTGTTGCATAACACTCTAAGCCCAGCACGTCAGTGAAGAACGGCAGGCTTTCCTCAATGCTCTGAACGGCAATGCCCAGATGCTCAATGTGTGAAATCTTCATATCTCTAAAATTTTAGAATATTATTAATTGATGTGCAAAGGTAATAAATCTATTTTAGATTTAGGCATTAAAGTCAAAGAATTAAGATATGTGTGTCTTAATTAAGAATTATTAAAACTCTGCGGTGATTTTTCCGTTGATTTGGCGACCTGTGAGATAGTTGGGCACAGCCCACTGATGATTTGTGACATCAGTCACCCAATAATAGCTGCTGACGTTGGAGATATCAAACAGGTTCAGACAGTCGACACCTATCCAGAGATTCTTAATCCCGCGACCTTCTTTGATCGCACGGAAACTCATACCGATGTCGGCACGTTTGTAGGCTGGGGCACGGAACTGATGGGCTTCCAGCCCACGATGGGGAGCACCAAAGGGCAGTCCGTCAGCAAAAGCCAGTCTGAGGGTCATCTTCCAGCGATCCGTTCCTGGGAAGTAATCGGTGAAGTGCAAGTTTACGGCCCATCGCTGATCTGTCGGCATCGGAATACTCTGCCCGTTGATGGTCTGTCGTGTACTCATCAGCGAGAAGGTCAGCCATGAGTCGATGCCAGGCACGAACTCACCATAGAGCTTCAGATCAAGGCCAGCTGCATAGCCTGAACCCATGTTACGTCCATAGTAGGTGATCTTCATATTTTGAACGTTATAGGGTATTAGGTTGGATATCGCTTTGTAATAGGCTTCTGCCGTGAATTTGAATGGACGGTTGAGCATTCTGAAACGATAGTCGAAGGCTGCAATGAACTGCAGCGACTGCTGACTTTTGATCTGGTCGTTCAATACCACACCTGTGGCGCCTGTCTTCACATCGGTCAGACTGACGGTGTCGCGCATCTCTTTATAAAAAGGTGCCTGGTAATAGAGACCTGTGGCAAAACGGAAAGTGCAGTTGGGATCGAAAGCTGGTATGAAGGTAATGGCTGCTCGTGGCGATACGATGGTCTCTTTGTTAAACGACCAATTTGATAGTCTGACGCCATAGTTCAGCGTGAAGAAGTTATTGCCTTTCGAGAACTTATAGGTATCCTGGACATAGGCTTCTACCCGATGACTCTTCACATCGGTATTGGCTACCAGCGTATAAATCAGATCCAGACGGTCGGCAGAGTGGGGGATGGAATAGCCGCTGGAATCTCGCATCTCGTATTCCTTGGCGTTTTCTCTGACGTGTTCTATCTTATAGGTCACACCAGCCTCGAAGTTATGACGGCGCGTCTGATGCCTGCCGATCAGTTTGAAACTCACTACGTCGGATGTTAGGTAATCACGGGCGTGTTCCATATAGGTTCCAACACCGAGGTTCTCTTGTGTCTGGGTGTCGTCAAGCCAGTATTGTCCCATGATGTCATAAGTCTCGTTCTCTTTGGAGTGGAATGCTGATGTCAGGAATTTTATGCTGGTAGAGTCATTGAAGTGACGAGTGATGCTCGCAGTGCCGAAGAAGGTGCGGAATAGGTCCTTTTCCTGACCATCGAAATAGACCTTGAACGACTTGACATCAGCCAGCGTACCAAAACTCGTCTCACGGTCTTCGGGCGTAAAGTTGTAGTGATTGTCTGAGATGTTACCGATGAAATCTACCGTCCATCGTTTATTGGGTTTGTAACTGATATAAGTCTGATAATCAAGGAAATTAGGTTGATATTCTCCATTTGTTTCTAAGGAACCTAACAGATACTTATTGGTCTTATATCTGAGGCCGTGCAGCATGGAGAAACGCTTATTGCCGACACCGAGGTAGCCGCTGGCACCTAACAATGAGGCTGAGGCTGTGGCTTCGAACCCTTCTACACGGCGATAGGTGATATCGAGTGCCGACGACATTTTGTCGCCATATTTTGCTTCAAATCCACCTGTGGAGAATCCTATTTTCTCCACCATGTCAGGATTGATGATAGAGAGTCCTTCCTGTTGTCCGCTGCTCACCAGCATGGGGCGATAGACCTCTACCTGATTGATATAAACCAGATTCTCATCAAACGAACCACCTCTGACGTTATATTGGCTCGACAGCTCGTTGTGGGTGCTTACACCTGCCTGTTGCTGGATCAGTTCTTCTACCGCATTGCCCGTAGTAGAAGGTGTCTGTTTCAGGTCTTTCACATTCAGTTCTTGTGTCTGGCCTGTCTGGCGGCGTTGCTGAGTAACCGTCACTTCCTGCAGTGCCTTCATCGGGTGCATCACAATTTGAACCCTCAGTTGTTTCTTTGGATTTCTGAACACGCGTTTTCGTGTAGCAAAGCCCACCATCGAGAATCTTACTTCAATGGAATCAGCCGATTGGAGATGCAGCGAGAATTCACCTTTCAGGTTCGTCATCGTCACCTTTCCCTGGGCTGGACACGACACCGTCACCAGTTCCAAAGCATGCTCTTCTTCATCGACCACTTTTCCTTTCAAGGTGAAGTCGTCGGCGACAGCTTTCAAGGTGCCCATCAGAAGCACCAATATCGTGATGAATTGCTTCAAATTGCGTCTCATTCTGACATAATAACGGAAAAAACACACATTTATTTGCTATAAATTCATTTTTTCTTGGCTGTTTCGACATTATTTTCTATATTTGCACTATAAAAACCATAAAAATGTTTCGATTATGAAGAAATCTTTACTCACAATGTTTGTGTCTCTGTTCAGTATCATTCTGGCAGTGGCAGCACCTGTTGACGAGCAAAAGGCCCGTCAGTTAGCAAGTGATTTTTTGAGCAACATGAGCCCTCACGGCACACGTTCTGGCAATTCAGAATTGACTCGTGCCGTAACTGGGGTCGCTGATGGCAATGATGCTGCCATCTATGTGTTTAATTCCGATAATTCGTTTGTGATCATTAGTGCTGATGATCGTACACCTGCCGTACTCGGCTATAGTGATCATGGTGTGTATGATATGAAAAAAGCGCCCGATGGTCTTAAGGCTATGCTGGGATGGTTGCAGGCCTCAGTCCGCAATTATTCCACCACTCGTGGAGAAGTGTCTATACATGATGCCATCAAACCTTTGTTGACAACGAAGTGGAATCAGCATTCCCCGTATAATCTATTTTGTCCTTACGATGAAGTAAATGATGCGCCCTCTGTTACTGGTTGTGTGGCTACAGCGATGGCTCAGATCATGAAATATCATGAGTGGCCTTCTGCCTACGACTGGAGTCTGATGAAAGACGAATATGACTCTGGCGATGAATCTGCGGCTGCACAGGAAGTTGCTAAAGTGATGTATGATGCAGGCGCATCTGTTTATATGGAGTATAGTGCTGATGGCTCTACTTCTAACAATGATTGCATATCAGAGGCATTGCGTAATATTTTTGGTTATGCTTTATCGACCGAATGGGTGTATCGTGCATATTATTCTGCTCAGGAATGGGATGAGCTTATCTATGGCAATCTGAAGAATAAAATGCCTGTCATTTATGCAGGACAAGCGATAGATATAGATGATTCCTATGGTTATTTGCAAGGTGTTGAGAGTGGACATGCTTTTATAGTTGACGGTTATGATGGCAAAGGCCTCTACCATGTTAATTGGGGTTGGGGTGGCCTGAGTGATGGTTTCTTCCTGTTGTCATTGCTTAATCCTGAAAACCAAGGTGCAGGAGGTACTTCAGGTTCTGAAGGATATAGCATTAAAGTATCAGCTGTTGTTGGAATAAAACCCGCAGAAACAACCGTGTCTGCTCGTCGTCTTGTTTCGGATAAATTCTCAGTGGTTGATGGTCAGATGACGCTCAGTCGCTCTTCGGCCTCTGAGGATTTCCCTTCATTTAAAACCAGGAACGTGTTTGGTAATTATATTACAGGATCTGAAGATGGAAAGTATGACGTAGGTTTGGTACTTTGCAAAGATGATGAAATACTATCCGTATTGCCTATTGATTCTAAAGATTTCCCCCAAGGACAGGGCTACTATTTAAATGCTGTATTACAGTTTGGTAAGGGACTCTCTAATGGTTCTTATCAGATTCGTGCCGTATGTCGAGAATACGGTAAGGAAGACTGGTACCTCTGTCAGCTTGCAACATCTTGCTATATTGATGCAACTATAAAAGATCTGTCGATGACATTGGTAGTTCATGGAATGGATAATGACGGTGTGGCAAAGTTTACTGCTAATTCGAAAGAAATCAGCTCTGATCCATGCGAACGTCGCCCCATTACTTTCAAGCTGAACCTTACCGATCTGAATAAGGAGAGCAACTCGCGAATTTACCTTTGGGGAAATGAAGATCCAGAGAAGACGGTTCTGCTGGCTGGTATAGGTTCAAATCTTGACCCAGGTGAGACAGGCGATGTTGAGATTCATTATACCCCACAGCGTAGTGGCGATTTTACCTTCTATATCTCAGGTTCTGATAAAGACTATACAGAATCACTCGTTGCAACCTTTGAGGTGAACGTGGCTGCAAGGACTCCTTATGATCTGGTAGTTGATGTTGCGCTTGAAGTAGAGGGCGCTGATTCTGAGCACAAGGTGCCAGGAACGGCCTTGGTGGGTGTAGCGAAGATCAAGAACAATAGCAGTGAGGCTTATCAGGATCCTGTTCGTATTTGGCTGTTCATAAAAAAAGATCCTTCTACTTATGGCAGTGTAACTCATCTTGTAAGATCAGCAGAGATACCTGTAGGCGAAACGGCGGAGCTGCCTTTTGAGTTCTATGATTTGAAAACCAATGTGGAATATGCGCTGCTGGTTGAAATGTTTGAGAATACAGACTGGAAACTTGTAAATCTTGTTAATGACGAAATTCCAAAATCTATCACTTACATACTTGTTGATGCTACTGGTATCCAGAGCATTCAGAGTGATGCACCTGATGCAGAAGTATATAATTTGAACGGTGTCTTTATGGGTAAGGCTTCTGATTTGAAGAGTCTGCCTAAGGGCTTATACATCATTAATAAAAAGAAAGTAGTAAACAATTAAACGATTATGTTTGATTATATCATGCAACATCTCTGGCAGATGTGGGCTGCAGTAGCCCTCATCTGCCTGATTCTTGAACTGACAGCGGGCGATTTCTTTATTATTTGTTTCGCTATCGGTGCTGTGCCTGCAGCGATTGTGGCTGCTATTGGTGGTAGTTCCTACTACCAGATAGTCGTCTTCGCAGTCGTTTCGCTCCTCAGTCTGTTTTATGTACGTCCCTTTGCCAAGCGCTATCTGCACAAAGGCGAAGACAAGCGTATCAGCAATGCTGATGCCTTGCTGGGCAGAAAGGGTAGAGTGGTGGAGACCATCCAGGCTGGAGGCTTCGGACGTGTGCAGATCGATGGTGACATCTGGAAGGCTGTTACCAAAGGCGAGGCTGATATCCCTGAAGGCAGCAATGTAGTCGTTGTCGATCGTGCATCAACCATCATCACAGTAGAATTGGAACAATAACAATTATACAATTATGGACATCATGACTTATATCCTGATAGCCATCGTCATCTGCGTGGTTATCTTTGCCAAAATGGCACTTGTGATTATCCCTCAGTCAGAGACGAAGATCGTTGAGCGTCTCGGTCGTTACTATGCCACGCTTCAGCCTGGTATCAACATCATCATCCCGTTTATCGATCGGGCTAAGTCGATTGTGGTGCTGAATCACGGCCGTTACATGTACTCTACGACCATCGACCTGCGCGAACAGGTGTATGACTTCCCCAAGCAGAATGTGATCACGAAGGATAATGTGCAGACGGAGATCAATGCGCTGCTCT
>JAEEGG010016726.1_pt1 | contig 15188 bp, 10 predicted proteins | sample 9134161 | NCBI WGS metagenome assembly JAEEGG01 (sample SAMN16246543, study PRJNA631951) | gut metagenome | biome: gut microbiome; feature: rumen; material: CR-attached | host: Bos | place: Iran: Karaj | collected 2018-10
GGCTGTGGAACGAGTTAAGTTCCAGAATCACCTTCTTGGCCAGACGTGCTGCTGTGGGTGAGATACCGCCTGCAGCTGTCAGATATACATGATAGTCGTCGCCTACTTCCTCGATGTCGCAAACCTCGAGGATAGCCCAGTCCACTTCGCCGTAGAAACCATAGCGCAGTTCCTGTGCCATGTGGCTCAGATGCAAGTCATTGTAAGGGATTTCGCCCAAGTTCACGTGTTTGCGGAAATCGGGGTTTGTCGTGTAAGGAGCACGATACTTGATGGCCTGTGCGTTAGCCAGGTCGCCGTCGGTAGACTGTCCGGTGCTGGCACCTGTGAAGATGCCTACCTTGAACTCGCGTCCAGCCTCGTGTTCAGCCACTGCAATCTTGGCCAGCTCCTTGGTTACTGCCTTAGCCACACCTGCTGGAGTGAATCCGCTAAGGGCGATGTTCTCGTTGTTTTTAATCAGGGCAGCAGCTTCGGCTGCTGTGATACGTGTATATGCCATAATAAGTTTAAGTTATAATTTGTGTGCAAAGATAGTGGAAATTGGAGACAATACAAAAAGAAAAAGAAAGAAATTAGAATAATAGGAATAATTATAAGATTTTTTCTTAATTATATCATAGGCAACTATATTACAATTAGGCTCAGCAAGTATAGAAAGACTAATACAGAAGTCAAGTTCAAAATACCCGTCCCAGAATGATGTGCCCCCAATTATTTAGGAAATCGTAAAAAGACCTCACCACCTCACTTTTTTGCTTGAAACGCTAGTGTTTATAGGGGTTTCAGAGAGGGAGGTGTTTCTCAAACAGGTCACTCAACACCTCACCTAACACCTCCCTCTTTCATTATTTCTGCATCTGGACTTTTTTGCTCTCTGCGATCGATTGTCTGTTGAAGATTGAAACATCAAAAAAGTGACCTGTTGAGGGAGGTGTTGAGTGAGGTCTTTACAAAACACCTCCCTATCGGAATTGCTAGTAAACAAAGGGGTTTCGGGGTGGTAAAGTGAGGTGGGGAGGTCTTTTTTCAATTTCGTGTTTTTTATTAAAGAGGGGAGCGAATGATAGGTTAATGAGATGCCACAAAGCGGTTAATGAGATGCGGTTTGTATACAAATGAGAAACCACTTGTGGCATCTAATCAACGCTCTCTTCTCGCCGTTAGTGATTAGTCATCGAGTCCTCGCAGAGAGTTGGCAAACCAGACGTCCATTTTACCTGCTCCGCGATGGTTCCATGCGTAGTAGGGGATTAAGGTGACTGTTGTTTGGCGTTGGGAGATAGTGCCGTCGTTGTTAAGCGAAACCTCGGTGGCATTTGTCTTCAATGCTGTGACGCTGAAACGCTTTGCCTGAGAGTTGGCTATCTGACACTCGGTGTTCTCTATCGTCTTGTCATCCTCAATGTCGAACAATGGGTTTTGTGGCATCAGCAGGTGGTGAACATCGGTGCCTTTGTTGTCTGCCCACTCGGCGCAATAAACAAGTGGTCCGCGCTCTATGGCGACACATCCGCGGTCGTCAGTCACCTTGTCGTTTGCCATAACGGTACGTGCGGGCATGTCGAAGTGGACGTTGATGACGTCACCTTTCTTCCATTGTCTTTTTATCACGAAATATCCTTTCTCCATTCTTCCCTGTACTGTCTGGCCGTTTACTGTTATGTAATAGCCGTTGGCAACGTCGTTATCACCGCTGTTGTCGGAGAAACGGTAGAGGTCGGAGGGTACGGGACTTGTGAGCCATCCTGGTACACGGATAGCCATATCAAAGGCATTGGCTTTGTTCTTAAGTATCTTAATGGTAATGTCGCCTTCCCATGGGTAACTGGTCTGTTGCTCTATCTGCACCTCTTTTCCGCCCACTTGTATGTTGGCAGTATTTCCAGCGAAGAGGTTTACAAAGATGCTGTTGCCCTTTACAGCATAAATGTATCCTGGTACAGAAGGAATGAAGCGGCACAGATTGCTCGGACAGCATGCGCATCCAAACCAAGGCTGTCGTGTGGTGTTTCCGTCGGCATTGAACTTGTACTTTCCGTCGCTTGACAGAGGGTTGGGATAGAAGAATCTTCCTCCGTCCATAGACATTCCGCTGATGACTCCGTTATATAAGGTACGTTCCAGACAGTCGATATACTTTGAGTCACCATGTAGCAAGAACATTCGTTGGAAGAGATAAACCATGGAAATGGCGGCACATGTCTCGTTGTATGCTGTGAGATTGGGTAATTCATAGTCGGCACCGAATGCCTCGCCGTCGTGACGTGCACCGACACCTCCAGTGATATAATACTTCTTGCTTATGATATTCTCCGTTATGGCATCGATGGCGCGCAGGTATGCCGAGTCGCCAGTTAGCGCAGCAACGTCGGCCATTCCGGCATACATATACCCAGCCCTTACAGCGTGTCCCCACGCCTCGGTCTGCTCTACTACTGGCTTGTGGCTTTGCGAATAGATATTCTTTATAGTTGTCTTGCCACGATAGTCGAGCAGGAACTTTGCCTCGTCGAGGTATTTCTTCTCGCCGGTAAGCACATAGAGACGTGCTAGTGCCATCTCAGCAATCTGATGACCGGGAACGACACATGCCTGACCATCTCGCGGTCCTACTTCGCGCACCACGCAATCGGCATATCTCTTGGCGATGTCGAGGAACTGTCGCGAACCAGTGGCCTGATAGTGCGCGCAAGCAGCGTCCACCATATGACCGAGGTTATATAACTCATGGCTGAGTACTTCTTCGCTGACCCATCGTTTCTCTCCCGCCCAGCTGTGCGGATGCCAAGGGTTCATAGTTCGTGGTGTATAGAGGTATCCGTCGGGCTCTTGAGCCTTGCCCACGAAGTTGAGCACCGAATCGATATACAACTTCAGCTTCTTGTCAGGGAATGTTTGCAGCAGATAGCTTGCGCCCTCTATGGTCTTATAAACATCGGTGTCGTCGAACGAGAAGCCTGAAGGTGGATAGTCAGGACTTGGGTTTTGGCATTGCACGAAGTTCTTGTACCTTCCTTCACTCTCGCATTTGCTGAATGCCAGCGGCACGGTGACATCGCGCGCCGCCTGCAGTCGCTGTCCCCAGAACGTGCCCTGTTGAAGTTTCACCGATGTAAAGGGGACCTGACCTATGGGATATCCGCTTCCCTGTTGTCCTTGAGCAGTCGCTGACAAAGATGCTGCGGCAATCACGATAATTGCAGAAAATAGTTTTTTCATAGGTTATATAGCATTAATGTTATTTGTTGTATCTGTTGTAGAACTTAGCCATGAGGGCACCGCTGATGTTGTGCCACACGCTGAAGATGGCGCCCGGGATGGTTGCGAGAGGGAAGGCTGCAAAGTGAAGCACGGCAAGTGATGCGGCGAGACCAGAGTTCTGCATTCCCACCTCGATGCTTATGGCGGTGCGTTTTTTCATTGGCAGGTGCAGCAACCACCCAATGCTGTATCCTAAGGCATAACCGCTGAGGTTGTGGAGCATCACAACGAAGATGACGATAACACCGCCAGCTGTGAGTTTTTCTGCGCTATGGCCCACCACAATGCTGGCAACCAGCGCAATCATCAGCGTGGAGAAGGCGGGCAGGTATGCCACCGCTTTCTTTGTGAGTTCAGGAAGGAAATGCTGGAAGAGCAGACCTCCTATGATTGGTGCTATGACTACATAGACGATGCTTAGCAACATGCCAACGGTATCGACATTAACCATCGTGCCAGCGAGCAGCCATACCAGCAGTGGAGTGAGCAACGGAGCCAGCAAAGTGGAGCATGCCGTCATGCCGACACTCAGCGCAAGGTCGCCCTTTGCAAGGAAAGTGATGACATTCGAGGCAGTTCCTCCAGGGCAACAGCCCACAAGTATCACGCCGAGTGCCAGTTCTTCAGGTAGCGAGAAAGCCTTTGTGAGCAGCCAAGCCATCGCAGGCATGATGGTGAATTGAGCCAGACAGCCCAGCAGCACATCCTTAGGACGGCTGAAAACAATGTGGAAATCCTTGGCAGAGAGCGTGAGTCCCATGCCGAACATTATCATTCCGAGAAGGGGGTTGATAAACCAAGTGTCGATTGCCTTCAGCGGCGCAGGCACCAGGTAGGCAAAAACTGCTGCGAGCAGTACTAAAAGCCCCATCCATCGGGCAATGAAATCGCATATCTTCTTCATACAGGTGCAAAGGTACTTAAAAACAAGTGCCGAACAAAAGAAACACAACGAAAAATCTACTTTTTTGTTTTGGACATTCAGATTATTGTTTTATATTTGCACCAATAAATACAATTTGAACAAAAACTAAGAAACTTATGAAAACAAAAACGATTCTTCTGACTCTCCTCATGACGGTCTTCTGCCTTAACGGATGGAGCATGGAGCAGCAAGCGGGGAAAAAACTGGTATATTCAATTTCTAACGATGGCTTTGTGAATGTAAGGAAGACGCCCAATGCCAGTTCAAAGATTATCGGCGTACTTGCCACCAATCGCAAGGGTGCTGTGCTGCTCAGCAGCAAAGGCACATGGTGGAAGGTTCGCGTGGACAACGTTGTTGGCTATGTGCACAGCAAGTATGTAACGTTGAGCAGCAAGCCAGTTAAGATTAGCGGGCTGCCCACAGTTCATTATGTTGTTATCTCCACATGCAACTCTATGGCCGAAGTGAAGCAGTTCTTCTATAATTGTCCCGATGCTTTCGATGGTTCTCCGGTATATAAGGACATAGAAGACGGAAAGACAGTTTATAAGATTTGTCTTAATTGTTATGCCACATTGAGCGGTGCTATGCAGTTGCGCGACTCCACGAACAAGATGTTAGGCGACGACTATGCAAAGATATGGAGCACTCAGGGACTTGCAGAGTGCGTCTATCTTACAGAGTATCCTTCTGGTGAAATGGCTATTCCGTTGACTCCACAGTAGTCTTTTATTGGTTGGCAACTTTGTCAACTCTTCGTATTTTCAACCAAAGAGAGAATCTCCTCCCCGTATTCCTCGGCTGTTTTCTTGCCGATATAGGGTATGGCGAGGAGTTCTTTTATTGTCGTCGGCTTGCTGTTGGCAATCCCGATGAGTGCTTTTTGCTGAAGGATGGTGTATACTGGCATTTTCTTTTGTAAACTCTTGTGTATCCGCCACTTGCGCAAGCGCTCGAAGAGTTCCTCGTTCTCGATGTCGTTAACGTTGACATCGGTTTTCTCCGCTTCTTTCTTGCTGCGTCGTTTGCGCTTTTCGGGCTTCTGTTCCTTGCCGTCCACCACAGCGAGAGTTACCCGCTGTTTCAGTCGCATGAATGTTGCGGCATCGAAGCCCTGCACCGCAATCTCCTTCAGTATTGCCACCTTGATGTCATAAACCATATTGATGTCTGCAACAGCATCGTTGAAGCGTTTCTTCACCATAGCGCTGTCGCTTTCTGCAACGGTGCTGCCGAGCAGGTCACCGAGCACATCTGTGACGGTATTCAGGAAGTAGGTGGCGCTGCGTGTCACACGTTCGCAGAACTCAGGGGCATGTAGTTGGTCGCCGTTGAGGGCCATGAAGACCGCTATCCACTTGCGCGACACCTCCACCACCTTGTCGTTTATGTCTGTGCGCGCCTGCCTGTGGGCTGCCACCAGTCGCGGATAAGAGCGCGAGAAATGCTCTTCGAGCACTCGCGCCAGTTGGTTCTCGCTGCGCTGAAGGTCGCTGAAGTCGAACAGTTGGTGCAGTTGTTCGCGATAAAACTGCTCCTTCAGCGTTGGCAACATTTCGATGCTGCGTTGCGCCGCCGTCTCTTGCTGCTCTATATAACTTGCCACTCGTCGGTCGTTCATTATGTTCTCTTGCCTCACAGGCTTTGCAAGCACCATACCGGCGAGTGTCTTGCATCGGCTAAGTGCTACATAAACTTGCCCCGCAGCGAATGAAAATGCCGCGTCGATGATGGCGTGCTCGAAGGTCAGTCCTTGGCTCTTGTGTATCGTTATCGCCCAAGCCAGGCGCAGAGGCAGTTGTCTGAACGTGCCCTGAACGGTGGTTTCTATCTCTTTTGTCTTCTCGTTCAGCTCGTATTTCGCATTCTCCCACTCTACCGGTTCCACGCTTATCTCCTTGTCATCGCCGGGACATACCACGCTGACATGATAGTTGTCGATGCTCGTGACGCGTCCTATGCGCCCGTTATAGAAACGTCCTTCGGGGTCGTTTTTCACGAACATCACCTGCGCCCCCTGCTTCAGCGTCAGTTCAACATCGGTAGGATAGGCATAGTCGGGGAATGTTCCGTCTATCTTGGCGTTATAAGTGAACGCCTTAGACGTGAGACTTGCCAGTTCGCTCTCGTTGTAGGAGTCGGCGAGATGGTTATGAGTGGTCAGTCGGATGTAGCCCTCTTCGGGTGCGGGATGGAAGTCCGGGATGCACCGCTGGTTAAGAGTGGCTATGTCGTTAGCGGTCACTCTGTCCTCGCGTATATGGTTCAGGATGTCGAGGAAGGCGCTGTCTTGCTGACGATAGACGTGCTTCAGTTCGAGCGTCACATACTGCGTCTGGCGCAAGGCATTAGAACCGAAGAAGTAAGGTGTGTCGTAGTGGTTTTTCAGCAACGCCTCGTCGGCAGGCGTCACGACAGGAGTGAGTTGCTGAAGGTCGCCTATCATGAGCAGTTGTGCACCCCCGAAAGGTCGCCGCGGGTCACGGAATCGGCGCATGACATTATCTATTGCGTCGAGCAGGTCGCTCCTCACCATCGATATCTCGTCGATAACCAGCAGGTCAAGAGTGCGCAACATCTTCTTCTTCTCTTTCGAGAAGTCGAACCGTTCCTTATAACGCGTTTCTGGAACGTATGGCGACAACGGCAACTGGAAGAAGGAGTGGATGGTCTGCCCACCAGCATTAATGGCGGCAACACCCGTAGGTGCCACCACCACCATTCGTTTCGGCGAGCGCCGTTTCACCTCTCTGAGGAATGTGGTCTTGCCCGTTCCCGCCTTTCCTGTTAAGAAAATGCTCACTCCGGTGTTCTCCACGAAGTCCCACGCCAGTTGCAGTTCGGGGTTGTTTTCCATTAGTTTGTTTTAAAGTAGATGAAGGGATATCGTAAAAGAAGAAAGGAGATAGAAGACAACACCTTATATTAATATAAGCAGCATGTGATGTCTTTTATCTCCACCGCTATCGGGCGGTTATCTCCTTCCGTCTTTTTCTAACTCCATTTCAAGTTAGAAATTCACTCCAAACGTCAGCATCAGAGCGCTGTTGTGTGCGTCGTCGAAGTCGTCGTTGCCGATATTGGAGAGTCCGAGGTCGTAAGTGAGGTCGGCATAGAAGAGGTCTATTCCCACACCAACACCCATTCTGAGACCTGCGTCGAAGCGCTTGAAGGCGCCCTCGTAGTCATCGTCGAACGAGTTGTATGCCTCGTGACCGTTGAAGTCCTTAATCTTGCCTGCCACACCGCATGCTACATATCCGCCGAAGAACGGCTGGATGGAGAACGTGCGGTCGATGTTATAGGCATATTTCAGTACGAAAGGCATCTCCACATATCCCAGGTTATAAGTGAAGTCCAACCCTTTCTTTTCGTTCTTGCCGCCTTTCTCAACGTAGTAAATGCCCGACTCGAGGAACAGAGGGGCACGGTCGGTGAGGGCAAAGCCTGCTGCCACGCCCACGTTAAGTCCCGTCTTCATCTTTCCTCCGTCGAGGAACGGATTGTCAGAGTTTACTGTTGTGAATGCCGGTCCTACGCGGAAGCCGAAATAAGTGTCACGATTCATATAACTGCCTCGTGTGCCATAGCTATAATCCAGACGTCCTGTGTTTCGGTTGTAATACCTGCTGTGTGTGTAGTTTTGTGCAAATGACGGCATCAAAACGAATGCTGCCAGCACCAATGTTGTGATAATCCTTTTCATAATCTAAATGCTTAATGATTAAAACTTCACCGCAAAGATAACATTTTCGGAAGAAACGGCAATGAGAATATTCCTATTAATTGTGGGAAAAACCCTATTTATACCTATTTCAGATGATTTCACGGACCTTCATTTTATAATATATAGAGCATCTGACGCCATAACTTACAGGGCCAGAAATATGCTTTTTTTGCCTCTTTTTACCCTCAAAAATAGCGTTTTGTAACTGCTTGGGTTTCAAGAAGATACAAATGGGGTAACAAAGTTAATAACATAGTCGAAAAAAGTTATTAAGATTGTTGAACAAAGTTATTAACTTTGTCTCGTCAAAAGCCATCAGTTGGAGTGTCATTGATGGCTTTTGGGAATGCAAGTAAGCATATATTGCACAACGATTAATGATAAAAAATTTTGAAAAACGGGAATAATGGTGTATCTTTGCATATCACTTAATCATCAAACTACATCAACATGAGAATTTTGTTTATAGGAGGAACGGGAACGATAAGCAGCGCTATCACCCGACTGGTGGCTCAGCAAGGGCACGAACTGTATCTGCTGAACCGCGGAAACCGCAACGCAGAACTGCCCGAGAACGTGAAAACGATAGTGGCAGACGTAGAGAATGAGCAGGAAGTGGCGCAGAAAATAGAAGGTATGGAGTTCGACGCGGTGTGCGAATTCATTGGTTTCTTGCCGTCACAGGTGGAGCGTGACATTCGCCTTTTCCGCAACAAGACGCATCAGTACATATATATAAGTTCGGCATCGGCATACAACAAGCCGGCCAGAAGTCATGTGATAACCGAAGGGACAACGCTTGCGAACCCTCATTGGGAGTACTCGCGCAATAAGATTGCATGCGAGGAACTGCTCTGGAGGGAGTATCGCGAGAATGCATTCCCCGTGACTATAGTGCGCCCGAGCCACACCTACTGCGAGCGAAGCGTGCCATTGGGACTTCATGGAACGAAAGGCAGTTATCAGGTTTTGCGCCGAATGATAGAGGGAAAACCTGTCCTGATTCATGGTGACGGCACTTCTCTATGGACAATGACGTGGAACGAGGACTTCGCCGTAGGCTTCGCAGGTCTCATAGGTAATCCTCAGGCCATCGGAGAGGCATTCCAGATAACGAGCGACGAGTCGCTTTCGTGGAATCAGATATATGGTGCTGTAGCGCGTGCGCTGGGTGTTGAACTGAAACCTTATTATGTTTCATCGGCATTCTTGGCAGAAGTGGGACCGAAAGAGTATGACCTTGAGGGCAACCTTCTTGGTGACAAAGCGCTCACGGTGGTGTTCGACAACTCGAAACTGAAGCGTGTTGTGCCGGAGTTCCGCCCGCATGTGGGGTTCGACGAGGGAGTAAGGCGCGCCTTAGATTACGTTCTTAGTCATAAGGAATGTCAGATAGAGGACCCTGAGTTCGACCAATGGTGCGACAGGGTAATCGATGCTTTGGAGAATGCTAAGCGCAGTTTAAAGGTCTGAATATTAGCATTTCTGACCTGAAAATTTGCAGATGACATTTTTTTTTGCGATATTTGCAGAACATACCAAATATTAATAAAACTGAGACTTATGACAGACGACATCAACAATCCTATGGGAACACCTCCAATTCCAGGCGAGACACCGCCCGTTCCACCAGTACCAGAACCACCAATACCATCGGTTCCAGAACCTCCAGTACCAGAACCTGCTATACCGGAAGTACCGGATACACCGGCAATTCCTGATGCTCCGGCAGTTCCAGAGGCGCCAGTTACGCCCGAAGCACCCGTTGCTCCCGAGCCAGTGATACCAGAAACCCCTTCAGTTCCTGAGTCTCCAGTCGTTCCGGAAGCACCTGTGGCGCCCGAAGCACCCGTTGCTCCCGAGCCAGTTATACCTGAAACGCCTTCAATTCCTGAGACTCCAGTCGCTCCGGAGGCGCCAGTTGTGCCCGAAGCACCCGTTGCTCCTGAGCCAGTTATACCAGAGACTCCTTCAATTCCTGAGACTCCAGTTGCTCCGGAGGCACCTGTAGCCCCCGAAGCACCCGTTGCTCCCGAGCCAGTTCTCCCTGAAACTCCTTCAGTTCCTGAGACTCCGGTAGTTCCTGAGGCACCTGTAGCCCCCGAAGCACCATCTGTACCAGAGACTCCTGCGATGCCTGAGGCTACAATAGTTGCGCCAGCGGCTCCTGAACCACAGGCAGTACCAAAGCCAGAACCTCCAAAACCCGCTGCTTCTGCTGCTCCGGCAACGCCTAAAGCAGCACCGCGTCCAACGCAACCTTACGTTCAACCAAAGAAGAAAAGCAATGTTGGCCTCATCATCGGCATATTGTTGGCATTGCTGCTGTTGCTCGGCGGTATCGGAGGTGCCGTTTATTACTTCTTCTTAAGAGACAAAGGAACAGACGTTGAAGTTGTTGATGACAATAAAGATGGCACAGACAAGATAGACAATGCCACCAAGACTGACAACGGAACGACTGACAGCAACTTCGGAGTGAATAACAACGAAGGTGATGACAACGTCCAGAACGGTAATGAGAATGAAGGTGATGACAACAATGGTGGCATCAACGAGGGCGAAAACATCGATAATCAGAACATAGACGAGATAGAAAAGGAAGCGAATCGTCAGCCACAGCCGAGTGTTCAGGATGTTCCTTCGTTGCCAAGACAGACTACTACGCCGACAACAACGTCAAAGCCTAGGACCACGAATAAGCAATCAAGCAACTACAACACGCAGAAGAAAAAGACATATACGCCTCAGAACAACTCTAACAATAATTATGACGAGGTGCCTAAGTCAAGTTCAAGCAAGCGTGGATGGCATATTGAACGATTAGAATAATATTTATAGGTAGTCAATAAGCATGTCCCACACGGCTATGATGTGGCAAATGGAGCCCACAAGAACAAAGAAATGGAATACCGTGTGCATGTATTTGCGCTTGTTGAGACTGTAAAAGACCGCCCCAGTGATGTAGGCAACGCCCTCCGCGATGATCCACACCACTGAGGCGGCACTTACACAATGAAGCAAAGGACCAAAAGCTACAAGCACAGAGAGACCCATCAGCACAAAACATGCGGTCTCTATGTAACTATGGTCACTAAGTTTACAGAATGATACGATAGTTCCCGCAATGGCGGAAATCCATATAAAGAGGAATAAAACCCACCCCCAATAACCTTCCTGACGAAGTGCGACAAGCGTTATAGGTGAATAACTGCCTGCAATGTGCCAGTAGATGGCGGCATGATCCCACTTGCGCAACCGCTCTTTCCATTTCGACCATGCGCTAAGACTATGATAAACAGTACTGGCAACGTATGACATCAGCATGCCAAAGAGGTAAAGGATGATGCCTGCTGTTGCCCATCCGTTACCCTTAGCAAAGCACATATACAGAAATATAGAACCAACGGCGACACCAATAATGATGCCGCCGGCATGGCTCCATGAGTTCCAAAGTTCTTCTTTATGATTGAAATGAATCTTTCTCATTCTGACGCAGGTGCCGCTGGTGCTGGAGCTGGAGCGGGCGCCGGTGCTGGTGCAGGCGCTGCAGCGGGTGCTGCCGCAGGTGCATCAGTAGCAGAAGGGGTAGAAGATGCGCCTTCTGATGCTGCCTGTGATCCGCTTTCAGAACCGCTTGCTTCTCCTGACGACTCTCCGCCTTCACTTTTGCTGGTCTCAGTTCTAGCTACTGCTGGCTTGTAAGTCTTTATCGCAGCCTGCTGTTGCTCACGAGAGAGTTGCTTTCCCGACTTGTCGAAACCAAGCAGAGCACGCTGTGCTCCCGTCACCTTGTCGATAACGGCAACAAAGAAAAGGTCGCCCTCGCGGCTCACATTGCCTTGAGCAAGAGCCTCAATAGTGAGGTTGGAGGTGTTCATTCGATAAAGTCCTTGACGTGACTTGCCGTCAGCATCGGTAGGAGTGGTGGCGGCGGTGAGCATGATGTACTCCTTGTCGGGCGACAAGACGGCTTCACGTATTCCCGCATTGAGGTCTTCGTCGTTGTAATATATCGCAGCATCGTCGGTAAGACTGCTGAAAGTAACCTCGTCGAGCATCTTTGTCTTGCCGTCGAACTTATAAAGATGTCCTCCGTTAAGATAGAAGAGGCAATGACGACGCTCGTCAGGGAACTTAACCACAAATCCTGTGCCCTTTGGCAGTCGCTGTTCCAGGCTGTCGAGGGCTTCGCTCACGGGCAGCGACTTTCCGTCACCAAAAGACCCAGAAGAGCATTTTACAAGGGAAACGATGAGTATTATCACAAGCAGAAGTGCACCTGCCAGGGCACCAATGGCCCACAGGCGCTGTTTCCCTTCAAGTTTAAGAAGTTGTTTAATGTCCATTTATATTGTTGTTGTTTACGTTTCACGAAAGAGCATTTTGCCTATGCATCGATGCCGTCGCAGTATACGCGACGGTTAATGGCATGAGTCGTCAGTCAGCGATGGTAAAGTCGAGCTGGCGCTTCTCGATGTTTGCACGTGCCACCACAATGCGGATGGGGTCGCCCAACTGGTATTTGTTATGGCGTCGGCGGCCTACAAGTACGTAGTTCTTCTCGTCGAAGTCATAGTAATCGTCGTCGAGGTCGTGCATAGACACCATTCCCTCGCAGTGGTTCTCATCGATTTCGGCATATATTCCGTAACTTGTGATACCGCTGATGTGGGCATCATACTCGTTGCCTATCTTGTCTTCCATGAACTCCACCATCTTATACTTGATGGAGTCGCGCTCTGCCTGCTGTGCCAGAGCCTCCATGTCGCTCGAGTGCTCGCACATTTCCTCATAGTGGTCTCTATTTGCTGAGCGCCCGCCTTCTTGATAACGGGTGAGCAGACGGTGAACCATGGTGTCGGGGAAGCGCCGGATGGGCGAGGTGAAGTGGGTGTAATAGTCGAACGCCAAGCCATAGTGCCCGATGTTATGCACGCTATACTTCGCCTTCATCATTGCCCTGAGAGCCACCATCTCTATGACGTTCTGTTCGCGCTTGCCGTTGATATCGTCCATAAGATTGTTCAGTGAACGAGAGATTTGTCCCTTTGTGCCTGCTGTCTTTATCTTATATCCGAAACGAGTGATGAACTGTGAGAGGTTTTCCAGTTTCTTCGGGTCTGGCTGGTCATGTACACGATAGGGCAGCGTCTTTGCTTTCTTGCCCTTAGGCACTTTTCCTATGCTCTCTGCCACGGTGCGGTTGGCGAGCAGCATGAACTCCTCTATGAGTTTGTTAGCGTCTTTCGACTTCTTATAGAATGCCCTTGTGGGCTTGCCTTTCTCATCAACATCGAAGTGAAGTTCTTCGCGGTCGAACTTCACTGCTCCGTTCTTGAAGCGTTTCTCGCGCAGTTTCTTTGCAAGTGCATCAAGGACAAGCAGTCCACATGCAAGTTGAGGCGACACGTTTGCATCACCGCAGTTCACGGGTTTGTTGGTCTTTGCCTTCTCAAGGTCTTTCACATGAACAGGTGCTGGCTCGCCAGTGCCATCCTTCACGCCGTTCTTTTCCAGAATGTCCTGCACCTCCTCGTAGGCGAAGCGGTGGTCACTCTTTATCACGGTGTGTACCAGTCGCCATGACTTGATGTTCGCCTCAGAGTCGAGGTTGAACACCACGCTATAGCAAAGTTTCTCTTCGTTGGGTCTCAGCGAGCAGATGAAATTGCACAATCGTTCAGGAAGCATCGGTATGGTGCGGTCAACGAGATAGACACTTGTTGCTCGTTTATATGCCTCTTTGTCAATTATTGAGCCTTCCTTTACATAGTGGGATACATCGGCAATGTGCACTCCGACCTCCCATAACTGGGTGTTGGCTGATGATTTTCCTGTGTTTATTTGCCTTATACTCAATGCATCGTCGAAGTCCTTTGCATCGTATGGGTCGATGGTGCATGTCATTACGTCGCGGAAATCCTCACGACGCGCAATCTCTTCAGGCGTGATTGTGGCGTCGATTTTCTCTGCCGCAGCCTCCACGAACTTAGGATATTTGTATGGAAGTCCATACTGTGCGAGTATGGCATGCATCTCGGTATTGTTCTCTCCTACCTTTCCGAGCACGTCAACTACCTCTCCCACGATGTTCTTGTCTTCAGAAGAAGGCCAGTGAGTGATACGCACCACAGCCTTGTCGCCGTCCTTTCCTCCCTTGAGTTTTTTCTTCGGGATGAATATGTCGTGCGCAAACATGTTCGAGTTGCTTATGAGGAAGGCAAAGTCGCGTTCCACCTTGAGTCGTCCCACAAACTCGTCGTGAGCACGTTTCACTATCTCTGTCACCATTGCTTCTTTGATGTGCTTCTCCCTTCGTGCCATCATCGTCACCTTGACACGGTCGCCGTTGAGGGCAAATAGTGAGTTGCGCTCAGCTACAAACACAGGTTTGTCAGAGCCATCAGCAATGAATGAGTTCTTTCCGTTGGCTTTTCTGATGAATGTTCCCTCTACAGTCTGTCCTTGGGTGTTCAGCTTGTAAGAGTTTTCTGACACCTTGCTGAGGAAATCATCCCATGCCATCTCTTCCATGATGTCGATGGCAAGCATCTTCTCTGGATGCGTTAAAAGATGCAGCTGTTTAAAGATCTGCTTCAGATTGTATGTCTCATTAGGATTGGTAGTAAAGAAAGTAGATAGCATCTCCACCAATCTTTTCTTCGTGAGGCGCTTGCCTCTATTCTTTCCCTTTGCCATAAGCCAATAGAGTTGATATTCAAGTGCGAAGATAATGTTTTTTTCTGAATATATCATAAAATATCTTTAATATTTTACTTTTTTTTGAATGAATGGGCTTTTTGCCACTTATGGAAATGTGATTTTTGTTCATAAAATATAAAATAACAGGTTTTTTGTTCACATACTCGTTTTATTTTAACTTTATGTAACTACGTTCCATGAAGTTCTTGCAAAAGCAAGCGCCGCAAGCGTCGAGCGAGGCTGCACCTCAACAATAAAAATAAAATTGTTTTTATTTTGTATTGTCTTCGGTTTGCACTAACTTTGACTGTCGTCCAAGTTACTCACGTTCGGAAAAACCAGATATTATTTGGTTTTTCGCTCACTTAATCGTAACTTTGCAGGCATGAAAATTCTTATTACTGGTGCCACGGGATTCATCGGGAGTTTCATAGTTGAAGAGGCATTGAACCGTGGAATGGAGGTGTGGGCTGCTGTTAGAGGCACTAGTTCGAGGCAATATGTCAGCGATGAGCGAATAAACTTCATAGAACTAAACCTTGACAGAGAGGACCAACTGCGCAC
>JAEEGG010016727.1_pt1 | contig 15185 bp, 9 predicted proteins | sample 9134161 | NCBI WGS metagenome assembly JAEEGG01 (sample SAMN16246543, study PRJNA631951) | gut metagenome | biome: gut microbiome; feature: rumen; material: CR-attached | host: Bos | place: Iran: Karaj | collected 2018-10
TTTTTTTAGAGTTTATAGCTTAAAGTTTGAACGTGGCTTTCATCATGACGGTCCTTCCACAGAGTCCGTAGTCGAAGGTATAGGAGTTTATGCCGTCGAAGAGAGTGTAGGAATAACTTCGCTGGTTGAAGAGGTTGGTCAGTTCGAGGCGAAGGACAAGTTGTTTTAGTTTGTATTGCACTGCGGCATTGAAGAGCGACATGTTCTTGTATTTGTCGGAAGATATCTGACGTCGGACATAATCGTAATCTAGGGAGATGTCGAGAGTGGAAATCGGGAACACATGGACTGCACCCGAATGAGAGAGGGAGGTGGTTATGTTGCTTGTGTCGGAGTATTTAGATTTTGACCATCCGTAATCGATGTTATAGCGCAGTTCCATCCATGTGAGCGGAGTGACCGACGCGTTACCTTTCAGGTTATAATTATAGGAATGGATCTTTATGACGTTGTCGTTTACCGCCTGTTCGCTGTTACCGAATCCGTAATTCGCTGCGAATCCCAATTTAGAGTAAATCGACGGGAAGTTCTTTGTTGAAGAGACGCTGAATCCCGTGGAGTTGGAGCGGGTGTCACGCAGCAGTGCATGAGAGTTGATGTCGATGCCGTCGATTTGTTGCGAATAGAGGGTATTCCGTTTGCCTTGCGAATGATTTACGGCAAGGCTGAGTGTGAAATATTGCATTGGCAGTTGCCATTTCCAGTCTATTGAACTGCTCCAACTGTCGGACTCACCTATTATACCCGAAGAAGAGTAGGCAGTTCTGTAATCCGTCTGCATAGGCGATGTGAGCAGCGTCATCATGTCACCTATGTTGGTGTTGTATCTGCTGCTGAATGACATCTTGCTGTTGGCGTTAAACGTGTAGTTGATTCCCACATACGGGTTGAAAACCAGTTTTGTGAAGTCCAGCTTATTATAGTATAGCCCTTTCAACGCAAGGCTTGCATTTGCATTGAAGAAGAGTTTTCTGTTTTTAGAATGAATCTCAAATCCCGGTGACATGCTTGGTGTGAATGACCACCCACGGATGTGGTTGAAGTCGCCTTGAGGAATTCTGTTAGTTTCCAAATCGTCGTATGCGGCATATATATTTACTGGCAAGTTTATTTTGAACATTTTTCCTACTGGAATGTTAAACGATGTTCCTGCATTCATCCAAAGAGAGGAAGACTGAGCAGTCTGCCCATAGTGGTTGCCGTCATTAAGAAATGAAAGCCTGAGCGTAGGTGTTCGTTTAAATGATACTGCCGTATTGATGTTGCGCTTTACTCCTTTAGAATTTTTCACAGCCCAGAACAGTTCGTTTGCTATCTCGAAGGAAGAAGTACGTCTGCGTTGTTCTACCAGTTCCCTATTTGAAAGCACATCCCCCTCATTTTGTTCGAACAGACCTTTCAGGACGAACCGTTCATTAAAATATCGGTCATCCGCATTGCGAAGTAAGTTCATGGATAGTTTAGGCAGGTGTATTTTTGTCAATGGTGATGATGATTCGGTTATCGTCACATAGTCGTTTCCACCCGAGAGGAACGTCTTGGTCTGTCCGATATCAAATGTAACCTGATGATAACTGTAGTCCGCATTGATTTTGGCGGTTGTGACCGAGTCGAATTTCTGAATGGCGTTGAGCGAGACCATTCCGTTGCGCTGATAGGCGTATTCCCCTTGTGGCGGCGCCCCTCCGCTGAATCCGCGGAAGAGTCCGCTGGCCGAGGTGCTTATGCCTGATCCTCCGAAATGGTCATACATGTCAGCATGTGCAAAATCCTTGTAGTTGCCTCCTTTGAGTGAGCAGATGGTCTGAAATTTATCTGTGAACATCATTCCTGTGGCTCCAAGCAATGCCTGCAGTTCGTCTTTACCGTCCTGCATCCATCCCAGTCCCGCCTCTTCCTGTCCGAAAGGCTTTAATTTTGCTTTCTGTGCGAGTTTTATGTTCATCGACACCTCATTGCTCGGTATGTCCTTATCGATTTTCCGTGAGTGGTGGTTGCGCACAATCTCCACGTTATCAACATAATCAGCAGGGATATTACGCGTAGCGAGGTTGTATTTTCCTCCGAGCAAGTCCAGACCTTCTATGTTGAACTGCGAAATAGGTTTGCCCATATAGCTGATTGCCCCGTTTTTCGCCACGTCCACTCCCGGCAGACGCTTCAGTCCGTCCTCAAGCGTGACATCGCCCTTGCCAAGGAACGGTGCCAGACGGAGACTGAGCGTGTCGCCCTTCTGCCACAAAGGTTTTGCTTTAATCGTCACTTCTCTCAAAGAGATTGACCGAGATATCAGCACCATGTCCTGTTTGATGTTTTGTCCGCCGGTTTTCAACTCCACAGAGTCTTTTTCATAACTCACATGGCTGAACATGAGCATAGTTTTATTCGGTGGTGTTTCTTTCAGTTCAAGTTGATAAAGGCCTTGCAGGTTTGTTGTCGTGAATCCGAGAGTTTTGTTTTCGTTGACCGCTTTCACGATGACGTTGCATATAGGAGTGTTTTGGATGTCCATAACCCTACCACTCACTTTCACCTGCGCCAATGCCACTTGTGCTGCATTCCAAAGCATGAATAAAAATAAAAATCTATGCATGGCAAATTATTCCAGTTCCAAAGGTTGATATTCGTTGCATTTTCTCGGTACAGCCACACCGTTGATATACATCGTCAGTACATCCAACGGGATACTGCCATCGGGATTTCTTGACTCTTCTATGCTGAACAAACTCCAACATCGATAGTCGGTGTCGCTTTGTTGGTGATAATAGAGCGGCTCGGTCATGTAGCGTGGGCTCATGAAGAGTTTGTTGCGACGTGCTATGAATTTCTCCCGTTTTATCTTCACTGGCGGAAGGTCGCCCCTCCCCTCGACAGTCCAATCACTTTTAATAGGAACCTTTTTATTAGTCAACTCGAACAGGGTAAAACTGAATATACTATTTTCATCGGAGGCTTTCACGATGAGTCCCGGCAACCCCTGCAGTTTCCATGGTCCTGCGGTAGTTGCCACCTCTTCGGTGTACCATGCAGTCCATGTTCTTCCGCCATATTGTGTTTGTGCTTTCTTGCAGAGATAACCGCTGACGGTGAGCGTGTCGTCCAGCAAGTCCCATTTGAGCGTTCCGTCCTCCGTATAGACATAATGATGCACGGGAATATCCTCATATACCGTCATCTCTGTTTCTGTAGTCTTCCTCATGATGATGGGCGTATGCATCAGATCCTCAATCATCATCTGGTCGAAAGTTTCGTGAGTCTCACCATCGATTGTTGTCCAGTAGGAGCTGTATCCCCTTGTCTGGATGTAGTTGTGTCCCACCAGCACGACCGTTCTCAGTGAATCCACCACAGGTTCACCGTCCACATTTTTTGTATTGATACGGAAATCATATCCCACGGTAAAAAGCGTGGAATCGATGGGAGTATCGTCTTGGGCATGTATGATGCCGAAAAACAAAACAGTTACAAGTAGTAACAAAATTTTTTTCTTATCCATAAAACGTTGGTTTATTAGTTGAGTTATTTTTCCAATGGTTGATACACATGTGCTTTATCACTGATGTAAGCACCGTTTATTATATCACCTATTTCGTTGTCATCACCAAAATAACCAAGATTAATGACATTAGCTGTTGAATTTAACGACTGTCTGTCCGTGATATAATATAGAGGGTTCTTTGGATATTGTTTGTTCCCGAAAATCTTATTTCTCTGTTTTATCAGTTTCTCATCCGAGATTTTTTGTGTGATGGCATTATGCTCATAATAGATGGTCGTTTTGACGTTTGACAGACTTTCAAGCGAGAAACGATGAATCCCGTCACGGCTTTCGGCATCGAGTATCAATCCCGGCAGCCCGCCCAGTTTCCATGGGCCTGCAAATATGGGTATTTCTTCTGTATAGCGTGCTGTCCACCCCTGCCCATGAAACTCACATCTGGCGGTTTTGCACAGATACCCTTTGATGGTTACGGTGTCACGATCCCATTCAGTCCATGCAGGTGTAGTTGAAAGCCATGGGATATTTTCACAGGTCTCATAATTATTCGGGGCGATTATATCCCTGACCGTTTGTTTTCTCTCTTTATAATCCATCCACACTTCCGGTATATGGCAGAAAGCCTCCGACTTTACCAACTGGTAGTTTTCCGGCGTGTAATAGTCGATGCCTTGCGTGTCTTCCAAATACTTGTAATATGGATAGAAGCGTGAACCATTATTAGACACTTGAAGTGCCAAACGGATGCTGTCGGTGACTGGTTTGTTTTCGGCATCGAATGTTTTGCATGTGTATTTATACACAACGACAAAATCAGACACATCGATGCTGTCCTGATGGAGTTGTGCGGCAAGAAAAGTCGCGATGGCTTCATCATAGCCATCCTGTGCGTTAATATTCATCGTCAATGTCAAGACGCTGATTGTAATTAATAGGTTTTTCATAATCTTTTTTTTACTACGAACAAAACGTATTTATACGACTGATTTTTCAATATTTATTTCTCAAAACAAACAAATTGATTATTATTTGCCTTCTAATGGCTGATAAACATGTGCTTTTGTCAACAGCGGATGTCCGTCAACATATATGTACTGCTTTCCTCCAAAATTCATCACTTCCATGTGGTTGATTGTTCCACCCAGCGAAATAGTCCCGTTCTGAAACTCCGCAATGTAGTACAACGGGTTTCCCGCATATTTGCTGTTGCCATATATTTCGTTCCTATATTTCATTAACTTTTCGTATTTCACCCGTTGCACGTCGGGATTTTGCTCAGGCGTAGTGATGGTAGAAGTCTCTTGTCGCAGTTCTGCAAGGCGAAAAATGTGCGCTTCGTTCTTGGCTTCAACAATTAGTCCTGGAAGACCTGACAGTCGCCATGGCCCTGCCGACGAAGGTATTTCCTCAGTATAATAGACGTTCCACTCCACACCACGAAACATTGCAGTTGCCTTTTGGCAGAAGTAACCGCAAACCGTTATGGTGTCTTTGCTCAGAACCCACGTTATTTCTGGTGTCTCTTCGGTGCTGTCGTATTCACGCGGGAATATAAACTCACGCACTGTGGTATAGCCCGAAGGCAGCCCTATCCACACAGTGGGCATGTGCATCAGGGCTTCCTGGTAGGATGCCACTATATCCGTTTCTTCTAATTCCTCTGTCCTCGAATAGGCAGAGAATGGCATCGATTTCGTCACCTTCTGTCCTATCTGCACCACGATTTGCATCTTGTCCGTCACAGGCACACCCTCGTCGTTCTGTGTCTTCAGTTCATAGTCATACACGGCAACGAGTTGGGCTGTGTCGGGTGGCTCTGTCTGAACGTGTTTGCTTGAATCAGTACTGTCGGTCTTCTGACTGTATGAGGCCGTTGCAAACACGAAAGCCATCATCGTCATTATTGTTAATCTCATCATTTATGTTTATATTTTAGGGGGTGATTAGGATTTTTCCATTTATTTATTTAACGTGTAAAAGTTGAAAAGCTCCCGCACGATCATCCCTGACAGCGCGGGAGTTGCTCCATGATTTCAACTATAATTAACTACTTATTTTACTTTTTTATTTTTATTAATGTTGTACATTTCCATGGAGCTTTTTACTGACTTAAATCGATTCTACTTTTCTTTATCTCATAATCTCTTGTTTGCTTATTTTGAAGACGCACTAGCGTTTCTACTTGACGTTTTTTCAGGACATACATAATACTATCGGATTTGTGTCGGGCACACTACGGTTTTATCTTAGACACCCCACGGGGAGTCTCTACAAGCACTGCGGTTATTTCATGCGTAGGTGGTTTTTTGAAGAGGTTCTGATGACAGGCAGATTCAACTTTCAGAATATGTTCCATAAATTCCTGTAAAAAACACTCCAGTCAATATCCATCTCGCAGAGTAAATACACTTTTCACTATTCATTATTCACTATTCACTTAAAAATCCCTGTCTATTTCTTCCGGTTTTTCGGGAGTTTGGCGAACTTATAGGTAAGGTGGAGCATGAGGTAGCGTGGAAGCGTGTTGCGCATAGTTTCTGTCCGACCTTGACCGTTGATGACAATCTGAGTGTTCGACAACTGATGGAGTATGTCGAAAGCCTCAAGATTGGCAATCAACTTGCCTTTGCTAAATGAACGTGATACAGATGCGTTCCAAACGAGGTCGTCGGTGTTGAGCGACGGCTCTCCATATCCCCGTCGTGAGAACATCTTGATGTCGGTGTTGACGTTCAGTTTCTGCAGCCATTTGGGATACGATTCTTTGTTGAACACATAGCCGGCATTCAGTCCGTAGGAGAAATCCACCGCGTTGATGGTCTCGATGGTGTGCTCCCTGTTGTTGGCATGTCGGTATTGAGCATATAACTGCGCTCCCATATAGAGGTCGTTATAGCGGTAGTTGAGGGACACCCGGTCCTCCAGATACCAGTTGTTCACATGCGAGAGTGAAGTTGACACTTCCGGCATTTCAGATATCATGGCGTTTGTTGCCATGGCGTAATCCACATTACGGGTATAGTCGCCGTGGATGTAGTTGTTTATTGTAAGTCGCTTTTCCTTATCAGGCTGCATACCGAAATAACTCCAGAAATATGTCTGCCAGTTGCCGTCCACATTTTGAGGCATATAGGTGTAGACACCGGTCTGAGTGTTGTAGGAATAACCCTGCGACACCTGATTGAGGAAGAAACGCAACCCGCCACCGAAATTGAATGATGTGTTGTGCTCAGTCCAGTTTCTTGTGAACCCCACCTGCATACGGTGGTCTGTGCGCATTTTCAGGTTGGGATTACCGAGGCGCACGGTAAGCGGGTTGGCATCGTTTTTCACATCCACCATATTGTAGAGGTCCGGTAAACTCATCGAGAGCGAATACTCAAAACTGACACTCTTCTTGTAACTGTCCCAATAGAGGTATCCATTCACGGAAGGCGTGAACGTGAACTTCTTCTGCTGGATGTCGGTGTTCACCACGTTGCTTCGATAATCCAGCCGCTCATTGATGAAGTTGAACGGGATATTCATGCTGATATACCGGTATTGTTTCTCCGTGTCCTTCGTGTATTTCGGTCGAAATGCAATCACATGCCGTTGATTGGTCCTTCTCCTGTCGTATGAGTTGTTGGCGTCGAATGCAAGAAGGAGGGAGTCGCGGGTGGAAGGCAGCGAACCGAACTGATGGTATGTGTCATCCTCCCAATAGGGTAGCTGGTCGAGACGGTATTCGTCATTGGTCTGGTGGCTGTAATCACGATTATAGTCATAACTTGCCCGCAGCGACCATCCGTTGAGCCAGGTGATGTCGTAGAATGATCCGATCTGGAAAGCAGAGGAATTACTTGGAGAATGTGTGTATCGGTTGCTAAGCGTTCTCGGTTGCGTGGTGCGATAGTAGTCAACTGTTTGATTAGAGTAACCGTATGAGCGGTTGTTGTTTAGGCTTCCTTTCAGATTCAGACCTATCTGGTCGCCTGTGGCAAGTTTTTGGGAGGTATTTACTGACACAGAAGAGGTCGTTCCGTTCCCGTCTCGGAGATTATTCTGTCTGCTCCTGTTCACCATCGCCTCCTGCAGCTCGGTGTTGAGTGTTGCAGAAAACACTTCGTCGAGCATTTTTTTTGCAGAGCCGTAATGCTCTGGATTCGTCAGCATATTGACATACCTCATACCACCGCGGCCGTCGTTGTCGGAATAATTAAAGCTGAGTTCGCTTTCCATCCAGAACGGTTTCTTGAGCTGGAACTGGTTCCGCAGTCCGAGACGCATGTCGTGCATAAGCGAATTGTCCATCATCCTTGAGTAGGCACTGCTTGACGTGGCGAAGAACTGCTCTGTGCTGGTGAGGGTCACATTACGGGTTTTGTTCCACGAGAGATCGACGGTGGCATTCTCCTTCCAGCGCTTGTCTTTCTCATCGATGAGCAGGTCGATACCGGCAGTGCGTGTGGTGCGCTGTCCTTGCGGCTGATTCGACGGACTCCATTCGCCGTTTGACCCGGGTCGCCGGCTTTCGTTCACGTTGTTGGTGTTGGCAAAGACAGAGAGCCTGGAGTTGTCGGTATAGCGCAGTGCGAAAAAGCGGGCCAGGAAACGCTCGTCGAACCGGTTGCCTTCTGCGTCTCTGTCTCCGAAAGGAGTACCGCCAGCCACTTCTGTATTCGCCAGCCATCCCTGGGCATATTCCCGCTTCAGCACCACGTCCATCACGTACAGTTTTTTCTCATCGTCACGTCCGAGCCATTCGCTGTAGTCGGTTGACTTATGGTGTACCTGCACGTTTTGAACGGTATAGGCAGGAAGATTTTCCAGCAGGACTGTCTTGTCGTGTTTGAAAAAGTCTTTGCCGTTGAGCAGCAGTTCGTCTATCTGCTGACCGTTCACCATTATCCGTCCGTCATCCTTCAGCTCCACTCCGTCGAGCTGGCGGATGAGCGCGTCGAGCATCGAGCCTTCGGGGAGATTGAACGCGTCGGCGTTATAGACGATGGTGTCGCCCTTTATCACCATCTTCACCTTCGTGGCACGTACGGTCACTTCATCGAGCATACGGTACATTTCCTCCTGCGTAGGTTTTTTCTTCATCAGGTGGATGGGGGCGTCGAAATAGGTGTTTCGGGCCACACGTTTTATCGTGAAATCAATGTCGAGTGTCTCATATTCCGGATGTTCCGCACGGATGATATATCTCTCAGGACGTGCCGGCACCCTGAACTTATATGCCACATCATATTTGTTGCCGCCGTCCCACTGCCCCATGCCGAACACATGCATGGTATCTACCACGGTGCTGTCAGCTGTCATGAGGGTTATGAAGGCATCGTTGATACCGACGCGGGTAATGTTATCTCTTACGTGACCCCAGAGGGATATTTTCCGCTCATTATTAGTAGATACCTGCGCCTGTAACGATTTAGTCCGGTTCGTTCTGACAACAACTTCCTGTGCCCGTAAGGATATAGTGAGGGCTGTACTGGCAAAAACTGCCAGCATGAACATAATTTTTCTCATGTCAAAGATTGGGGGTTAAACTTTAAACGAAAGAAAGGCTCTCTAAACTCTCAACTCTCAATGAAGTGAGTGTCGGATTAAGTGGAAAGGCTGGATTATTCTAGATATTCTAGTAATCCCAGATAATCCAGTCTTCCTTGATTACCTCAAATCTGGGCTGCTTTCAGCAGTTTCAGAAATGTCACGGGCAGTTCGGAACGGTTGTAGATATGCGGCTCAAGCCTGTTGCTGTCGCGCGGAATGGTGAGTGTTATTGAGTCGTTATTGTGCCATGTGATTGCCGATGTCCGGTCAGACATAAACAGCCTGTCGTCTGCCTCATGACGTGCATCACCACACCATCCACCTGCCGAGCTGTAGTAGCCTTTGGGGTCAGAATAAATGGTGAAACGAGCGTAGATGTCTCCATTCACGAGGAAGAAGTTGTCTTGGTAGGGGATGGTGTCGGGAGTTTCTTTCCACACACCGCACACAGGGTGGCTTTTGTCTGTCCCGGCGGTGGCGAACGCGTGGATGATGTGCAGCACGTCTTTGTCTGGCTCTGTCCTGCGCCACTGCTCTGTGATATCGGGACCGGACGAGAGAGCGGTCATCTCCGAAGTCCGGGTCCATCGTTTCTGGAAGGTGTTGCTGTCGGTCAGTTTTAAATTCATCTCTTTTCCCCGGTAATCATAGATTTTACCGTTGCGGTAGTATTGCGGTTCGCCGGAGAAGTTGAAGCGCATGTTCACGCCGTTGTATCGCCCGAACCAACTGAAGTTGCACATCATGTCGTTGCCGTAAAACATGTTGCCTGCCAGACTTGGCACATTCTCTATCAAAGAATTTGAATCTCGGGTCCAGTCCATCGTCCAGCAACCGTCGAACGGACTTTGCTCTTTGGTGGTCTTGCGGACGGCGTAGGCGGTTCCGCCAAAAATCAGGAGGGCGGCAAGAACTGCTGCCACGAGGCGGAATGATGCGTTGCGCGTCGGTTTCCATCGGTTCATAAACAGGATGCGTTGTTTAATAATCGAAGAACCAAAAGCAGGCATAATCTGTACCCACTTGTTGCCATGGAGGCAGATGCGAAGCAGATTCATCTGATATTGTTCCCGGTTACGGCCTGAATTAATCACCCCACAGTCAACTTCCATCTCCTGCTGCAATTTCTGCTCACTGGCGAACAACCAGATGAAGGGATTGAACCACCCGAGGGATTGCAGCAGTTGCATCATGCACAACTTCATATAATGCCGGTGGAGCAGATGCTCACGCTCATGCACTAACACGTCCTCACGCAACTGGCCTTCCAGCTCGTTGGGGATGAACACACTGTTGCCGAATGAGAACGGGGTGGAGATGCCAGAGTCATAAACACGCACACCTCCTTCCATTTCCATGTGAGTGCTCCGACGGCGCACGCGTATGAGCCAGACCATCTGAATCAGGATATAAATCAGCATAGCACACAAGCCGATAAGATAAATGTAGCGCATCATCTTTGTGGCTTTCGGTGTAAGGATGCCGATGGGCTGCGACGAATTCTTGGTCGTGACCTCTATCACACCGTTTTTGCCTTCCAAACCATAGATGGCAGCGCTGGCGGACCCTTGAAGTACCGTCACAGAAGAGATGTCGTCTTCATTGATGCCCAGCAACGTGGATAATTGCTGATCATCGTCGTTGGACTTTCCGTGTGGGGCTTCAGGTGCATTTCCCATCACGGTGCCGTCAACCACAATGAGCGGCTCTTTGCTTTCGCTGTGACTGCCGCCTGATGACTGCTGCTCAAAGAATGACTTCTGCTCCTCATATTGCACGGGCTGGATGAAACTCACAAGAAGCGAAGCCACCACTGCCACCACGATATAACGCTGGGCAGAGCGAGGATGACAACGCATACGGATAAGCAGACGGTACACCCCATAGAGCAAACCGGCAACAAGGATGCCAGTCAGTGGATAGATACCGAACTCGATGCTCATTGCTTTCCTTCTTTAATCAGTTTCACGATTTCGTCAATCTCATCCTGGGACAGTTTCTCCTCTTTGGCGAAGAAAGAAACGAGACGCGCGAACGAACCGCCGAAGAACGACTTGGTGGTGTCGGCTATGGAGAAGCGGGCATATTCCTCACGGCTGACTAAGGCATGGAAAATGAGTTTTCGTCCCTGGTGGAACGACTCCACAAAGCCTTTCTTCTCCAAAATCTGCAGGAACGTGGCAATCGTGTTGTAGGCAGGCTTCGGGTCGGCAAAGCGCTCTGTGATGTCCTTTCCGAATCCTTTCATATCAGGCAACTGCCACAGGCATTCCATCACCTGCAACTCCGAATTTGTTAGTTTTTGTTTTGCTTTCATATATAACACTAATTACATTAATAATGTTGAACAAGAATTACACCAATATTGTTAAATCGAAATAATCTCGTCTGTTTGATGAGCGCAAAATTATGACTAAAAAATTAGTTAAACAAATAATTCAGGGATTTTCTTGCAAAGATTAACAAATTTTAAACTAATTTTTTAGTTATAAAGAATCTTTTTGTTGTTTTATAGTTCTATAGATTGAATACAACGACAATACTACAGCCACTGAGCTATAGATTCAAAACAGCTACTATAGAATTAGGGGTGTTCTAAAAACTCTGATTTTCAGAACACCCCAAAACTAAAAGCTAAAACTAAGGACTAAAAGCTAAAAACTATTCCTGTCCTGCGATAATATTGATGACAGCCACGACATCGGAGATATCCACCGAACCATCGGCATTGACATCAGCGGTTGATTTGAAAGTTTCATCACCCGCGATGGTGTTGATGGTTGCCACGATGTCGGAGATATCGACATCGCCGTCGATATTCACATCACCTGGATCATGGTAGTCGATGTGGAAAGTCCGTTCAATCACAGGGCTCCATATATTGCCGTTCTTACATATCGCCTTGACTGTAATCGACTTTGCACTGTTCCATGCAAAATTATCCAGGATATTTTTTCCGCTGTAGCGTTCGGCTGTTGAGGTGGGCGATCCTGTCGTTGTTCGCATCCATGTGGCAGGGTTGGTCCCATCGAGCGTGTAATAGACGATGTTCGAGGATTTGAATGTGAGACGGTCGCCAACAGAGAGAACTGGGCAGGAATCGCCGATCAGTTCGCTGTTCAGTCGGATTTCAGGCACATCCAAGTCAGGATACCATCCTTTCTCCAGCATCTGCCGGAGAAGCGTGGTTGTCCGCTGCGGGAAATAGGTTCCGGTCAGGCGCTTGCGCTCCGTCATATACTGATTATCGACGGTATATACCTCGCGGCATGAAGAGCTGTAAGGATGTACGTCGCGCCGGTAGTCGCCCCAACGTGCCGACTCGTCGTAGAGCGGGAGTTCGATGACATGATAGAGGCTGTCCCACACCTCCACCACTTTCTCCGGCGTGAGCCATCCCCCCTCAGCCACGAGATGACGGTATGCGCGGTCAATATAGCGATGGCGGAAATTCTGGTTTTTCATCAGTTTCTGCAGGATATGTGTCGGTGATCCGCTGTTGTCATAGTCCAGGTTGTTCGTGCTGAGACTGCCGAATATTAGCTCAGTGTCCCAGCAGATGAAACGGAATCCCTCGTTGGCTCGCTCACGGTTTTTAAACGCCAGCCAGTTGTGGTGATCCCAGTCGGTGTTGCCGCCATACTCGTTAATCAGCATGAAGTCAATGAAGTTGTCGATGTCGAGCAGCTTCTCGCCCTCACTGTCGGGGTTGCCGTCGTCGTCGCAGCCAATCAGCTGCTGATAGGCTTTGTTGGATGATGATGCATCGCTCACCAACCGCATCATCCGCTGCCAGGCATCCAGATTGCCGTCGCCGGCCACAATGCGGTGCGAGGCATGGTCCTCATCCACTTTGATTACGTCATATTGTTCTTTCTTTCCTCCGAAATTCGCATTACAGTAATCATTGTCGATACGCTCAGCAATGTTATAAAGTCCCCAATACAGACCGTTGATATACAGATGTACATACAGTCCGCGCGACGACGGATGCCCCATCAGCCGTTGGATGCTCCTCGCCCAGAGGTCGCGTGTGTATTGTGCGCTCTTGCGGTTGCCGCTGTCCCAATGCTCCCAGGTGTTGCCAAACATGGATCGGAGAATCAGCTGGTCGAACGTCTCCGGACCGTCCTCCCCCCAGAGGGGATAGTTCAGCTTCGCCTCACCGTATTCTTTCTTGAACATCAGCCGCAGGGAGTGTTTGGGTGTCTTTTCCGGCAGGCGGCTGTGACCGCCGTGAATCTTCACGCCACAGTCGGCAGTGATGTCGTAGTCCTGACTGCCTCCGAACAGTTCAATCGAAACGGGACGCACCCAGTCACGGCCAGTTCCGTCTCCCACAGGTGTGCCGGTGTAGATATAGATGCCGCCTGTGACAGAATCGTTCTCATGGCTGAAGAAATTATCCTTGTCGGTTACGATGGAAAGTGTGGGTATTGCAGTCAGACCATTTCGGATTTTTTCAGTCAACAGCCAATCCTGCGTCAACTCCGGGTCCATGCCATAGTCGGCGATGGCGGTGCCGAAAATCTGGCAGTAACTCCCCCACTCCGTCGGATAGCCCTGGGGATAGTCAGGCTGACGCATCACGTCGTCGGCAAAGAGATAAGTAGCCGTTGATATATCGCACACCTTTCCTTCGGCTGTCACCACGGCAGCACGTATTATCGCGTTGGAAGAAATCGTCATCGGGGCAGTGAACACCTTGCTCTCGGCGGTCGGCTCCCTTCCGTCGGTGGTATAGCGGATGGTGTAGTTACGAAGACGGTATGCCTCCTCGGCTGTCATGTCGAGCGTGAAAGCTGTGTCATAAAACCCATGTGGCTGGCTCAGCCTTACCCACTGGGCACTCAGCTGCAGCCAAGCCGCCATCAGCATGATGAAAGATATCACATATCTCATACGGAAAGAATCTATTTACAGAGGAGGAATGTTTGAATGGAAATTATAGGAAAACGATATTGAGATTCTCGGAAATGCCTATTTATAATCCTCCATGTGGTCGGATTTTATTTGTCTGTTTTGTCAGTTGTTATTTGTCTGCAAATTTACGGATTTATCTCCCAACCGCCGTTTCAACCCGTTGCAAATGTTTTCTGTGTGGTTACAGGGATATAGTTTTTAGTTGTTAGTTTTTAGTTCTTTTCTTTTGCAGGAGCTGGTATTTTGTGAGCCAGGGAAGTTTATGCTGCTCACAGAGAGGTAAAACTGAATCATCCACGGATAATTCCCTGCACAATCGTCTTGGTTCTGTCAGCTAAGAAGAGGGGTATGTTGACGAGATTGCCGGTTTGTTTAAGATTCATCTTGGAGAAACGGATGCGGAGCTTGGGGTTGTACGTCTTGTCATATACTGCAAGACTCTTAGCCTTGACAGAGAGAGAGGATTTCACTTCCACGGGAATGACGTCGGTTCCATTCTGGATGATGATAAAACTTAAAAAACGTGGTTGGTTAACACATTTTTGGCACATAAAGCAAATTTTCCCGTATTATTCTGCTATTTCACCACTAGTTTCTGGGAGGGACAGGTGGCAGGGAACTCTGGAGAATGAAAATTTAGCACCACGTTATCTCAAAACATGGGACAGGGTCGGCTTATTTGTTAATTTCAAAAAAATGAGTCCAAACACAACAATGTTTCTGAAATATTAATGCCAGAAAGAGGCATCCATCCATTTGAACTTCAAAAAAATCGTGAAACAGCCAAAAAATTCCCCAATCCTTTTGTTTCAGTGTTTTTTTTCGTAAATTTGCGGAAAGAAAACGCGAAAATCGCATACAGCTATGATAAACAAACAACTGTTGGAACCGGAGAGTATCGTCGTGATAGGCGGCTCAAATAATATTCATAAACCCGGAGGTGCTATCGTGCGAAATCTGATCAGTGGCGGATATGGAGGAACCCTGCGCATAGTAAATCCTAAAGAGGACGAGGTGCAAGGCATCAAAGTGTTTAACGACGCGAAACAGTTGCCTCCCACCGACCTCGCCATTCTGGTTGTGGCAGCAAGCTATTGCCCGGATTATGTAGAATTTCTCGCCAAAGAGAAAGGCGTGAGGGCATTCATCATTATCTCAGCCGGGTTTGGAGAAGAGACCGCAGCAGGTGCCGCCCTCGAAAAGCAGATACTGGATACCTGCGAGCGTT
>JAEEGG010016731.1_pt1 | contig 15183 bp, 14 predicted proteins | sample 9134161 | NCBI WGS metagenome assembly JAEEGG01 (sample SAMN16246543, study PRJNA631951) | gut metagenome | biome: gut microbiome; feature: rumen; material: CR-attached | host: Bos | place: Iran: Karaj | collected 2018-10
GCTGAGGCCTGGAATCAGGTCGATAAGTTTGCAGACGACCCAGTCGATACCCCACATGTAGTAAGCATCCGAGTTACAGCAAGTCGTTCCTGGCAGACCATAGTATTCCTGCCAGTAAGGAGCGATCTTGTCGCCCAGTTTCAAGACGATAACAAAAGTCAGCAGACCTACCAGGATGCCGATGACGGCTGCCGCAACAGGGCTCAAGCCGATCATCATCAGTACGTAGTAGCTGATGGCGGCGCCAAGAATGAAGTGCCAGTAGTTCCATACGTCGACGTCCATCGTCTTCGTGAATTTGATCCTGATCAGGATGTAGTTCAGAATCATTCCCAGCGGAACGATAGCGATTGCAAACGGAGTAGACCACGCGATAGCGCCAATACCCTCCCAGCCGATATCCGTGACGGTAAAGCCGACACCGAGATCCGCATAATGTTCAACAGCCGGTGCCAGCGCATCACATAATACGCCGATGACCAGGTTGATACCGGTGAATCCGGCACCGATCTTCAAGCCGTTCTTGAAAGAATCAAACAGATCCATTTTGAAGAACAGGCCGAGGACGGTGATGACAAACGGCAGGAAAATGCCGCCGCCGAGATTCAACACAAAATTAACAATTGTCGATAAAATCTCCATAAATTCCCCTTTCTTCAATTCAATTCTTAATCTGCATTATACTTACCAGCAGCTTCCAGAAGAGCAGCCTTGACATCCTCGATCACTGCATCTTCATTGATACCGCTGATTAAGCCATCTACACGCACGAGTTTCGTGCCGACATCCTGTTTGAAGTTGGATGTCACAAAGCAGATATCGTAATCTGCTGCATTTGCCATGACGTTCTGGATGCGTTCCTTATGAACGTCAATATCAACACCGAGCCCCTTGGCGATCTTTGTGATCTCCTCGGCAGCATAAGCGCTCGTAGCAATGCCTGATCCGCAGGCAATCATAACTTTAACAGCCATAAATATCTCCTTTTCTTTTGTCACATTCAATAAAAACCGGATACAGAAGTCCTTAACAACTTCAAAAGACAGCCATACCACATCATCGATTTGATTTTTATCATCCTGTTTATTTCATTATATATCCTCTTGATTCGCAAGTGTAGATAAACTGTTTCACAAAAAATGTAATCGAACGGCTGTCTTCGGTCATCCGCTACGCGAACGCCGGGAAGAAAAATACGGCAAGTCCCTATGACTTGCCGTATTTGACCGTTGTTTCTTGCTGTTAAAGGATGCCCAGGAAGTAGCAGGCAAATCCGATGACGAACAATGCGATGATGATCCTGCTGACAGGAGTGCCCTTCCTCAGGAAATGGAAGATGCCCAGCGTTGTCACGACACCGAGAAGATTCGGCGCAATATCATTGAGGATATCCTGGATCGCAACGCCCTGTACGACAAACGGCGTTTCGATGCCGACGTTCGTGATGATCATCGCACCGGCGATCGTCATACCGATCAGACCGAGGCAATCGGTGATCTTGTGAATGATCTCCGAATCGGTGATCTTGTCAAGGACGTTCTTTCCTACATGATATCCCTGATAGAACGTGAAGAGTCCGATACCGGTGATGTATGCACCATAGAACAGGAAGAACAGGATCGGCGCGATCGTGTAGCCGTCAAGAGCCATGTTGACGAAGATCGCCAGCAGAACGACTTTGACCAGGCCCTGCGTGATCGTATCGCCCAGACCTGCCAGAGGACCCATCAGACCGATCTTGACGTTGTTGATCAGATCATCGGTGATAGGAGCTCCGTTGGCTCTGTCTTCTTCCATGGAAGCGACAAGACCCGGAATGAATGCGCCCCAGTTGTTTTCGGTATTGAAGAACACCAGGTGACGCTTCATGGCTTCTGCTCTTTCTTCTTTCGTCTCATACAGACGGTTGATGACAGGAGCCATCGAGATACAGAAACCGAGCGACATCAGTCTTTCATAGGATAGACATACTTCTGTCTGAGTCTCCCAGAGCAGGAAGGTCTTTACAAGATCGCTTTTGGTTAATTTCTTTTCTGACATTATGCATTACCCTCCTTCTTTGAGAAAACATTCCAGTAGATCAGTACGCAAGCCAGTGCGAACAGAGCGATACCGATCGTCGGCAGGCCGACATAACCGGCAAGGATGTAGCCCAGCAAAGCGAACGCGACATACTTCTTGTTGTAGACAGCTTTGAACATCATGCCGATGCCCAGAGCCGGAAGCAGCGTTCCGACTGCAGCAAGACCGCCATTGACCCACTCAGGCAGAGAATTCATAAGAGTTTCAAGATATTCTGCGCCATAGTAGACTGCCAGGAATGTCGGAATACCGTACAGGACGACATTCGTTAACAGCGGCAGGAGCCAGTTGTAGATCCAAAGTCCCCTGGTCTCGCCCTTCTCTGCATATCTGTCTGCCATATGTACCCAGGCGGCGTTAATCGACATGTAGAGGTTGGAACTGACAAGACCCAGCGACCCGACGGCGACGGCTATCGTGACCGCCACTTCAGGAGACATATGGGAAACGATCGCGATCGCCGGAGCGATATATCCCGCAAATGTAAAGTCATATGCAGAGACGCCGCCGACCTGGATCTGACCCATATAGATCAGCTGGATCGTTGCAGAGATCAGGACGCCTGTTTTAAAATCTCCCAACAGGAAACCGACAATGCTGCCGGCAACGAACGGCTGCATCTGAATCGTCCACATTCCCCATTCGCAAGCCCATGAAAATGTTGCGAACAAGGCTACGATAAGTGCTTTCATAAACATAGATCATTCTCCCCCTTTCATATTTGATCCAATGATACTTGTTTATCGTCCGGCGTTACCTGGATATAGACTTTTACACCGGAGTTTTCCATGTTTCTGCAGGACTGCAGTTCCTCATCGCTCATCGAAATGTTCTTATATACTTTTTTCCGATTCGCATTTGCACCGATACCTCCAACCTGCAGTTCACGGAAACTGATTCCTGATTCGAAGAGTCTTTCCGCGGTATTGGGGTATTTCACCAGCACGATCGTCTTCTTGTTGTCTGAATCGTACTGCTTTGCGACATCATCGATCTCCTCGGTGGAGCTGACACTGAATTCGATCCCCGGAGGAGCGACCATCTTCATGACGTTCTTCAGGAACGAATCATTTGCCGTAGCATCGTCTACGATCCAGATCCTCTCCAGACCCAGAGACTTCACCCATGCCGCAACGATCTGACCGTGTATCAGACGGTCATCTACTCTGATCATATTGATTGCCATCTATTGACCCAACCTTTCTTTTAAATCGCAAACGCCATGTATGCCGGCGTTGATCGCTGTTTCTTTCAATTCCTGAAGATCGCTGTCGTTCATTCTGCAAGCGACCTCAAGAACCATCGACAGATTCATCCCGGTCACGATCTCCATTTTATCTTTGTATTCATCCATGCCGATGAACTGCGAAGAAATCATAAAAGGACTTCCTCCGAACAAATCGACCAGCACGAGCGTATGATCGGACCCTTTAATCACTTTTTCTACTGACTCTTTATAGACAGTCAGATCGGTTCCATAGGGAAGCGTCAGGTAGGAAACGTCATGCAGATCGCCGAAAATCATCGAAGCGGTCTCATACATTTCTCTGGCGAGATTCCCGTGGCTTAATAGAAGAACTTTCATCATTGTTACCTTCAACTTATATATAGCAAGTTCAAAAACCGTTGTAAAATCAGCTCTGTTTTTTACACGTATTTTTTCTGTGTAAAGAAAATACCATTCTTATAATGCGGCTTTTTCTGGCTTTTCAGTCTAAATGATGGCGAGTATTTCCAAAGTGTGTAATAATAATAGCGGAATATTACACAGTTTTAAAAACCATTTACACTGTTTATCACAGTTCCTTCCCGTTGCCGATACCGTTTTACACAATAAAAGGACAACAATATGAAAAACACATCAAAAAAAGACCAGATCCTCGCCTACATCGACAAAAAAAGCAGAGAACTGATCAGCCGGCAGCAGATCGACCGCAACGGTGCCGATGCCGTAAACATTTCTTATGACCTCAAGATCGATAGGACGAACGTCTCCAGGGATCTGAACACGCTCTGGAAAAACGGACTCCTGGTAAAGATCGCAGGAAGGCCGGTCTATTATCTTTCCACCCGGGAACTGAACAATGCCTATCCCGACGTTCATATCCCTTCCTACATCCCGAAAAACGAAACGATCGGCGCCTATCTGCGATCCGATTCTCCCGACAGTTCCGCGCTGAATGTCGGGGCTCAGGATTTTTCGCGTGTCATCGGCGCAAAAGGATCTCTGTATGACGAGATCGAGAAAGCCAAAGCCGCCGTCAGTTATCCTCCTTATGGACTGCATACCATCATCAGCGGAAATCCGGGAACAGAGAAGACTTATATCGCCAACAATATGGTCCTTTATGCGATCAATAACGGTCTCAGAAACAAGAACTGCCCTTATTTTGAGATAGACTGCCGCGGTTATACAGACAGCTTTACCGAAGAGCTCTTCGGCGTTTACGATCCTGTGAATCCCAGGAAAGGGATCTTTCAAAGAAGCGTCAATGGGTTTGTCGTTCTGGAACAGATCGAATATCTTCCGGAAACGGTCATCAACCTGATCGGCTCCGCCCTCTCCAAGAGTTACTACAGCCGGCTGAATACCAACGAGCAGCTGGAGCTGAGATGCATGGTCATCCTGACGACCGATCTGCCTTTGGATGACCCCCTCATCAACAACATCCAGAAATACACCCCTATCAGGATCCATCTCAACGACATCGATTCCAGAGGGATCTATGAAAAATATGAACTGATCATGGATCTTTTTTCCAAAGAAGCCAGAAACATCCATACCTCGATCAAGGTATCCAAGGACGTTCTCGTCACTCTCGCCGGGATGAGATTCCAGAACAATCTGTCTGAGCTTCAGAATCTGGTTAAAAACATCTGTTCCCGCGTCTTTCTTGAAAAAGTATCCGGAAAAATGATCAATGTCGCCATCTACAATCTTCCCAGAGAAGTCGCCGAACTGACGCAGCGCGATCTGAACGACGATGCAAAGGCATATTCGGGTTCGATCATGAAAATGATTGAAACGGACTATGTGTATTTTGATGAGACAGGCCATTCGGACGACTTTGACAAATTCGTCGAGTTCCCTCTGCAATCCAGGGCGCATCTGCTCTCCCAGTTCGTGAACGAATTCGACATCGATATCAATTCCCTCAACAGCATGGAAGACTATGTCTACGAAAACATCAACTGCCTGAAAAACTGCAGCGAGACCTATCTGAAAGCGCTCCGCAACAATATCGATCCCTATGTCTTCTCCGTCACGACTTCAGCCCTTCTCTACAATCCGGATTATTCTTCGCTGGCTTCCCACCAGCAGCTTCTTTACGGGATCATGTTGCATATCACCAACAGCATCAGGAGGATCAAAAGCGGCAACTACCATCCGAATGATTCCGAAAGCCTTTCAGACAAAATATATAAAGACGAATTCCTGATCGCCAAAGAGATATATAGCAGTTTTGAAAAGAAATATGATTTTAAAGTCAGCAACCGCGAGATCGACTTCCTGGCCAGTTATCTGGCAATCACCAGCAAACATGTCAGCCAGACATCGCCGGCCGTGCTTGTGATCGCCCATGGCGAAAGAACAGCCAGCGACATGGTCGCCTATATCAGAAAAACGATCAGCGGAGATTATCATCTCGACGCTATCGACTACAACGAAAACATGCAGCTCAACGACCTTCTGGAACTGGCCTGCATTAGATCGTCCGAGCTGAACCAGGGATCCGGCGTCCTGTTCTTCGTTGATATGGAACCTCTGACGACGATCAGCGAACACGTCATCCGGACGACCGGAATACCCGCCAAGACCATCTATCCCCTGACGATGAACGGACTGATCCAGATCATCACGAAAAGCATGTCGTCGGAAAACGATATGGAATCGCTCGTCCTGGCAAACCCTTCCACCCAGAACTACCATTTCCGGGAAGACGACAGGGACGGATTCATCCAGGCGGTCACCGAAAAGATCATTGCCAAATCCGTCATCTTCATCGATGCGCAGAAGATCGTCGACATCCTGAAAGTGTGCCTGGATGACACGCTTCAGATGCTGAGGATCCCTTACAGCAACGACATCGCGGTGAAATATCTCTGTCACTGTTCCATCATGATCGAAAGAGTCATCAGGAAAGAAGCCTGGGATAACAGGAGACTGAAGCAGTACCTCAGTCAGAACCACAGACTGCTGGATACGGTCGAGCAGGGCTTCGAATACGCCATCAGCAGTCTCGACATCAAAATACCGCAGACGGAACTGGTATACGTAGCGGAAATGTTCGAACCCTATGTTCAGTAACGCGATCCGTTGCATTTGAAAATGCAAGAAACTACACAGCGCTTCTTCTTTCCGTTAGAATAATAATGATGATAAAAGGAATCATATTCGACTGCGACGGCGTCCTGCTGGACTCCGAACCTCTTTTCGCCAAAGCGACACAGGTCATGATGGATGCCTACGGGCTCAATCTGGATCTCAGCGGACTTCCCGACGGAAACGGAGTGACGGTGACTCATTTCTGCCGGATCCTACTGGAACATTTTCCGCATATCGGTTATTCTTTGGAGAAACTCGTCAAAGACTACTATTACTATTCCGATCTTCTGCTGATGGCCGATGATCTCAAACCGATGGAAGGCATACAGGATTTCTGCAGGGAACAGCACGAGAAAGGTTTGCAACTGTCTGTCGCCAGTTCGTCTCCAACTTACTATGTCACGCATAAACTGCGCCTTTTCGGTATCGAACCTTATTTCGATCGTATTATCTCCGCCGATGACATCACCCATTCCAAGCCCCATCCGGAAATCTATCTGAAAGCCATTGAAAAAAGCGGTCTGGAAAAACGGGAACTTATCGCGATCGAAGATGCGCCTAACGGCATAAAAGCAGCCAAAGCTGCCGGACTTTATGTTGTCGGCTTCAAAGGATCGGCAATTACGCAGGACACTTCTCAAGCCGATGAAGAAGCGTTCCGTTTTAAAGATATCCAAATACTGAAAGAAGGGATCTGAAAATGAAACAATCCATTGCCAAACATCTGGAAGACCTCTGTCTGCTTCCCAGCCTTTCCGGTCATGAACAGCTGGTCAGCAGCTATCTCGGTAAGCAGTTTGAATCCCTGGGCCTGGAAGTGCAAAGGGATGCGCTGGGAAACACGTTCGCCTGCGTCAAAGGAAAAAGCCATGATAGAAAAGTCATGCTGACAGGGCATATGGACTCGCCCGGCATGATGGTCAAGACGATCACCGACGAAGGGTTCATCCGCTTTGAAAGAGTCGGCGGCATACCCGAAAAGACGCTGGTCGCCCTCAGAGTGGCGGTCCAGGCGAAAGACGGATATGTTCCCGGCGTCATCGGCGTCAAATCCCATCATCTGACTTCGGCCGACGAAAAATACAAAGTCGACCGGTATCAGGATCTTTACATCGATATCGGCTGTTACAGCAAGAAGGAAGTCCTTGATTTAGGTATCAGGATCGGCAATGCGATCACCTACTATCCGACTTTCGTCCGTCTGCAGAACGATGTCGTTTCCGGAACATCATTCGACAACCGCATCGCCTGTACCTGTCTGATCGAACTGGCAAAGATCTTTACGGAAAACGAACCGGACTGCGATGTCTGGCTTGTCGGAACGGTCCAGGAAGAATATACGATCAGAGGAGCCATCACTGCCGCCAGAATCATCGGTCCGGATGCGATCATCTGCCTGGATACCGAGATGGCAAACGATACTCCTGATCTGGTCGGAACCGGAGAAGTCAGGCTGGGAGAGGGGCCCGTGATGTCTCTATATAATTTCCATGGCAGAGGAACGCTCAATGGAACCATGCCTCACCCAAGCCTGGTCAGGCTTTATGAAGAAAGCGCCGAAGAAACGGGCATCAATCTGCAGAGAGTCGCCGGCATCGGCGGACTCACCGAACTTGCCTACATGCAGCTGGAAGGAAAAGGCATTCCCGGTATCGACATCGAGGTCCCGTTCCGCTACTCCCACTCCTGCATCGAGACATCCGATCTGGGCGATATCGAGAAGACGATCCTGTTAACAGAACATGTTATCAGAAAGATCGATAAGGATACCGATCTGATCAGCAGATAGAGCATGAAACGGTATAAATACAAATGTCATCATTTTTTATGAATTCTCTTCTGTCACAGCAGTGCGGCGTGATGATGGGAATTATACCCGGAAACCGCTGAAGATCGACCGCTGCCATCCGGAAGAAAAACAAGCAACAGCCATGAATAAAATCAAAGCCATCATATTCGATATGGACGGAGTCCTTGTCGACAGCGAAGCGATCAAAAGAAACTGTATGAGAAAATGTACAGAGAAATATTCTCTGCCTTTTGAAGATGAATTCTACGCATTGTTTCTGGGATGCAATGACGAAATGTCGGTAAAGATCATGACCGATCGTTATCGGGATGAAGATCTTGTCGTCAACCTGATGAACGATATTAATCGATTGTCAAAAGAGGAATTTGAAAAGGGCAGCTTCCGACTGAAGAGAGGCTGCAGAGAGATTCTTGATCACCTGAAAAAAAAGAACATCCCTTATGCTCTGGCTACCGGTTCATCCTATGACTATGTTGAAATGGATTTCCTGCGCAACGGGTATGATGAAGTGCCTTTCAAATATATCGTGACCGGAGACAGGATCACCCATTCAAAACCCGATCCCGAGATTTTCCTTAAGGCGGCAGAACTGATGAAACAGGATATCAGAGATTGTCTTATCATAGAAGATTCCCCCAAAGGAATAGAGGCGGCATACAGGTCGGGCGCCAGGTCCTGTTTCATTCCTGATCTGGTAAAACCGAATCCGGAAATCCTTAAGAAAGCCGATTATCATAGAAACGATTTGTTTGAGCTCATCCATCTGATCGACGACCTTACAGCATAGATATCTTTCGTTTGTCCTGATCATGATTCCACAGACCGAACAAAGACAGAAAGATCTGGCGGCCAAAACAAGCAGTGTCGATAGGCACAAATAAACCTGCATCATTGAAGCGGGTTTTTCGTTTCTTTGTCCAGATTGTGCTTGCTGATATAAAAACGATCGATTTTTCCGCAAAACCGATCGTTTTCCTGTGATTTGTCTTATCTGTCGTGTTTCTCCGGAATCAGAAGCGCTCCGCTTCCTTTTGGCTGTGTTTGTTGATCACAGACAGTCTTTGTAGATCTCCACGACATCATCGCTTTCCAGCGGAACGAAGGCATTCGCCAGTCTGCCTCCTTCGCACGCATGGTCCGCCATGGCCCTGAAATGGGTCTCATCGATATTCAGTTCGCCCAGAGTCATTGGAATGCCGTTATCTTTGAAGAACTTTTCCAGAATAGCGATTCCCGACAGAGCGAGCTCGTGCTCATCATTTCCTTCCAGACCCCAGACGTTCTTCGCAAAACGCACGAATCGCCACTCGCATGAAGGATCTTTCTTCAGGATATATCTCATCCAGCGCGGAGTCAGGATCGCCAACCCGACACCGTGGGTGATGTCATAGTATGCCGACAGCTCGTGTTCCATGGCGTGGCACGGCCAGCCCGTCGACTGCTTGCCGTATTCGGGAATGCCCGAACAGGCAACCGATTCGCAATGCATCAGGTTGGCTCTGGCCGAATAGTTGTCCGGTTCTTTTAACGCGATCGGCAGATTCCGGATGACGGTTTTCAGGATCGTTTCCGCAATTCCGTCAGCCAGCTCGCTGTCTTCCGTCCTTGAGAAATAGCCTTCCATGATATGCGACATGATATCGGCGCTTCCCGCTGCCGTCTGGTAAGCGGATACGCTGAAGGTATATGTCGGATCCAGGATCGAAACGGACGGATACGTAAAGGATGCTCCAAGTTTTTCGTTTGTTTCAAGGTTGGTAATGACACCGCCGCCATCAAAATCGGAACCGGTCGCACTGATCGTCAGGATATCCACCAAAGGAAGAGATTTCTTTGGTCCCTTTACATGTTTGACCATGTACCAGAGATCGTCTCCTTCATAGTAATAGCCCGAACAGATCGCCTTGCAGCAGTCGATCGTGCTTCCTCCGCCTACCGCCAGCACCACATCGATCTTGTTCTCTTTGCACAGTTCTACGCCTTTGGCAACGGATTCGATCCTCGGATTCGGTTCGATGCCGCTCAGCTCCGTTACACGGAAGCCGCCGTCATTCAGGATCTTCATGATCTCGTCATATAAACCGATCTTTTTGATCGATCCTCCGCCATAGCCCAGCAGGACATTCGTGCCGAACTGTCTCAGCGCTTCCTCCAGATGCGTGATCGCTCCTTTTCCAAAATATACTTTGGTAGGAATGTCGTGTGTATAATTCAACATGCTTGTTACCTCTTTCACAATAAGTATAGCATGCTGTTCTTTTGCGTTGGTTTGTATTGCACAGTTACTAAAAATCCTCTCATAAAGGCTTTTTGAATGATTACCGTTGCTCCTTTTCCTGCATCGAAACATCCGATCTGGGCGATATCGAGAAGACGGTCCTTTTATCAGAACATGTCATCAGAAAGATCGATAAGGATAGCGACCTGATCAGCAGATAGAGCATGAAACGGTATAAATACAAATGTCTTCAATTTTTTTGAAGCATTTTCTTCTGTTGTAACGATGCAGCGTGATAATGTGTAAATATAAAATGTAATTATCAAATGAACAAGATCACCTGCAGCATTGTCGAGAAGCTTGTCGCCAACTCCGGGTATGCGATCACTATGGATTCTTTGAGCGAGAAGTATTCCGTCGGCAAAAGAATGATCTACAACTACTGTGATGAAATCAGTGACTTTTTTCATGACAACGGCTGCGAAGAACTGATCAGGATCAAAAAAGGGTCGATCGCCTTTGCCGGAGACGTCGATGACGGCAAAAAGGTACTTAGACTGCTGTCTTCTTTAGGGCTTTACGACTATCGGGCCAATTCGAACGAAAGAATCAATCTCATGCTCCTGCTGCTGGCGATCGAACGCGATTTCATCAAGATCGAATCCATGGAAGAGATGTTATCGATCTCAAGAGCCACCCTGATCAACGATATGAAGATCGTCAAAAAACGGCTGGATCACATCGGTGCGGGGCTCAACGGAAACAAGCATTTCGGATTCTCAATCGACTACCCGGAAATACAGAAACGGGATATGATCTACTACGTCATCCAGGAGATGTGCGATGACAACATAGTGCTTTTTTCCGAGGCTACCTGCAATCCGGCAATCAATTATGCCCGGAAACTGCTGAAGATCGATCGCTATTATCTGGAAGCATCCAAAGCGATCTCCCATGCGGAAGAAAAAAACAAGATCGACCTTTCCGACTACGATTATTATTCCCTGGTAATCATTCTGTGCATCATGATGAATCGCATCGAGAGCGGCAACGACATCTTTCTAAATAATACCGATTTCAAAGAAAGCAACATCAGTATCCGCGATTTTGCCAACGACATCAGAGATTATCTGCAGAAATACATACCGATCAGCGAACAGGAATACTGCTACCTGTGTCTGTGTCTGCGTAATTTCCACTTCATCATCAACAGGTCGTCCATCTCTAGCAGCCCCATCAATTTCCATGTCCTGGTTAAAAACCTTTTATATACCCTGTCAAACTACTACAGGATCCAGCTGACGGATGATGACATTCTGCACGAATATCTGACTGCCCATCTTTCCGCCTGCTACCATCGTTTCAAGAATGGCGAAATCCTAGTCAATCCCTTCAAGGAGGAGATCATCCGTAACTATGAGAGTGATTTCCTGTTCCTCAAAGAGAATGTCGGCATCCTGGAAGAATGCTTCAACAAAAAAATCGGCGATGATGAACTGACTTATATCCTGATGCATATCCTGGCAGCCATCGAACGCATGAAGATGCCAAGATCTCTGGCAAGGATCGTCGTCACCAGTAACGCCGGCATCGCAAACGCCAATTTGCTGGCAACGGCCATCAGGGAACATTTCAATGTGGAAATCAGCGAAATCCTGAGCATCCATACCCTTTATCAGAAGATCGATGGGCTCGATTGCGACTTCATCGTTTCGACCACGCCAATCGATTCCGATATCCCTTGCGTCGTAGTGAACGCCGTCCTTGAAGATGAAAACTACCAGATGATCTCTGAAGCGATATCGGCTGCCAGGAAGAAGAATCACTCTTCCGTTGAACTCATGGCCAGTAAAAACGTTCCGACAGACAACCAGTTGGTCTCGGATTATCTCAATAAAAACAACATCATCCTGAACAAGGAAGTCAGCGACTGGAAGGAAGCTTTGATTTCCGCCGGCGAACTTCTGCTGTGGGACAACGCAATCAGCGTCAACTACCTGAACCAGATGATCTCTCTGGTCCTGAAGTACGGACCCTATATCGTTTTTGCCGACGGGATCGCTCTGGCCCATGCCTCCCCCGGCGACGGCGTACTCAAGACCGGGTTTTCCTTTGTCAGATTGAAAAAACCGGTCCTCTTCGACAGCAGCATGAAACAGGTCAACATCGTTATCGCTTTCGCGATCAATGACACCCCTGCCGAGACCGCCATGCTGATCAATTTCATGAACATCATCAATATTCCGGAATTCAATCAGAAACTGATGGAAGCCAGGGAAAAATCAGAGATCATAGAGATCATTTCCGAATACGAAAAAAGAAGATCTCACAATAAAAAACAGTCTGCCGTGCAGTAAAGAGCACTTCAGACTGTTTCCGGAGGAAAATAGACCTCACAGAAAGAATGATTTGTGTCATTCTTTTTTTATTCATGCAGCAACGTATGGCAAAAACCGAGGGGTACTGTCTGCTGCACGAAAACATGTTACCAGACGCTGTTCACAACGATCTGTCCGTTGACGATCTTGAGCGTGACGACGGTCTGCTGACCCTTGTGGTCATAGATCCAGAGTGCCTTTGCTTTTTCCCTGAACTCCCATCTGTCAACATCAAAATCATCATCCTGTCTGATGATCTCGACCAGATCTTCGATCTTATCTACAGTCAGTCCTTTTTTCAACATATCCTTCTCCTTCAGGTCCGGCAATACTGTTTCACTGCCAGATCCTTGTCTTCAAAAATCGCTCTGCCCATGACGGCACAGTAAATATTGCTGCGATCCAGTCTTGCGAATCTTTCATAGTCGATATGACCGTCGACCCATATCTTCTTTCTTTCTGACAGCTGCACTGCCAGATCCTCCATGGAATCAAGATACTCTTCATAGCCGTGACGGTAAGTGGTGGTCGAGATCAGAAAATCATCGCAGCTGTTTAAAAGCTCGTCGAAATTATCTCTTTCCGTATCCTCTACCCGTATATTCAGGCCGGTCACGATCCCGTTTTCCTTCATCTTTTTCACGACGGTAAGCGGATCCTCAATGTGGCTGACTTGTATGAAAGCGACATCATAGCTGCATGAAAGCAGATCGTTTATATAGCAAAGGGGATTATAAACTTCCAGATGAATCGTTTTTTCTCTGCTTTTTGAATACTCACAGATCTTCCGCGCCATTTTCATGCCAAAAGAGATTCCGCTTACCGCAACACCGTCTTCGATATCGATATGGACATTGTCAAAATAGCGATCGATAAAGTCCAGTTCTTCGGCTACCCTGAGAACATCCGCCGAAGCGATCGATGGCGAGATCAGCATGATCAGATATTTCCTCTTTGTGCCTTTGCGTTGTTCATCAGATCCTTCACCCTCTGCGGATCGACAGGATTGAAGAACTTGCCGTCATATTTGATACCGGTTGCAACGACAGCGCCGTCAGCGACCTTCAGGATATCGGCGACCGTTTCGACCTTGACGCCGTTGCTGGCGAAGACCGGAGTATCGGTGACCGATTTCACTCTCTCGACCAGTGATACATCGATGCTGGAACCGGGTGTATTGCTGTAGATCAGCAGAGTATCCGGATTCAGATTGAATGTCAGTGTCTTGACGACTTGTTCGATGGAACGCTCCGCAAGCTGTGCCGTCCCTTCGGGTATGACGGCCGTCATCGTTTTGACATTGCCGCATCCCACCGCATAGCGGTGTCTTTCCACGGCACCCGGATCGACACTGGACATGCCGTATACGCCCGCATGCGCACCGTGCAGACCGCCTCTGAGGAAGTCTGCTTCAACAGCTGCCGCCAAATCAAAGCCCTTCATCGCATCAGCAGCAACAGTGACGCCGATAGGCACTTTGATCTCCGGCTTGAGTTCGCCGATGACCCTGGCCATGCAGGCAACAGTTACTGTTTCCACATTGCTGGTATAAGGAATCGAAAACTCATTGCAGAACAGAATGCCGTCGATGCCTCCCTCCTGGTAGGCGTGCAGGTCCTTTCTGGCTGCTTCAAGAACACCCTGTATGCCGGTGCTCGCATCATATTTGGGATCGGTAGGAAACGCATGCATATGCAGCACACCGATGATCGGCTTGTCCGTACCGAATATATCTTTCATCCACATATCTTTATCTCCTTCTGTTTCATTCTCTGAGATCCTCTGATCTCATGACCCTAACTCAAGTTCACCGATATGATCGGCTGAAAAAATACGGATCCGGTCTGCTGTGTTCAAGATTCTGAGCAGACAGATAAGTTCAAAACACGGAAGAGGTTCATGCATTTTCAGATTCGAAAACAGAAAATAACCTGAAAACGAAGCCACAGCTTTCCGGATCCCTTTGTCAAAAAACTTCGCATAAAACTTTGAAATATCCTGAAGATCCTGGATCCCGGGATATTCCTTTAAAACTTTAAATCAGTTAAGACAGTCCCTTGAAGAAATTCTCTGCCAAATACTCTTTCAGTCCTTCTCTGTCAAGAGAATCCATCGTTTCAAGGAAAGCAGGATCTTTCAGACAGGTGATCACCTGCGAAATGATCTTGATGTGATCCGAATCATCCAGTAAAGCCAGATTCATCACATAACGGATATCGATCTCGCTGTCCATATCGGACATCGATCTGAACTTGACCGGCTCATCCAGATGCAGAACACAGATTGACTGCTTCAAAACATAATCTTTTGAAGCATGAGGAATTGCCACCGGACAGAACTCTGTCAGCCCGGTAGGAAACTCTTCCTC
>JAEEGG010016733.1_pt1 | contig 15182 bp, 10 predicted proteins | sample 9134161 | NCBI WGS metagenome assembly JAEEGG01 (sample SAMN16246543, study PRJNA631951) | gut metagenome | biome: gut microbiome; feature: rumen; material: CR-attached | host: Bos | place: Iran: Karaj | collected 2018-10
AACTCGCGACCCCGACCTTGGCAAGGTCGTGCTCTACCAACTGAGCTATTTCCGCAAAGCGTTTGTTTTGAGCGGAAAACGAGACTCGAACTCGCGACCCCGACCTTGGCAAGGTCGTGCTCTACCAACTGAGCTATTTCCGCATCGCATTTCACCATTTCAAGTGACTCTTTGCTTTCAAAAAACAACTATTTTTCCTTTCGAAAGCGGGTGCAAAAGTACAAACTTTTTTCCATTCAGCAAAACTTTTTTTGAAGAAAAAATACAAAACACTCATTTCCAGCCATAAATATTTTCAAATATTCCTTCTTACCCCTAGTCAAACACGACTTCTTATCATTCATTTCTACCTTTTTGAAGGCAGTTTTTCTCATTACACGTCTATTCCCTCCTCCCAATACATGCTATCCACAGAACATCCGTCAGTTACACTCCTTCTAATGTTGATTACTTCTTCCCAACTATCTTCTTTATCTCATTCAATTTCAGCAGGGCTTCTAACGGTGTGAGCGAATCGATGTCAATGTCTAGCAACTTGTCGCGGATGTCCAGCAGCGTCGGGTCGTCCAGTTGGATGAAACTGAGCTGATATCCTGCACCAGGGTCTTGCTCCTGTTTTTTCGATTTTTTGGCTTTCGGGTTTAAGTCTGAGATCTTCTCATTCTTCGACTCCAGCAGTTCCAGCATACTGTTGGCACGTTTCAGCACCTGTGCAGGCATTCCCGCCATCCGTGCCACATGGATGCCAAAACTGTGTTCGCTGCCACCCATCTCCAACTTACGCAGGAATATCACCTTGTTCGCCACCTCCCGCACCGAGATATGGTAGTTTTGTATACGTTCATACTGGTCCGCCATCTCTATCAGCTCGTGGTAGTGCGTGGCAAACATCACCTTCGGCCGTGCATTCTTCTGATTATGCAAATATTCCGTAATTGCCCATGCTATCGATATGCCGTCGTAGGTCGACGTGCCGCGCCCAATCTCGTCCAGCAGCACCAAGCTCCTATCCGATATATTATTCAATATACTCGCCGTCTCGTTCATCTCCACCATAAAGGTCGACTCGCCCGAGGAAATATTATCCGACGCTCCAACACGTGTGAATATCTTGTCCACCATGCCGATATGCGCCTCACGAGCAGGGCAATAGCTGCCCATCTGCGCCATCAGCACTATCAAGGCCGTCTGCCGCAGCAATGCCGATTTACCCGACATGTTGGGTCCCGTGATGATAACAATCTGCTGCGTGTCATGGTCGAGAAACACGTTATTGCTCACATATTGCTCACCCAGTGGCAGCTGGGTCTCAATGACAGGGTGACGACCCTCTTTAATATCAATCGTTGTGTCATCTGATAGCTCGGGGCGGCAATAGTTGTTCGCCAACGCCACCTCGGCAAAGCACTGCAGGCAGTCCAACCACGCTACCAATTGCGCGTCGTACTGGATAGGCTCCAAGTATGCAAGCAATGCCGCCAGCAGCTGCTCATACAACTGCGCCTCCAATGCCAGCATACGCTCCTCTGCGCCCAAAATCTTCTCCTCATACTGTTTCAATTCTGGCGTGATGTATCGCTCCGCGTTTGTCAGGGTCTGCTTGCGTATCCACTCCTCCGGCACCTTGTCCTTGTGCGTGTTAGTCACTTCCAGATAGTAGCCGAAGATATTATTGAACCCCACCTTCAGCGATGGGATTCCCGTCCGCTCGCTCTCCCTGCGCTGTATCTCCATCAGATAGTCCTTGCCCGACCCCGCCATGGCTCGCAGTTCGTCCAGCTCTCCATTCACGCCAGCCGCTATCACGCCCCCTTTGTCCAACTTCACCGGTGGGTCTTCCTGTATCTCCCTGTCTATGCGCTCGTAGATGCTCTGACAAGGATTGAACTGCTCCGCCATGCGACGGAAAGGCTCGTCTTCCACTCGGTGGCACAACTGCTGTATCTGCGCCACTGCTGCCAGCGACCGTTTCAGCTGCACCAACTCGCGCGGATTGATACGTCCCACCGCCACCTTCGAAATCAGGCGTTCCAAATCGCCAATGGCACGTATATGGGGCAACAGTTGCACAGACAGGTCCCTATTCCTAACTATCACGTCCACAACATGCAGCCTCTCCTCTATCGCCATTCTCTCTTTCAGAGGCATCACAATCCACCGCCGCAGCAGTCGCGAACCCATCGGGGTTGCCGTCTGGTCCAGCACATCCAACAATGTGCGAGCATTCTCGTTAGGCGAATGCACCAACTCCAAGTTGCGTATAGTGAACTTGTCTAGCCACACATACCTATCCTCCTCAATGCGGTTGATAGTACATATATGCTGTGTGCGGTCGTGCTGGGTGGCCTGCAGATAGTAGAGTGCCGCACCCGCGGCAATCACACCTTCCGTCAGTTCCTCCACGCCGAAACCTTTGAGCGATGTAGTGCCAAACTGTTTCATCAGCAACTCGTTGGCAAAGTCAGCCGTGAACACCCAATCGTCGAATGTATTAGTATAATATTTCTCGTTGAAATGGTCCAAGAACCAATGTAGCTTCTTGCGTTGCAGCACCACCTCGGCCGGGTGGAAATTCTGCATCAACTTGTCGATATACGCCAAGTCGCCCTGCGCCACATAAAACTCGCCAGTCGACACATCCAAGAACGAAATGCCGTGAATCTTATCCGTCAGATGCAGCCCGCACAAGAAGTTGTTCTCCTTCACATCCAGCACCATATCGTTGTACGACACCCCCGGCGTCACCAACTCAGTGATGCCCCGCTTCACCAGCCCCTTCACCGTCTTCGGGTCCTCCAGCTGCTCGCAGATTGCCACCCGCAGACCCGCTTTCACCAACCGTGGCAGATACTGGTCCACCGCATGGTACGGAATGCCTGCCAAATCGGTATATCCCCCACCCCCGCTAGCCTTGCGCGTCAATGTGATACCCAATATCTGTGATGCCTTGCGGGCATCCTCGCCAAAAGTCTCGTAAAAGTCACCCACACGAAACAGCAGCATCGCATCCGGAAACTTCCGTTTCATCTCCGCATGCTGCCTCATCAAAGGGGATTCATTCTCTGCATTCTTTGCCATAAGCTACAACATATTACCTATTTCTTGTGCTATTTCCTAACAATATCACTTACAGACTCTATCATTTCTTTGGATGGTACAAATAAAGGCTCTATCAATTCTCGCGACGCCTCAAAAGAGCAGTTATAGTCACTCTTCTCTCGCATTGTCTGCAACAATGAAAAAGTATCAGAAAATTCCTCTGCCAATATGCCTGTTTTTATATACTCCTGTCGAAACATCATCCCTGCTCCATGATGGGTACGCACTTCATGCTTGCCATACACCAACAACGAATTGACAGCATGGAATACAGCATAATATAGACGATTTGCTGCGGCATCCCATTGCTCGTGTTCTTTCATTATTTCCGCCTGATAATAGTTGGCATGGGCTTTCTCCAGTTCCCTGTCAACAATAATCCTTCTATTTTCATCGCTCAAACTCATATCAATATTTTTTTTTCACGTGACACATTGTCGTAAAATGGAGTATAATCATAGCTATCCCATTCCCCTTTCGCATATACTTGAGGATTGATCTCCTCACCTATATCCCAACCAAGTTCACGGAGTGGTTTTTGCGAAAGATAGTCCGCCAAAGTCAAGGTTTCTTTGTCCAACAATATCAACAAGTCGTAATCGCTGTCGGGGCGTGCGTCGCCACGGGCACGCGAGCCATACAGCCACAGCGACGCTCCCGGCGGGAGTATGCGCTCTGCCGTCTCTTTGATACGTTCTATGACCTCTTTCTGATCCATTTTCAAATTGCAAAAATACGATTTTTTTTCAATACGGCAAGAATTTATAAAGTACTAATGGTTATAATTCCCAAGGATATTAACGTAACACAAGAACGATTTTTTTATTCTATCTACACACTCAATCCCATACGGCAAAGCAAACTACACGAAATCCCAATAATTCTCTGGCGTAACAACTTGCAGTTGTGTCCCTGGGTAGCTCTCCATAAAAGCTTTGGGGGCTCGCACGTTAGGCTTTTTCCACTTGAATTCGTATGCTGTCAGCCGTCCGTCCATTTCCTCTACCAAATCTAGCTCCTGCTGTTGTTGGGTGCGCCAAAAGTACATCTGCGCATAGCTCTGTCCATACGCGTTGCGTTTCACCCGTTCGCTCATCATAAGGTTCTCCCACAACACACCTACGTCATTGCGCATATCCAATGGTGCAAAGTTCGAAATGAGCGCGTTACGCACTCCGTTGTCATGGAAGTATATCTTACGTCCACACTTTATCTCCGTCCGCAAGTTTCGGCTATAGGAAGGCAGCCGAAACACAACATAGCACTTCTCCAACAGGTCTATATAGCTGCCTACCGTTGCCTTGTCAATACCGATTAGGTTCGACAACTCGTTGTACGACACTTCGCTGCCAACCTGCAATGCCAATGCCCTCACCAGTTTTTGCAATACGTCGGGCTTCTTCACTCCACGATATTCCAACAAGTCACGATATAGGTAATTGTTTGTCAAATTCTGCAAGATACGCCGTGCATCCTCGGGATGTGTCACCACCTCGGGATACAATCCGTACACCATACGATGCTCCAAAAGTCTCTGCTCTTCTCTACTTGAAGTATGCAACGCCAACTCAGTGAGTGACAATGGGTACAATCGATGCTCAAACAACCGTCCTGTGGCTGGCTCGTTAATTTCGTCCGACAGCGTGAGCGACGACGAACCCGTTGCGAGTATTTGTACCGGCAGTTTCAAATCAACGAGCATCTTCAGCGTAAGCCCGATATTACTCACCCGCTGAGCCTCGTCAATGACCACCATACGATGATTCCCCACCAGATTGCGCAATTCAGTCGAGGTCTTATTCTCCAAATCCGCACGGTCGTCGTGGTTGTCACAATTAAGGAAAAGTACGTCCTTCCTGTCAACAATTTGCTCCAAAAGCGTAGTTTTGCCCACCTGACGAGCCCCCATCACCACTATAGCTATCCCCTTATCGAAGTCATTTTTAATTTGCTCTGCAATTCGATGTATCATATTTCGATTTTTTACACTGCAAAGATACAACTATTTTTCGACATAATCGCCAAATTCAATATAAATTTGGCGATTTACACTCCTCCAAACACACGACAAAGGGTTGGATGAACCATTCTCACCCAACCCTTTGATTAACCTAAATACCTTTTATAGGAATAGGTAGCGTGCAATAAACAGGATAGCAAGCACCCACATAGTGACCGAAATCTTGCTGAACTTCCCACACAGGGCGTTGATGACCACATAGGCAATCATGCCAATCAGGATGCCGTCGCTGATGCTGTAGCACAGCGGCATCAGGATAATGGTCAGGAACGCGGGGATCGACTCGCTGAAGTCGTCGAGGTCAATCTCCTTGATGGGACTCAGCATCATCAGACCCACGATGACCAGCGCAGCCGTTGTGGCAGCCGAAGGAATGTGGGTGAAGATAGGCGCAAAGAACAGTGCGATGGCAAAGCAGCAGGCCGTAACAAAGGCCGTGAAACCCGTGCGTCCGCCGGCTCCCACGCCAGCCGCGCTCTCCACGTATGTGGTGGTAGTCGACGAACCCAGACAAGCACCGCAGGTGGTGGCCACAGCGTCAGCCATAAACACCTTGTTGATACCATCAATGTTGCCCTTCTCGTCAACCATGCCCGCCTTCTGCGAGACACCAATGATGGTGCCTATCGTGTCGAACATGTCGATGAACAGGAATGTGAACAGCACCACCAACATGTCGAGCGAAAGCACCTCGCTCCACTGGAACTGGCAGAAGATAGGAGCCACCGACGGCGGCACGTCCACCACGCTGTCGAAGGTGGTCAGCGCACCCACGGCTCCGTCACCCAACTGCCACACTGGCAGCATGCCCAGCAAGGCCGTGGCGATGATACCGATGAGGATGTTGCCCGGCACCTTCAGGATAAGCAGCACACCCGTGATAATGATGCCGATGACGGCAAGCAGAGCCGTGCCGTGGCAGATGTCGCCAAGACCTACCAGCGTTGCCTCGTTGTTAACGATTATACCACCATTCTTCAGGCCGATGAAGGCGATAAACAAGCCGATACCGGCGCCGATGGCATGACGCAGATTCTGCGGTATGGCATCCACAATCCACTGACGCACCTTGGTAATCGTGAGGATAATGAAGATAATACCCTCGATAAAGATAGCCGTGAGGGCAAACTGCCACGAGTGGCCCATGCCCAGGCACACGCCGAACACAAAGAAAGCGTTCAGCCCCATGCCGGGAGCCAGTGCGAAGGGCTTCTTGGCATAGATGGCCATCACCAGCGTACCGATAATGGCAGCCAGGGCGGTGGCAGTAAATACGGCATCCGTAGACATGCCCTGGTCGGCCAGGGCACTGAATATGTCGGGGTTGACAGCCAGGATGTAAGCCATTGACAGAAACGTGGTGATACCGGCAACAATCTCAGTCCTAATGCTGTTTTCGGTGGAATCAAATCCAAATAATTTCTGTAACATGATATAAAGGGTTTAAAAGATTTGAAAGGTGAAAATGAAATCACAAGGTCGCCCCGTGAGGTTTCAATTTTCAATTCTCAATTTTCAATTTCTTAGAATTCCCACTTAATGCCAAGGCAGGGCTTCACGCTCCACCCCTCTCCTGCACCGGAGAAATTGTTCGAAATCTCAACCTCGCCACCGATGTTAAGGTTGTCGCAGCCAAAGTGGCGGCCCACCTTATACCACAACTGCGGCTCGGTGAGGAAGGTGGTGGTAGTAGTGTTGCCACTTGCCCATACGTTGTTCTCCCACCAGAAGTCGGCAAAGCCGCAGAAGCTCAAGCCCGGCACACCAAACAGGTTGTCCAAACCCCACACGGCGGTGAACTGCAGAGGGACGTTGGCGGTCTTGTCAAAACCCGCCTTGATGCCGCGGATGTCCTTGTACATCACCTCGAGAGTCAGACGCTGGCTGAAGTCGTTGTTGGCGATAAAGTACTCGATACCATACAGCCAGGCATTGTTCACCGGGTAGCCGCCCCAGCCGAGGGTACCCATATCGTAGATTCCGCACCCGCCGTTCCACTCAACATGGAGGCTGATATTGTTGACAAACACATCGCCGATGCTGGTGTTCTTGCCCCAGAAGTTGATGGTGCGGGCTATCTCGGTGTAGAAGTCCGTAGGAGCAATGTTGTTGGTGTGGTAGATGTCCACGAAGAAGAACGTGCTTCCCCAATTGTCGGGACTATACATCTCGAGGGTGGTGGTCATGTGCTTCCGACCGAAATCGTACATCTCTTGGATGTTGGTCTGAGCCTTGGCCCCGACGAACGACAGCAGCAAAGCTGCAACTAATACAGTTCTTTTCATAGTGTTACTTTTTTAATTGATAATAATTGAATTATGCAGACAATTTAACATCTACATACTCCCAAACGGTTCTGCAAATGTACGCATAATATTTGACACTACCAAATTTTTAACATTTCACCACCCGCAACGCACTCTCTCCCGCGCCGCAAAGATACGGACATTATTTTTCGCCCGTACCGATTCCTACCGCTTGGTACCGATTCCTACCGATTTGTACCGATTATTACCGATTGGGGATTCGATCATGGGTGTAATAGCGACAAACGACCGTATATGAAACGGCAGAAATTGCAGAGTCGGAGGGAGCCACGTGAGGATCATGTGGGGACCATGTGGGGGTCAGGGTGTATCGGAGGGGGGCGCGGGGGAGGCGGAAAGGGGAGCAGGAGGGTCGGCGGGAGGGGTGGACGGCGGGGTGGCGAGGAGGGGATCGGGAAGGGTGATGAAGTCGCCGTGGGCTTTGACATGCTCGATGAACTGGGCGTAGAAGCGGTGGCGCGAGAGGGTGTCGGCATTGCCGAGGACGATGAGCTTCATGCGGGCGCGGGTGATGGCGACGTTCATGCGGCGGAGGTCGCCAAGGAAGCCGATGGTGCCCTGGTCGTTGTCGCGCACCATGCTGATAACTATCACGTCGCGCTCCTGCCCTTGGAAGCCGTCGACGCTGTTGACGGTAATCTGGTGGCGGAGGGAGCGGAAGAATTTCTGCCACTTGAGCAGGCGGCGTATGAGGCGTACCTGGGCGCGGTAGGGGGAGATGATGCCGAAGTCGATGCGGTCGTCCTGTATGCGGCGGAGGCCTATCATCTCCACGTAGTCGCGGAGGGTGTGGACGAGGAGGCGCGCCTCCTCGGAGTTGGAGCGGCTGAGGGTGCGGACTTGCCGCTCACCGAAGTGGCACTGCGAGGTGTCGAACCAGGTGATGGGCGAGTCGATGGGCGACACGAGGCGGCCTGCCACCTCGGGGGCGGCGGTGAGCCGACCATGGTAGAACCAGCGCGATGGGAAGGCCATGATGGCACTGTTCATGCGATACTGCACGGTGAGGAGCGAGACGCAGCGGGGCTTGGCCTTGGCCACCTTTTGCATGAGGGTGTGGTCGAGGCCGCCACGGGCGGCCTCGGGGCATTTGATGGTGGGGGGCAGCTGGTGGTGGTCGCCACTGAAGATGACGCGGTCGGCCTTGAGGATGGCGGCCCAGCAGGCTGGCTCGAGGGCCTGGGCGGCCTCGTCGATGAAGAGGGTGGAGAATCGACGCCGCTCGAGGATGCGGTAGGCGGAGCCGATGAGGGTGCAGGAGATGACGCGCGCCCGGTCGAAGAGGTCTTGTTGGATGCGGATTTCCAACTCGGTGGCTCGGGAACGCATACGGGCCAGACGGGCCTGCCGCTCACGGCTTTTGCCTTCGCCGCCGGCACCTTCGCGGAGGGCGCGGCGGATGCTCCAGAGCTCGGCATAGTCGGGGTGGTCGGCATAGCGGCGCTCGTAGCTGCAGTCGAGCATCTCGTTGCTCATGCGCAGGGGGTTGCCGATGCGGAGCACATTGACGCCGCGCTGCGAGAGCTGCAGGCTGATCCAGTCGACGGCGGCATTACTGGGGGCGCAGACGAGGACCTGGGTTTCGCGCTGGAGGGTCTCGATGACGGCTTCGACGAGGGTGGTGGTCTTGCCGGTGCCAGGAGGGCCGTGGATGATGGCCACTTCCTGTGCCTCAACTACGCGCTGCACTGCGTCTTGCTGGCTGGCATTGAGCCACGGGAAGGAGAGCCGCGGCAGGCTGCGGAAGGAGGGTTGGGCGGAGCCAATTAATACATTCCTTATATGGATGAATTTCTCGTTGTCGCTGCGCTGGGCGGCGGAGAGGGCGTCGAGCATGACGCGGTAGGAGGTGGTGTCGACACATAGGCGCACGCCGAGCAGGCGGCTGTCGGCATGGGCGCGGAGCGACTGGAGGGCGGCTCGGGTGGGGATGGAGACGGCGAGGATGCCGATGTCGGCCTGCTCGACGTAGCCCTGGATGGGCAGCTCGCGGAGGGCGGAGCCGTCGTCGGCGAGGAAGAAGAAGGAGACGGGTTTGCCGGGCTCGAAGTCGGTGTCGGTCTCGTCGTCGGAGACTTCGTAGGAGACGGGTAACACCAATTGGTCTAGGGCATTATAGGTGCTGGTACCCAGGGTGACGGGGTAGCGGCAGTCGGGCTCGTGGATGTTGTTGCCGAAGCGGTTGGAGGCAAGGGTGCGGGCGTGGGTTTCGCGCTCGTAGGCCATTTCCAAGCGGAGTAGTTCGGCGAGCCGTTGGAGTGATGAGATGGGGTTCGTATTTTCCATAGTGCAAGGGTATAACGAAAAATAATGAAAAATATTTTCTGCATTTTTTTGTATATATGAATAAATTGTGTATTTTTGCAAAACGCCACTGCATGTGGTATGTATATGTAATTGGCTATAAATTAGTAAAGTAATATAATTGTATTAATCCAAAAAATAAAGGAGTTTACACATGACAAAAGTAAAATCACTAGCTGACCTCAAAGCTATGAGAGAGAAGCTTCAGTCGAATCTGGACATTCGCGAGAAAGCCGAAAATCCCGAGTCGCTTGTGCAAATCAAAGTCGCTATGGCAACCTGCGGTATTGCCGCCGGAGCCAAGCAGGTAATGGAACACATGATGGCGAAGGCTGAAGAGCTTAAAATTCCCGCAGTTTTCACCCAGACTGGCTGCATGGGCTACTGCCATGCCGAGCCTACGCTGGAAGTGCGTGTCCCCGGTAAGGACCCCATCGTGTTCGGTCATGTCGACAACGACCGTGCTGACGAAATTCTGACCAAGTATGTCATGAACGGCGAACTGGTGGAGGGCATCATCCCTGTCAATTACGAAACTATCGACAAGTAAAAAGGAGGACTTACACATGGCAAAATACAAAATGCACGTTCTCATCTGTGGCGGTACTGGATGCAAGTCCAGCGACAGCCTGGATATTATCGAAAACTTCAAATCCATTCTCAAAGAGAAGAACATGCAGGACGAGGTGCAGGTGATTAAGACCGGCTGCTTCGGCTTCTGCGAGAAGGGCCCCATCGTCAAGATTATGCCCGACAACACCTTCTACACCCAGGTGAAGCCTGAAGACGTTCGCCGTATCGTCGACGAGCACCTGATCAAGGGTCGTAAGGTTCCCGAGCTGCTGTACATGAATCCTGAGAACAAGGAGCATGTGGCCGACTCGAAGCACATGGACTTCTATAAGAAACAGATTCGTATCGCCCTGCGCAACTGCGGTTTTGTGGATCCCGAGAACATCGAGGAGTGCATCTCCCGCGGTGGTTACGAAGGCTTGGCAAAGTGCTTGACGGAGATGACTCCCGAGCAGGTCATTGCCGAGATGAAGGCTTCGGGCCTGAGAGGCCGTGGCGGTGCAGGTTTCCCGACTGGTTTGAAGTGGGAGCTCTGCGCCAAGAACAAGGCCGACCAGAAGTATGTCATCTGCAATGCTGACGAGGGCGACCCCGGCGCATTCATGGACCGTTCGATTCTGGAAGGCGACCCCAACAGCATCGTTGAGGCTATGGCCATCTGCGGCTACGCTATCGGTGCCAGCAAAGGCTTGGTGTACATCCGTGCCGAGTATCCTCTGGCTATCGACCGTTTGAAGATTGCTATCAACCAGGCTCGCGAGTACGGCCTCCTCGGTGAGGACATCCTCGGTACTGGTTTCAACTTCGACATTGAGCTCCGCTACGGTGCCGGCGCATTCGTCTGCGGTGAGGAGACTGCCCTCATCCACTCGATGGAAGGCCAGCGCGGCGAGCCCACGCTGAAACCCCCATTCCCCGCAGTGAGCGGCTACATGGGCAAGCCCTCTAACGTGAACAACGTGGAGACTTTCGCCAACGTGCCCGTGATTATCACCAAGGGTGCCGACTGGTTCAACAAGATTGGTACCGAGAAGTCGAAGGGCACCAAGGTGTTCGCATTGGCCGGCCAGATCAACAACGTGGGTCTGATCGAGGTTCCGATGGGCATCACCCTTCGTGAGATTATTTATGAGATTGGTGGTGGTATCAAGGACGGTCGCCAGTTTAAGGCTGTTCAGACCGGTGGTCCTTCCGGCGGTTGCTTGACTGCCAAGCACCTCGACACCGCTATCGACTATGACAGCCTGGTGGCTGCCGGTTCGATGATGGGCTCGGGCGGTATGGTCGTCATGGACGAGACCAGCTGTATGCCCGCTATCGCCAAGTTCTACCTCGAGTTCACCTGCGAGGAGAGCTGCGGTAAGTGCTCGCCCTGCCGTATCGGCAACAAGCGCCTGTGCGAAATCCTGGAGAAAATTACCGACGGCCGCGGCACGATGGAAGACCTGGAAGAGCTGCGCAACCTTGCCGCCGTTATCAAGGATACCGCCCTGTGCGGCCTTGGCCAGACTTCGCCCAACCCCGTTCTCTCGACCCTCGACAACTTCTGGGACGAGTATGTGGAGCACGTGGTGGACAAGAAGTGCCGTGCCGGTGTCTGCAAGAAACTGATGAGCTACGTCATCGACCGCGAGAAGTGCATCGGCTGCGGCAAGTGCGCCAAGGGCTGCCCCGTGGAGGCTATCACCCGTACCGACTACACCGCCCCCAGCCACAAGCTGGCTTCGATGGTCATCGACAGCACGAAGTGTATCAAGTGCGGCGCCTGTATCAACAATTGTAAGTTTGGTGCTATTTCTATTCAATAATTAGTCTGACCTGTTCTGAAAAAAATAAATTATTAAGATAATGATTAATCTCACAATAGATAATAAACCGGTTCAAGTTCCCGAAGGCACCACTATCTTGAAGGCTGCCCGTATGAACGGTATCGATATTCCCACCCTGTGCTATTTCGAGCTCGATGGGATGAAATTTGAAAACAAACCCGGCGGATGCCGCGTCTGTGTCGTGGAGGTGAAGGGCCGTAGAAACCTTGCCCCCGCCTGCGCCACCGATGTGATGGAAGGCATGGAAGTGCTGACCCATAGCGCCCGCGTCATCAACGCCCGCAAGACTGTCGTTGAGCTAATCCTCAGCGACCACCCGAACGACTGCCTGCAGTGCGAGAAGAATGGCGACTGCGAACTCCAGTCCCTCACCAAGCGTCTGGGCATAAAGGAAATCCCCTTCAAGGGTGCCCAGTCGACCTATCGCAAGGACAGCACGCTGAGCGTGTATCGCGACATGGACAAGTGCGTCATGTGCCGCCGCTGCGAGACGATGTGCAACAAGTTCCAGACCGCTGGTGCCCTGAGCGGCGTGAACCGTGGCTTCCAGGCCGTGGTGGCTCCCGCCTTTGAGCAGAACCTCGGCGACAGCAGCTGTATCAACTGCGGCCAGTGCGTGCAGGTCTGCCCCGTGGGCGCCCTGACACTGGTGGACAACATCAGCGACGTGCTGAAGGCTATTGCCGATCCTACCAAGAAGGTCGTGGTGCAGACCGCTCCCGCCGTCCGCGTGGCCTTGGGTGAAGAGTTTGGCATGAAGCCCGGCGAGATCGTCACCGGCAAAATGGCCGCCGCCCTCCGTCGTCTTGGTTTCGACCAGGTGTACGACACCGACTGGAGCGCCGACCTTACCATTATGGAAGAGGGCACCGAGCTGCTCGGCCGCCTGAAGAAGGCCCTGGCTGGCGAAGAGGTGAAACTGCCTATGTTCACCAGCTGCTGCCCCGCATGGGTTGCCTTCTACGAGAAGAACTTCCCCGACCTGCTCGAGTACCCCTCGACCGCCAAGTCGCCTCAGGGAATGTTTGGTGCCGTCGCCAAGAACTATCTGGCTCCCAAGCTGGGTGTCAAGCGCGAAGACCTCATCGTCGTTTCCATCATGCCCTGCCTCGCCAAGAAGAGCGAGCGCGCCCGTGAGGAACTCAGCGTGAACGGCGACCCCGATGTGAACTATGTGCTCAGCACCCGCGAGCTGGCTCACATGATTCGCCAGTGTAACCTCAACCTCAACGACATGCCCGACGAGGACTTCGACAGCCCGCTCGGCCAGTCGACTGGTGCTGCCGTTATCTTCGGCGCTACCGGTGGTGTGATGGAGGCTGCCCTCCGTACCGCCTACGAGGTGCATACCGGCAAGAAACTACCGCGCATCGATTTCGAAGAGACACGTGGTTTCGAAGGCATCAAAGAGGCTGTCATCGATTTCGACGGCTTCCCACTGAAGATTGCTATCGCCTACAGCCTCAAGAACGCCCGCATCCTAATGGATCAGGTGCGCGAAGGCAACCCCAACGGCTACCACTTCATCGAGGTGATGGCATGCCCCGGCGGTTGCATCGGCGGTGCCGGCCAGCCCTACCACCATGGCAACAGCGACATCATCCGCAAACGTATGGAAGCCATCTACCGCGAGGATGCTGGCAAGCCCATCCGTAAGAGCCATGAGAACCCCGAAATCATCGCCATTTACAAGGAATACTATGGCGAGCCTTGCGGCCACCTCAGCCACGAGCAGCTGCATACGCACTATTTCGACCGTTCGGACAAAATCGAGTCAACAAAATAAATTAATCAGTGATAAGTGATTAGTGAATAGTGATGACGAACAAGGCAACCAGCATTTGTCAAACCACTAATCACTAATCACCAATCACCAAAAAAAAGAAATATGGCAAACATCAAGTTATCCGAAGATAAAATCAACATTATCAAAGACATTGCCAAGTCTTTTGGTAACAAGGCCGGTGAGGTCATCAATGTGCTTCACCAAGTTCAAGGCAAATTCGGCTACCTGCCTGCCGAGGTTCAGGAAGTTGTGGCTCACGAGCTGAACATCCCCGTCTCGCGCGTCTACGGTATCGTTTCCTTCTACAGCTTCTTCACCATGGAGCCCAAGGGCAAGCACCCCATCGACATCTGCCTGGGTACGGCCTGCTACGTGCGTGGTGCCGAGAAGGTTCTCGACGCTTTCAAGCGCGCCCTCAATGTTGAAGTTGGCAAGTGCACCCCCGACGGCAAGTTCTCGCTGAACACCCTCCGCTGCGTCGGTGCCTGCGGTCTGGCTCCTGTCGCCATGATTGGCAGCAAAGTCTACGGCCGTCTCACTCCCGACCTGGTGCCCAGCATCATCGCCGAGTACAACGACTAAATTCATTCCATCAACTAGCCCTCTGCCCATTAGGCAGAGGGCTTCTTTTTGTTTTTATGCTGTCACAAACACCACAATGGGTTGCCGTCTACACCTCGCCACGCGCCGAGAAGGCGGTGACGGCACGCATCGCCAACGAACTGCAGTTGGAGACATACCTGCCCTTGCACCATGTGCTACGCAAATGGTCGGACCGCATCAAGAGTGTAGAAGTGCCGCTGATACCCTCCTACACTTTTGTAAAACTGCGCGAAGCAGACATCTACCGCGTCCGTGAAATCTATGGAGTGGCGGGGTTTGTAAGGTTCCGCGACACAGGCATCGCCGTCATACCCGAAAGGGAAATAGAGGACCTGCGCCGACTGGCAGAATCGATGCAGGCGGTATACGTCTACAATACCGACCACCTGAAAAAGGATGCCCACGTTTCAGTCGTTGCTGGCGAATTTGCGGGCTTGCAGGGAACCATCATAAAGGACTGTAAGGACGGCAACTTCGCAGTACAGATAGAGAAACTAAACCTCAGCCTCGTCGTCAGCTTGGAGCCGGACGTGCTACAGGTGACAGACTAGAGGTAGGCACTAAAAATAGGATTAAACGAAATCCCCTACGGGGAATAAATATTGTTAATCAATGCGTTTCTACTGAACGAAAAGCCCTGA
>JAEEGG010016734.1_pt1 | contig 15182 bp, 5 predicted proteins | sample 9134161 | NCBI WGS metagenome assembly JAEEGG01 (sample SAMN16246543, study PRJNA631951) | gut metagenome | biome: gut microbiome; feature: rumen; material: CR-attached | host: Bos | place: Iran: Karaj | collected 2018-10
ACCAAGATAAAATATTTGTCGGACACGACATTGAGGACACCACAAACAACTTGTTGCTCGACGACTGGTTTAACTACATAAGACAACCATCGCAAAAATACTTCTGGATTGATGCCAAAAACCTTGACAATAACAATGCTGAAGCTATATCCCAAAATCTACTCAGCATTATGAACAAACATCACATGAATGACAATATATTTGTCGAGAGTCCCGATGTTAAAGCGCTGAAAACAATCAAGGATGCAGGACTGCGAGTGATATTGTGGACAGAAAATATCGTTTGGAACAACATAGACACTACAACTTGGATAGAACACACAAAGAAGACAATAAATAAACTTCATCCCGACGCCATCAGCAACGAAGCGGAAATGTTCGAACTGCTTGTACGATACTTTCCGGAACAAAATATCCACCTATGGCAGACACCAGCAAGTCCTAACGAAGAAAACAAAAAAATTACCTGCAAACTTTGCAGCAACGAGTCGATAAAGGTTGTGCTGGTAGACTACGACGAACCAATAGCGTACTAGTTGTTTCTTACAATTGGCTCACATATCTTGTGAAGACCGATAGCAACTAATATGGACACCGCGTAAATGCAGAAGAGAAACAAGAAATTGCTTCCTGAATATGGCATCAACCACACGAACGCGCCATGAACTATATATAGTTCGTATGATATATTCCCGAGGAACATAAACAAACGCCCTTGTGGCATTCCAATGTAATAGATGGCAAATATTACAAATAATGGCAGCAACCAGAATGCCAGCGAATACGAAGGGAATCCGCTGATGAAGTTTTTTGCCAAATCGAAATAGGTAAAAGCGAAAAGTGCAGCCAACAATGCAATTGCAACAATACACGACAACAGCGGATGCTTGCCAATCTTTTCTTTAATCGAAGGCTCAAAGTACGAATATGTCATTCCCACATTCAATGCCAAGGTAGAAATCCACCACCAGTCGCCCCAGCCTATATATTTGATTATTACCATGTAGGCAATCGACAAAAGCCACATCAAAACCAAAGAAACCCCTATCGAACGTATAAATCTGAATACGAAATAGAATAGCAGATAGAATAGTATGATTGCAACGATATACCACGAATTGGGTATAGGAGGACATCCTTTCATAAAGTCGCTGACCAAAATGCCGAAATCGAAGTTCCCTGTGCAAGCAATATAGCACTGATATATCACAATGGCTATAATATATGGTGGCAAAATCTTAAGAAATCGTTTCCGCATAAAGGTCTTCATATATCCTTCCTTGCTCTTTAGCGATTTTAGCAGTCCATATCCTGTAAGGAAGAAGAACAACCCTACAATTGCTGGTCCCCAAAACCAGAATTGGAAGAAAAATGTCTCGCCATTCTTGCACAACGGCTGCGAACTATGGTGCAAAACTATAAGAAACGCTAAAAAAGCCTTTAGCGACAGAGATCTGTCTCTATCGAAATTCTTTAGTTCGAATGGCTTACGGCGTCGTGCAATAACCGAAACAAGTGCGCCAAGCAACAACAATAGAACTATTAAAAAGAACAATTCCATTTAATTCAGTTTTTTGAGAAATATCTGTCCCATATCCGAAACAAACTTGTACCGGCCGAACTTCTCTGCATCAAAATCAAATACACCAGTTGCCTTATCTTTCAAGAATGGATGATACGAAATCTTGTGATATTCAAGGTTTTTGTCTGGCAAATCGTTCAAATCGTAATTTTCACCCGACACATTTGTATATGTCAGTTCGCGATCGAACTTTGCATTCGACATTCCGCAGGCAGAAATTTCAAAGTGGACAGCAGGCGCGTTGCAATACAAAGTAAAGCGCCCATCTTTGCCTGTATATGTATTCATTCCTATCCAATTCTCGGTCCAGCCGCGAACAAGCGCACCCTCTACGGGTTTCTTTGTCGCCTCATCGACAACCATACCCCTGATCTGGATATTGTTGTAACCAATCATGTTGAAATAATTAACCGGGCGTTCTGCCTTTCGGGGCTTGTACTTCGAAAATTCTGCAATTTCTTGAACAGCAGGCTTCAGTGTACCAATAATCCTTTTCCCCGATGCAGTCTCCGTATATCCTTCATGATTCATCAATCCTGTATATTGTGCTTCGAAATGCGTATTTACACATTCCTGGAATTCCCACCAACCGAAGCCAGCACCTCCGCAATCGCGGACATATTCGTAAGCTTCCTTCATAAATTTACGCTGGTCGTCGTAGGTTATCGAATCATCGTCGGCAGGTAAGGCCGTCTCCCCTATCATCCATGGTTTGCCTACATACTGGCTATACCAGTAGATTTCGTTTTTCACACGCAACGGATGATATGTATGTATCTGCACAAAATCGACAGGGAGAATAGAAGCATCCCACTCAAAAACTTCGATAGGCTCCGAAAAACCTATGGTAAACAATTGCTTTGGCGCATACTGGTCGTGCAATCCCTTCCAATATGAAACAATACGCAGGGCATCGAGCTTGTCGCGCTGCGGCACAGAATCGAAATACAATGGCTCGTTCATAAAATCGTAGGCAAAAACAACAGGATTGCTCGAAAATGTTTGCAGGATTTCACGCGTAAAATTCACCAGCTGCATATCGAACGGAGGCTTTATCAGAAGCATAACACGAAGCCCGTTGTTTCCTGCTACTTCTACCATCTCGGAAAAACCCCGCAGTATATCGTCCTTGTTTTCGTCAATATAGTAAATCTTCCCTTCTGTCCATATTGCAAAACGACCGACGCTATCTTTCCCATACCTGTCTAGACATATTCTTACCGTATTGAAACCGAGTTCCGATATCAGGTCGAAATGAGCATCCATCTGCTTTTTTATCTCTTCCTTGGTATTGCTTTCGTAAGAATCTATTTTTTCGTAATATTTGGCTGGCGAAACGACAAACTCACCATCTATAGTTCTGAAATCGACTACATAATTGAGCATCACAGGGAAAAAAGAAGAATCATTCCTGCAAAATTTTCCTGTCTTGTCAATATATACAAAATCATCATATGCAATTGAATCCCTACATGATTGTCCAGCGACATTACCTTGGATTGTGTCCTCGCTACTACACGAAACCATCATATACATGACAATCAGCAACAAATCCATTAAAAAAAATCTATACATGATGTGTTTATTTTTCAATTTCAAAAGGATTTTTCGCTGTCATATCGTATTGAACTGCAGCAAGCAACATCTGAAATCCCAATATTAATGGAATTACTGCCAGCATAATTGTACCTGTTGGCGCAGTAACACTATTCGATGCGTATATGATCCATTCTACTATTCCAAAAATCAATCCGAACAAAAAAAGCGGCAGCCCGAAGATTATATACAACGAGTTCATGTTGAAATCGTAAATAAAATATCTCAGCCAGATACGACGCAACATTGCATAAAACAATTTCGGTGGAAATGTAAACAAGGTTTTTGCTATGGAAAGGTTAGATTTCTCGTCGGCATAAATTGCAGGCATCGACAAATCCTTGATTCTCGCTCCAGCATAATAAATTTCAATAATCAAAGAGCTTTCAAAGAAAAACCTTTTGGAAATCCTTTTATAGTCTATCCTTTTCAAAATATTGGATGTTGTAGCGAAATAGCCGTTTGTTGGGTCGGATATATTCCAATAGCCCGAAGATATTTTTATGAGGAAACTCATCCCTAGGTTTCCGAACCTCCGGATAAACGGCATATTTTTCAACATTTTACGATCAAAAAAGCGGTTTCCCTTTACAAAATCGTATTTATCCGACGACAGATGTTCCACCATCTTACCGATATACGAAGGATCCATCTGTCCGTCGCCATCAAGCTTTATCACGACATCGGCGTTTCGCGCGACAGCCTCCTTGAAGCCAGTTATCATGGCACCGCCAACACCCATGTTTTTGTCGTTATTAACTACTACGACACGGCTGTCTGTTTTTTCTATCTCCGACAATACAGATGCTGTTCCATCTGGCGACTTGTCGTTTACCGTTATAATCATATCAACGTTTGCGGGTATTCCCGAAACAACATCTCTGATATGCTCCTCAACTTTATAACATGGTATTACAACTGCTACTTTCATTTATCGGTTCCCCTTTCTTGCTTCATCATAATCGGGACTATCTAATAGATTCCAATATTCATCGGAACGATCCAGTCGCAAAAACGAATCAAAATAAGCCTTGCCAGTCATCGAGTCGTAATGTATAACCTCGTGGCAATACTGGACGATATGAAAACTGGAAAAGAAAATCATCAGGCATAAAACCGGTGCTACCGCTATCTTGACAATCTTTTTACGACTAAAGAACCATTCGAAAAACGCTGCCAGAGGAATTGCCATCAACGCCAGGCTCTCGACCAACGGACGCATCGAATATCCTCCGCCGTACCACCAGCACCACCACGATGAAATTATATACAGATTAAGTATAGAGAAAATTAATATCGGAATAAAATATTGTGGACATTTTTTCCTTAAAAACCATATTCCTGGCAATATGCACAACAATATAGGAGAATAAAGGAAGAATCCTTTCCTAAATCCGAACAAACATTCGAAAATTTTCGGATCGAGCCAGAAAAATCCCTCGTCGACATATGAATAATATACTAGATGTCCTGTCGCAACCTTCCAATACACCAACTGGGGAATCCAAACCATTACGGCTAAGACTACCATCAACAGGCACTTCTTGTATTCGTGCAAAAACAACAATACCCTATCGCGAACATGCTTGAACGATGTTATGCCATACAACAGGAACACCAGCACTACAAGCAGATTGCTCGGACGAACGAGAGAAATCATTCCTACAACCAGTCCGATTGCAATCGCATATTTCCATTTTTGATCTGCATACCAAAGATCTGTCAGATACAAGAATGCCGAAAACAGGAAAAAGCCATAGCTATGCGACATGGCGCTTTCGAAAGTAGCATACCAATACAAAGGAGTGCACAAAGCGATTACAGCGATTGTTATAAGTGTCGCTAAGTCGGAAAAATAACGCAAAAGGAACTTACGTAGAATAAAAAAGCCTAATACAGCATAAAACATACCGCTGAACAACAACGCAAATGTGTATGGATATGTAAATCCATTAGGCTCATAGCCCAGTGGTTCCGCCAAAATATGCGCCACGGCAAAAAAAGGAGAATACATAATCGACAAGCCACACGTTGTCTTTATCATAAAATCGCCTTCGTCTGTCGTTAGTGGCCAATATCTCTTTTTGTAAGGATCTTCATTTTTCCAGAACGACAATTTTATGTCTTTTTCTATAAACAGTGCCGGCAAATATGAATAATACGAAATAACATCGTAAGCAATTACCCTTTCGGGCTTGTTGAATTTATTGGGAACAGCAATTTGTACAAAATAAATTATCGCCAATACTATTACTGCAACAAGGCTCGCTATGTTTTTCTTAGCTTTCATTTATTTCTCCATCAATTTTCTGTACTTAATCCTATGCGGGTCGATGTCGCCCAAGCGTTTGCGCTTGTTCTCCTCGTATTCGGAGTAGGAACCTTCGAAGAATACAACCTGCGAGTCGCCTTCGAATGCCAAGATGTGAGTTGCAACACGGTCGAGGAACCAGCGGTCGTGGGTGATTACTACGGCGCAGCCTGCAAAATCCTCGAGGCCATCTTCCAAAGCACGCAAAGTGTTGACATCAATGTCGTTGGTAGGCTCATCGAGAAGCAATACGTTTGCTTCCGACTTCAAGGTCAATGCCAGATGCAAACGGTTGCGCTCGCCACCCGACAGCACTCCGCACTTCTTTTCCTGGTCGGCACCACTGAAGTTGAAACGACCTACGTAGGCACGTGCATTAACCAGTTTTCCGCCAAGCTGAACAAATTCAGCACCGCCCGAAATAACCTCAAACACGGTCTTTTCGGGGTCGATAGCCTCGTGTGCCTGGTCAACATAGCCGATTTTTACGGTTTCTCCAATCTCGAAGCTACCGCTGTCGGGCTGTACAAGTCCCATCATCAGGCGGAAAAGAGTAGTCTTTCCTGCTCCGTTGGGACCAATGATACCGACGATTCCTGCTGGTGGAAGCGAGAAACTGAGGTTTTCGAACAGCAACTTGTCGCCGAATGCCTTGGTGATATTGTTGGCAACCAGCACCTTATCACCCAAACGCGGACCGTTCGGAATGAATATTTCGAGTTTTTCTTCTTTCTGCTTTACATCTTCGTTGAGCATACGGTCGTAAGCCGACAGACGGGCTTTCGACTTGGTACCACGTGCCTTTGGCGACATACGCACCCACTCGAGCTCGCGTTCCAAAGTCTTGCGGCGCTTCGAAGCAACCTTTTCTTCCATTGCCATTCGGGCGGTCTTCTGCTCCAGCCACGACGAATAGTTGCCCTTCCACGGAATGCCCTCGCCACGGTCGAGTTCAAGAATCCAGCCTGCAACATTGTCGAGGAAGTAGCGGTCGTGGGTAACGCAGATTACTGTACCCTTGTACTGCTGCAAGTGCTGTTCGAGCCAGTGGATTGACTCGGCATCGAGGTGGTTGGTAGGCTCGTCGAGCAACAGGATGTCGGGTTCGGTGAGCAACAGGCGGCACAGAGCCACGCGACGGCGTTCGCCACCAGAGAGGTGAGCCACAGACTCGTCGCCATCGGGACAACGCAGTGCGTCCATTGCGCGTTCCAACTTCGAATCGATGTTCCACGCATCGGCAGCGTCAATCTTGTCCTGCAGCTCGGCCTGACGGTTCATAAGCTTGTCCATCTTGTCGGGGTCCTCGTAGTACTCGGGCAAACCGAACAAATCGTTTATCTCCTCGTACTCCTTCAGCATCGACACAATTTCGTGTACGCCTTCCTCGACGATTTCCTTCACGGTCTTGCTGTTGTCGAGTTCGGGTTCCTGTGGCAGATAGCCCACTGTGTATCCTGGCGAGAATGCCACTTCGCCCTCGAAAGCCTTATCGACACCTGCGATAATCTTCAGCAGGGTTGACTTTCCCGAACCGTTAAGACCGATTATACCGATTTTAGCACCGTAGAAGAACGACAGGTAAATGTCCTTCAAAATCTGCCTCTGCGGCGGTATCTTCTTGCTTACGTTGACCATCGAGAAGATGATCTTGTTGTCTATATCACTCATGTTTGTATTTTTACAAATGAAAATGCAAAGATAAGGAAAGATTCGATAATTTAACAATTTAAGGATTTAACAATTCAAGAATTTAAGGATTCAAGGATTTGAAAATTTAGCTTTGCAGCGTAAGGTTGTGTTTCCTCACCCTCATCGCGGAGGCTAATTAAAATACGCGATACGGAACGGGGAGCGCTGCGGAGACTGCTATCCGCGATCGCATGGTTATTACCGCTCGTTATGTTATTGCCCAAATTTAACGCCATGTAGGGGCAGGTTTAAAACCTGCCCCTACATAACGGAGGGCAAATAACATTACGTTTATTGTTGTTTTACAACCTTGCGGTTGATGACGAAATCGGCGGTGCCAACCCTAACCGTATAGGTTGCATCGGGCAAATTGCCGAAATGCAATACCGTCTGGTAGCTGTTTTGCGGTGCACCGACCTCCTCGGTATAGACGAGGCGGCCAAGCATATCGTAAACATCGATGCGGGCGGGACGGTCGCCGAAGTTCTCCAGTTCGACCGTGAGGTCGCCGCCGAACGGGTTGGGGTAAGCAAGCACTTCGGGTTCGCCGCTTGCCTCGATGCAGTTGGCAACCACAATTTCCGATGCGGTGCGAGTGCCGTCGTAGTCGACCTGCACGAGACGGTAGTAGTTGTCGCCGCCATGCACGCCGTAGTCGGTGTAGCTATAGTCGAGCGGAGCGATGCTGTTGCCGGCGCCTGCAATGCGGGCAATCTCGGTGAAGTTTATAGCATCATCCGAACGTTCGAGCGAGAAGTAGTCATTGTTGCGCTCGGAGGCGGTTGTCCACTCTACGAGCGAGGAGCGACCGTCGCAGGTTGCAGTGAGGGCGGTAAGCTCGATTGGGAGGACGGTGCTGTGGTTCTTTGAACCAAGTGATACTATCTTGGAATATGCTCTTGTAGCAGGAATGCTAACATCAACGCTTATTGTTCCGTATGGATAAGCGGAAACGCTATGGTTTGCTCCGCCAATATTTTCCCAGCAGTTGCCATTCCAGAATGCACCATAAACATCACCTCCGTTGTGGGTCGGACTAACCGAGTTGAAGTGCGCACTGCTGTCGACAGACGAAACTGTCAATTTAGCATTAAGAACACCAGTTGTCGCAATATCCCAGTACTCGAAGTTGCTTACATGGTCGAACTGCGTGGTGTTGCCACTGCACATATCGTTTATGTTCCACCAGCGAGGATATACATCCAAGCCGAAGCCTGCTGGATTGTTGTGATAGCGTACCGAAACACCAGAAACATCGCTCGAAACCTTAACCTTACCAAGCACGTTGTTTTGTCCAGTCGGGAAAGTAAAGCCATTTGCACTGCCGGTCTTTGTAACCATACCTTCGACGTAACTATTGTAAGTCATAGTTTCAGCATTGGCAACACTCGAACTTGTTCCAAATGTTACAAGATCTTTCTTTACAATACCATCGGTAAATGTTGCATCGCCTGTTATTGTTACGCTGCCAGCAGGCACAATATCGCCGCCCTGGTTGTAGAAGGTAACGTTTCCAAGAGTGATATTGTTGCTTATTGTCTGGTCGCCACCATTAGACGATGGACCACAGAACACAACCGTACCATCTGTTTTCGCCAGTGTAGCATCAGCGCCCCTCAACGAACCGATGTTATCGAGATTACCTGCAATGTTCAAGGTCTTGCCTGAGGGAACAGTAAGCGATGCGCCATTGGCAATTGTAAGGTTGAATGCGTTTGCATCACCCGTCTGTACTGGCCAGCCAGCACCAGAACCACGGTTTGTACACTGCGAAGCACCTATATATACGCTGTCGGTAAGCGACGGCAATACGCTTGCAACACGAAATTCTTCCTCGTAGTCGTTGTAGGTGTACCAGTTGGTATTTACATTCCAGTCGGTGCTTGCCGCGCCACGCCAGATATAAGTGTAATCCGAAAGATCATCAATATCGTCGGGAACATTAATCTTGATTACAGTATCGACCATACCACCGCAACCGTTTCCGTCGTAAACTTCCACACCATATACATCTGATGATGAAGCGGGTGTAACATCGCTTAGCAGATGCGCTGTCGCTCCAGTGACAGGATGGCTTATCCTCTCGTCGTTGAGCCACCAGTAGTAGTGAGGTGTACCCGATACTGTTCCCGTACCAATAGTAGAAAGACTTGCATCTATTGTTGTAGTTTCACCAAGACATATAGTTGTAGGATCCATGCCTGGTTTTGTAGGCTGTGTTATTGTGTACGAGAACTCCCTGCCTGGCGACTTGCAGCCGAGATTATCGTGTATGATAAGCTCGCAGTTGCGGTCGGCACCATCAGGATATGTAGGTATTGTTATATGATTGCTTGCGACATTCTGCAAGGTAGGATGAATGAAGAAGTTTGTATGCAAGCTCGGATCTACAAGGCTGCCAGGATATACAAGGCTGAGCGTATCGTTGCCACTGCCTGGGCAATCGCCAAGGCTGGTTGATTCGAGTTCTACATTGTAACTCCAAGCCTCATCCACTATAGACTTTAGCACTATCTCCCACTCAAAAATATAGCCATTGTCACCTGCCCACGAGTCGCAGACCTTTATTTTCCATTCTCCATTAAGTGGGCAACCGACAAGTCCAGAAAAATCTTCAAATGGATGATAGAATTGAGTATGGTTTGCTACATTAGAAGGTATAACTGCCATTTCGGTATTAATTCCAGGCTGATGATTTTCAATTTCTCTTACATATTTATATGTTCCATTGGCATACCCATATCCAGATGTTGTATTATTAGACCAACAATAATCGTAACCTACACCATGAGGTTGCAAACTTGCATCACAAGCATCACTATCGTCATCTATTCGAGAAGGCTCTCCGAAAGCCAAATAAGAGACAAAAGAGCCCCAGTCTTCATCATAATTATATGAGGCGTAGTCATTTGCTGAATATTCATATCGAACAAACTCATAAACGAACCCATCTTTACAAAAATCAGCAGGGGGATGTGCTGTAGCAGCATTAACCATATTTCTTACTGGATTATAAAGTGACGACCATAAGTTATCTTCTATTACAAAAGCTGTAGCTTCTGCTCTATTTCCCGTTCCTGAATAGTATGATCCATTATATACTACATACGTCAATGCATAATAAACGTACCCTGGGTTTGAATCCTCCCCCTTCACACAATTACCTAGGTCATAATATTTTTTATATAATGCATAACACCATAATGTAGTGTATGGCCAATCATACACAAAACCATCTTGTGCGTCTCCAGTTGCATATTTATCTTCCAATATCAATGCCGACTGACCATTAGGACAAACTACAGATATTTGCATATCGCCTATAAACGAATGTTCAAGATTAATCCTTACATAGTCGATATTGTCAGCCGATTCGATTCGTGCATCAGACGGGAAGTCGGCAAATGTAGCACCAGACTCATAACAAGGTTCGCCATAAACGTTAGCACAACCGTCTGGCAGGAATGTAACCTCCGACTCACCCTTTGATGCCTTGATATCAATGGCCTCATTTTCAATATCGATTACTACATTTGGTACATTGTGATTACCAACTACTATCTCGTGCGAATTACCTACACATATACGACCTGCCGAAGGGTCGTCGCCTGTAATGAGAAGACCTTTTGATACGCGCGCCCTTATAGGAATGTTAGCTGGACAGCCATTGGTTGCTACGGCATGTAGGGTTATGTCGTGTCCCATGGCGTACGACACTGGATAGTTGAGCGAGGCTCCTGTATAATTATTTATAATTCCATTGTGAGGATTAACTTCCCATGTACAGCTTGATAATGTATGATTAGCATCAGGGGCTGCCATAATCCTAAGTACAGAACCATAGCATACATCAAAAGTAAGCACACCGTCAATAACAGTACCATCGTCATCCGATTGTGCTCCGTCGGGTTTCGTTACAGTAACCGAAAATCCACTGCAATCCTTGTACTTGGCATACAAGATCATAGGTCCTGTCGGCGTAACAAAATCTCCAGCATCGTATGCAACATCGCCATACTGCGAAGTACTCCAGCCTATGAAAGTACCTGAACTACATTCCGGTATAACACTACTAAGTGCGACAGGTATATTTGCCAGACCATATGTTGAAGGAATATCGGTCGCTCCTGCACAATTGGCAGTAGTATTGTAAGAAATTTCGCATACCGCAGCCTTATCAATGCAAAACTTAGCATTGGGACGATAATATGACCTACTTGTAGTACCAGAGTACGACGACCAGCCGCTACCACCTTCTACTGCGACTGGATTCGGATTCTGTTCGGGACTACTTGAAGTAGAATAAGCATACACAGTCTTATATGTAGAACCATTTTCTGCACTGAAACTTGTTGCTGCACTTGCTGATGCCTTGCTATGCAATGCAACTACTATATTTTTGCTGCCATCGGTATACATGAAATCATCGATATTAAATACATTCCAACCTTCTGTAATTCTCAGACCTCCAGCATATACAAGAGTCATGTCACTTACTGGAATAAAGTCTGTAGCACTTGTAAAGGCATTCTTGTCGGTCATTGCCATGTATATTTTTACATTCCTGTAAACAGAATTATCAGCTCTTGAGTCGAATGCTATACTACGGATAATACCAGTACCTGTTGGGTCCGACCCTCTAATTTCAGAAGCAGTATATATCATCTGGGCATAACTCATGTATGATTCGCCACGCAAAGGCACTTCGGACGATGTAGTTGCACCATTTACAACAACCTCACACGAGTTCGAAACATTTATAGTATAGAAAGCCTCGGAAGCACAATATTCTCCAGATGCCTCGTAAATGGCAGTTATAGTAACCAATCCTTCGTTACCGACCAGCACCACATGTCCAGCATTGTCAACAAGCGCAACATCAGTATTGTCGGACGAATAAGTAATTGTACCAGAACCAATTTCGTTGCGCAATACGGGCGGCATGAAAGCTACTCCAGTGAGAGCGTACATATAATCATCTTCAAATGCGAAAACTTCGGAACGAGGCGTACAGCAATCATCGGCTGTAATTGTAGCAGCCCATCCTGCAGCAACATCAGAGTCATCAGACTGCCACTCAATGGTCATTGTACCGCTTGTAGCCACATAGTCGTGGTTAAGGTCGATACGGTGGGCGTCGCAGCCAGTCTGACCCCAGGCGAGCATGGTACCAGTTGCAATGTCGCCGTCGTAAATCTTCATGAAATCGTAGCGACCACATGGGTTGTCGGCATTAAGCTCGGTAACGAACTGCGAAAAGTTTATGGTTATGTCGCCGCGAGAGGTAAACACTGCAGCTCGAGGGCCCGTAAAGAATTCGTCAACGGCATAGTTTCCATCTGCCCCGCCATCATCGTAGAAATTGTATATTGTTCCACACTCTATTGTACGGCGTATTCCCTCGCCCATGATTATGTCGGTACCGCTAACAGTAAGTGTGTACGAAGTAGACTTGGCGCAATATACACCATCTTCGGTGTCGAGGGTCGCAGTAATTACGGCTAAGCCCTCTCCAACTATTGAAACCTCTCCTGTAGTCGGGTTTACTGTTGCTACCGATGTATTTGACGAAGAGTACTCTGGGGTAGCACCTGTGAAGTTGTTGAGACGTGGTGCCGTGAATGCAGTACCTATAGTTGCACCTGCATGTTCTGCGGCAAAAGCAAACGTACCGGTACGCTGCGTACAACGCTCAATACAGAACTTGATTTCTGGTCTCTCAGAAGTAATAGTTCCATTACTAGTAGCAACATTATTAGTTAAACTAATACTAGAAGATGAATTTGAGATGTAAGCCGCCATATTGGAACTATTGGTATGGTAAAAATTTGGATATTGCACAGATCCTTGTGTTGTCGAAGTACGCCTGATAGCAACTACAATATTGCTAGTTCCATCCCATTCCCAATTATGAGAACTTATATCTATAACGTTCCAGCCATTGTTTGCAGATGTAAAAGTCATTGTTCCCGAATACACTTGCGTAAGGTTGGCATCAGTTATCCATGTTGTAGGAACTGTGTTTTGAGTTGTCTGTCCAATATAAACTTCAAAACTCAATGCAGAAGACGTGCTTTCTTGATAATGCAAAGATATTTCATTCACGATACCACCACCTGGAGCAAGCTCTGATGCCAAGTATAGCTGCTGGGTATAAGCGTAATAATTATTCCACGTATATATGCCTCCATATGTACCGCTGGATGAATAATTTGTACCATTTCCGATCTTATCGCATCCTATCGTAACCGAACATGTTGCTTCGTCGGAACAGTAAGCGTCATTGGCGGTAAGTCTTGCCCTTATTGTTGTTGTTCCCTCGGCAACGGCGGTAACTAGACCGCTGCTGCTTACTGTGGCTATGTTGGTGTCATCCGACGACCAAGTAAGGTTTCCGCCACCATTGTAGCTGGCCGACAGTTGGCGAGAATCGCCTATGTTCATATTGCCTGCTACACATCCCGAGATGCTGAGACCTGGATTGGTACAAGTTATAGAAACATTATAAGTCACAACCTTGGAGCAGTAGCCGCTAGAGGCAGGAATTGTAACAGTTATGGTTGCATTGCCCGAATTAGTAGTATTGACGGTAAGTACACCGCTATTATTTACCGAAGCTACGCTTGTATTGTTAGACGAATATGTAGTACCCGCAGGCAGACTGCTACCATTGTATGTAATTGCTGGCGTAAACGGGGAAACGCTTGCACCTTGCGAATAGTTGAACGGTCCAGGAACCACAACAGTAGGCTCGGAGCAGGTTACATCAATATCGCAAGTTGCTGTACGAGCGCAGTAAGAGTCACTTGCAGCAAGAGTAGCAGTGATGGTAGCCGAGCCCATGCCTACGGCGCTAACAAGCCCCGTATTGCTTACGGTTGCCACACTTGTATTATCCGACGACCACGTTACAGCGCCGCCGCCAAGTCGCGAATACGACAGCTGCTGCGTACTGCCAAGCGCAAGATTTCCACCTGCCGGGCAACCCGAAATGTTGAAATTGGGATCAGTACAGCAATTTTCGGCAGTGATAGTTGCCGCCCAACCAGAATAATTCAAACTATAATCAGAATGCCAAACGACGGTCATTGTACCACTAGTGGCAATTACATCAGAAGGAACTGTTGTGCCCGATGCTGTCCTTATCAAATTGCCACCATCATAAACCTCCATATAATCATGTGTACTTTCTGTATAAAAACTAGAGAATGACAATGTTATACGTCCATTTGACGTAAATGTTGCCCTATAATCCTTACTATCCGTATATTTTCCGCTACATCCGCCCTCATCGTAGAAACAGTAGGTGGTTCCGCAATTGATGGTTTGGGAAATATTTTGATTCAAAATAATAGTTTCATTGCAGTTGGGACAATCGACATAAAAAACAACAGCAGGACGATAATTTCCTCGATTACCATTGCCACTAAAATCCGTATTACTTCCACCACTCCTATATAATACTGAATTTGAAACCTCTGTGCATCCAAAAAAATTATTATTATTACTATTAGAACTAGTATTATCATCAACAGAAATGACTAGATTGCCCCCTTTATAATCATAATCTGTTATATCAAAATAATACCAACCAACAGCACTCATACTAATTGTGCCACTAAAGACTTCCGTTGAATATCCCTTCCAATCACTATCGCTACTATAAGTTGTGCTTGTCGTTTCATCCAAATATATTTTTATAGTCCTGCTTGCTGCGACATTATAGTGTGATAAATAAAACGCTATCTTATTAATCTTGCAACATGATGCTATACCACATTCGCTTAACTCAGAAGCTGTATATATCATTTGCATTGATGTATATTTTTTTGTCATCCAAATAGGAATAGTATATCCCCACACATTAGGTGGTGTTAAGCAACCTCCAGTTCCATGAGGAATATAAATCGGTCCAGTCTCAGCCCTTGTGCTAACAGCCATTTCTGGGATAAGTTCTTCAGAATAATCAATATTTTCTACTAAAGCCTCACAATCATCACC
>JAEEGG010016737.1_pt1 | contig 15180 bp, 11 predicted proteins | sample 9134161 | NCBI WGS metagenome assembly JAEEGG01 (sample SAMN16246543, study PRJNA631951) | gut metagenome | biome: gut microbiome; feature: rumen; material: CR-attached | host: Bos | place: Iran: Karaj | collected 2018-10
CCATGATACGGCCCGTCTGCTCGTCAACGATTTTCACTTTATTGTCGATACTCACATACTCCACATCCTTCTCGAACATGGTGTAGGCTTTCAGCAACTGGTGGATGGTATGGATACGCTCTGAGGCGATGGAGAAGTTGCGGTAGATTTCGTTCTTACGCTCCAGCTTCTCTTTCGGGTCGAGGTTCAGTTTTTCCAGTTCAGCAATTTCGGCACCGACATCGGGCATGATGAAGAGCTTGGCTTCTTCAGCATTACGCGACACCAACTCAATACCTTTATCCATGATATCGACGGTATTCAATTTCTCTTCAATCACAAAATAGAGTTCATCGTCGATAATGTGCATATTGCGGTTCTGCTCCTGCATGAAGAAGGCTTCCGTCTTCAACAGGATTTGCTTGATACCCTGTTCGCTCAAGAACTTCACCAGAGCCTTGTTCTTGGGAAGTCCGCGGTGAGCGCGCAACAGCAGCATAGGACCTTCGTCGGTCGGCTTGGGGTCAGGGTTGTCGGCCAGCAGTTTTTTGGCCTTCGACAACATTTCGGCCACCATCATCTTCTGGGCATTGTACAAACGCTCGATGATGGGCTTGTAGAGGTCGAATTCTTGCTGGTCGCCACGCGGCGTGGGACCTGAGATAATCAGAGGGGTACGGGCATCGTCAATCAACACCGAGTCGACCTCATCGACAATGGCGTAATTATGAGGACGTTGCACCAACTCGCCGATATTGCGCGCCATATTGTCACGCAGGTAGTCGAAACCAAACTCGTTGTTGGTACCGTAGGTAATATCAGCCAGATAAGCTTTGCGACGCTCTTCCGAGTTGGGCTCGTGCTTGTCGATGCAATCCACAGTCAGGCCATGAAATTCGTACAGCAACCCCATCCACTCGGCGTCACGCTTAGCCAAGTAGTCGTTCACGGTAACCACATGCACGCCTTTGCCCGGCAGTGCGTTGAGGTAAACGGGCAGCGTAGCCACAAGGGTTTTACCTTCACCCGTTGCCATCTCGGCGATCTTGCCTTGATGCAACACCGTACCGCCGATGAGCTGAACATCGTAGTGGCACATGTCCCATTTGATGATGTTGCCACCGGCCGACCAGCTGTTGTGGTAGCGGGCCTTGTCGCCCACAATCTCGATACAGTCGCGGTAGGCGGCAATGTCGCGGTCCATCTGCGTGGCGGTCACTTCCACCACCTCATTATCCTTGAAGCGGCGGGCAGTCTCCTTCATCACAGAGAATGCCTCCGGCAGAATCTGGTCGAGCACTTTCTGTGTCTTATCGTAAGCCTTTTTCTCCAAATGCTCCAGTTCCTTATACAAATCCTCTTTCTCCGCCACGTCCATATCGTAGTTATTCTCTAAATGGGTGCGGATTTCGGTGATTCTATCCTCTTCCTCTTTGATGGTATCGTGAATCAGCTGTCTGAACTCCTGGGTCTTAGCACGCAATTCATCATTCGACAGCGTTTTAATCGACTCGTATGCTTCCAAAATACTGTCCTTGATAGGCTCCAGCTCCTTCATATCACGCGAAGCCTTTGTACCGAACAGTTTGCTTAAGAAATTTGCCATAAATACTATATTATATTGAAAAATTAGATTGCAAAAATACAAGTTTTTTGGTAATAATCCATGCAAAAATCATACCAACCACAACTATGTGATTATCATTGATTTATCATCAAAATTATAAAAAAAGAAAGGATTTAGGGGACTCCCTGCTTGTTAATATGAAGAAAAAGCGTATTTTTGCACACTTTTTTAAGGAAACCTAAATTATTAATTTTAAAGCAAAAGAAAAATGAAATCAGTATCTATGAGCGGTTCTCTCCGTGAGAACGTAGGGAAAAAAGATGCAAAAGCGCAAAGAGCACAAGGTTTGATTCCGTGTGTGATTTACGGCGGTGAAAAACAATATCAATTTGTTGTTCCCGAAAACCAGTTCCGTAACATTATTTACACTCCCGAGGTGAAATATGCAGAGCTGACTTTGGGCGACAAAACCTTTACTGCAATTATACAAGCCACTCAGTTCCATCCTATTACCGACAGATTGTTACACGTTGACTTTTTGGAAGTTGTGGAAGGCAAGCCCATTACCATTGAGCTTCCTTTGTTGATCACCGGTACTTCTCCTGGTGTGCTCCGTGGCGGTAAGATGGTGAAGAAAGCCAGAAAGATCAAAGTTAAAGGCGAACTGGCCAACATTCCCGAGAACATCACGATTGACATTTCCAACATGGAAATCAACGACAACTTCAAGGTAGGTGATATCAAGGTTGACAATTTGACCATCATGGACAACCCCAACAAGATTCTGGTATCCGTACTGGTTACCCGTAACGTTGAGGCTACTACCGAAGAGGCTGCTACCGAAGAATAATCGGACACTTTTCAAAACATTTTTTCATAGCATTACGACGAGCCCTGCCAATTGGCGGGGTTTGTTGTTTTTGGGGTGTTCAAAAAAAGTTGAAAAAAATTTTACGCATCTCCGACAAATTAATTTTGAATTGTATTATCTTTGCGTTTTTATTTTTCAAACCTAAACCGCAATTTATTCATAATAAACAAGTTAGATAATTTTAAACCTTTTTAGCCATGACCACAAACAACAAACTGAAAGTCGCCATTATTGGCTACGGCAACATTGGCAAGGCCTGTGAGGAAGCCCTCGCCACGGCTCCCGATATGGAACTGACGGGCATCTATCACCACAACGACAACCTTGACAACCTCACGGCAAATGTGGCTCTGTTGTGCGTGCCCACACGTGAAGTTCCTGTGTATGCCGAGAAGATGTTACGTCGCGGCATTTCCACCGTCGATTCTTTCGACATTCACGGCCAGATTTTCGACCTGCGCCAAAAGTTGGCAGCCGTTGCCAAAGAGGCCAAGGCAGTGAGCATTATCTCTGCCGGCTGGGATCCGGGCACCGACTCTGCTATCCGCGCCCTGCTGATGGCCATGGCTCCTAAAGGACTCACTTACACCAACTTCGGTCCCGGCCGCTCGATGGGCCACACCGTAGCAGCCAAAGCCATCGCCGGCGTAAAGAACGCCCTTTCGATGACCATCCCCCTCGGCACTGGCATCCATCGTCGCATGGTATATGTGGAATTGGAAGAAGGCGCCCAGTTTGAGACTGTGAAGAAAGCGCTCCTCGCAGACGACTACTTCGCCCACGACGAAACGCACGTGATTGAAGTGCCTTCGATTGACGCGCTGAACAATGTGGCACATGGCGTTCATCTGATACGCTCGGGCGTGAGCGGCACCACGCACAACCAACGCTTTGAGTTCAACATGGAAATCAACAACCCCGCCCTCACTGGCCAGGTGATGGTTTCGTGCGCCAGAGCTGCAGCACGCCTTTGTACTGAACAACGCTACGGCGCTTATACACTCATCGAACTGTCACCCCTCTCACTACTGCCAGGCAACGAAGAGGAGAATATTAGAGCGCTGGTTTAGTGGAGAGATGAGAACGGAGAGATGAGAGATGAGAACGGAGAGATGAAAACTGAAAATTGAAAACTGAAAACTATTTTGAATTCTGAATTTTGAATTTAAATACTCCCCTTTATGGAACCGCTCAAGCATGAATGCGGCATTGCGATGATCCGGCTGCTCAAGCCGCTTAAGTACTACCGAAAGAAGTACGGCACACCATCTTACGCTTTAGATAAACTCTATCTGATGATGGAGAAACAGCACAACCGCGGACAGGAAGGCGCGGGCATGGCTTGTGTCAACATGCAGGCAGAACCTGGTCACGAGTATATGTTCCGTGAGAGAGCCGAGGGCAAGGATGCCATTTCGACCATCTTCGACAACGCCTATCGCGACCAGACAGAAAGCGAAGAAGAGCTCTGGAGCAACATTCCTTTCATGGGCGAGTTATACATGGGGCACTTGCGCTACTCCACCACTGGCAAGCGCGGGTTGAAATATGTGCACCCCTTCTTGCGACGCAACAACTGGCGGGCCAAGAACTTATGCATCTGCGGCAACTTCAACATGACCAATATCGACGAGGTATTCGAGATGCTCACTACTTACGGCCAATCGCCGCGCATGCTCAGCGACACTTACCTTATGCTCGACTGGCTCGGGCACCGCTTGGACCGCGAGGCCGAGCGCAACTTTGCCGATGCGCAAGCGAAGGGGCTTACTGGCACCGACATCACGAAATATATTGACGCACACATGGATATGGGGCGCGTACTGCAAAGTGCGATGCCTGTTTTCGACGGCGGCTACGCTATCTGCGGCGTAACCGGCAGCGGCGAGTTCTTCTGTATGCGAGACCCGTGGGGCATCCGCCCAGCCTTTTACCATGCCGATGACGAGATTGTAGCTGTGGCCAGCGAAAGACCTGTTTTGCAAACCACCTTTGACCTGAATTACGACGACATTAAAGAGATACTACCCGGACAGGCGCTGATTGTCAACTCACGCGGCGAGTTCCACTTGCAGCAGATATTGCCGCCCCAGAAGCAGGCTTCATGTAGTTTCGAGCGCATCTATTTCAGTCGCGGCAACGACCAGGATATCCATCATGAACGCAAGCAGTTAGGCCGTCTTTTGCGCGACCGCATCCTGCACGCCATCGACAACGATGTGGAACACACTGTCTTCTCCTATATTCCCAACACGGCCGAAGTGGCCTACTATGGCATGATTGAAGGCATTCGTGAGATTTTCCCCATCATCAGAACCGAGAAAGTCATCTCGAAAGATATCAAACTGCGCACCTTCATCACCGAAGGGAAGACACGTAACGACCTGGCCGCCCATGTGTACGACATTACCTACGGCAGTCTTAAACCTTACGAAGACAATTTAGTGGTAATTGACGACAGCATTGTCAGAGGTACCACCCTGAAAGAAAGTATCTTGCGTATTTTAAGCCGACTACATCCCAAGAAAATCGTCATGGTCAGCTCGGGGCCGCAGGTGAGATATCCCGATTACTACGGCATTGACATGGCCAACCTCAGCGAATTCATTGCATTCAGAGCCGCCATCTCTTTGCTAATCAAGAAGAACAAAACAGACATCATCGACCATGTTTATCAGCAATGCAAAAAGCAGGAAAAGAGAGCTGATAAGGAATGGTGCAACTATGTGAAAGAGATTTACGACGCTGTTGATTATGACGAGTTATGCACTCAAATGGCTGAGATGATGCGACCTGAAGGTGTTGACGTGCCTATCGAACTCATCTTCCAAAGCATAGGTGGTCTGCACCAGGCCTGTCCCAATCATACTGGCGACTGGTATTTCAGCGGTGACTATCCCACTTTGGGTGGTATGAAGCTTGTAAACAAGACCTTCATCAACTATTACGAAAAAGAATATAACGTTCCCTTCTAACCATCATATCATGAATACCAAATATATCTTTGTTACTGGCGGTGTTGTTTCCTCTTTAGGGAAAGGTATCATCTCCGCCTCGATAGGCAAATTGTTGCAGGCGCGCGGCTACAGTCTGACTATTCAAAAGTTTGACCCGTACATCAATATCGACCCAGGCACGCTCAACCCTTACGAGCACGGCGAATGCTATGTGACCTATGACGGCATGGAAACAGACTTGGATTTAGGTCATTATGAACGCTTTACGGGCATCCGCACCACCCGCGACAACTCAGTAACCACGGGCAGAATATACAAATCGGTGATTGACAGGGAACGCCACGGCGACTATTTGGGGAAGACCATCCAGGTGGTACCGCACATTACCGATGAGATCAAACGGCGCATCATGCGGGAGGAAGACCCCACACACTACGACTTTGTCATCACTGAGGTGGGCGGCACCATCGGCGACATTGAGAGTGCGCCCTTTATGGAAGCCATCCGACAGTTGAAATGGGAATTAGGGAAAGATGCCGTCAACATCCATTTGACATATGTGCCCTACCTGAAAGCCGCTGGCGAATTGAAGACCAAACCCACCCAGCACTCTGTCAAAGAGTTACAGAGCATGGGAATCCAGCCCGACATTCTTATCCTGCGCACCGAGAAGCATCTTGAGACAGCCATCCGCGCCAAGGTGGCTTCATTCTGCAACGTGGATTTGGACTGCGTAGTGCAAAGCGAAGACCTGCCCAGCATTTACGAAGTGCCCGTCAATATGCAGAAGCAGGGACTCGACACGGCCATTCTGCGCAAGACGGGGCTGCTGACCACCCCTACTCCATCGTTAGGCGCATGGCTCACCTTCCTCGAGAATCTCAAAACCGCCACCGAGCAGGTTCATATCGGTCTGGTAGGCAAATACGACTTGCAAGATGCCTACAAGAGCATACGCGAATGCTTGATTCAAGCGGCAGTTTACAACCATCGCAAGGCCGACATCCACTTCATCAACAGCGAAAACATCACCACAGAAAACATCGCCGACATGTTGAAAGGGCTTGACGGCATCATCATCTGTCCCGGCTTCGGCTCTCGCGGCATTGAAGGAAAAATCATTGCGGCCCAATACACCCGCACGCACGACATCCCCACTTTCGGCATTTGCCTCGGCATGCAGATGATGGTCATTGAGTTTGCACGTAACGTACTGGGTTACAGCGATGCTCACAGCAAGGAAATCGATGAAAACACGCCGCACAATGTCATCGACATTATGGAGGACCAGAAGAACATCACCAATATGGGCGGCACCATGCGTTTGGGCGCTTACGCCTGCGAACTGCGCGAAGGCAGCCGTGTGCGAGCCATCTACGGCCAAGAGGCCATTCAGGAACGCCACCGCCATCGCTACGAATTTAACAACGACTACTTGGCACAGTATGAAGCCAACGGCATGCAGTGCACCGGACGCAATCCCGAGAGCAATCTGATTGAGATTGTGGAAATTCCTGATTTAAAGTGGTATATCGGAACGCAATTTCACCCAGAATACTCGGGCACGTTGCTCAATCCGCACCCGCTGTTCATGGATTTCATTAAGACGGCTATTTCGTCCAAGAATCAATAACCGTGTGCTTCAGCACGATAGCCACATCATACTTCTCTTCAAGGTGCTTTTTCAGACTTTCGGCAAAATAGACCGACCGATGCTGGCCACCCGTACAGCCAAAATTGACCATAAGGTGCGTGAAATGGCGCGACATATAATTCTCGACTGACATATCCACAATGGCGTTTACGTGCGACTTAAACTCCTCAACTTCAGGATATTTCTCCAGCCAATCGATAATCACCTTCTCTTGTCCCGTGTTGTGGGAATATTGCTTTTCGCGCCCCGGATTGGGCAAAGCACGGCAGTCGAACACGAAGCCGCCACCGTTGGCAGACAGATCCTGCGGAATACCTTTCTTGTATGAAAAACTGGTGATAGTAACCGTCAGTTTATCAGTATTTTGCTTGGAATAGGATTCAAAATCACACTCGGTAATTTTTTTCAGTACCTCTCTCAAGGCCGGAATCTGTACTGGAATATCCCAGTGCGCCAACAGATACTTGATATTGTTAACCGCGTATGGAATACTCAACAGGAAATGGGCCTTTTTCTCATAATAGCCTCTGAATCCATAGGCTCCCATCGCTTGCATAATGCGTATCAACACAAATGCCGTGTATCGTTCCTTAAAGTCGCGACGATCCACTGAGATGTGCTTTGACAACTCATCCATATAGAAATCAAGCAGTTGCTCGCGAACCTCAGCAGGAATATCGGCTTTACCGTCGTAAAGTAGCGAGGCAATGTCATACTGCAACGCACCCTTTCTACCTCCTTGATAATCAATAAAGTAAACCTTTTCGTCACAAATCATAATGTTTCGTGACTGGAAATCGCGGAAGAGGAAAAAGTCACTATCGGCCTGCAAAAGATAATTTATCAGCGTATCAAAATCATTTTCAAGCAATTGCTCATCAAAAGGAATATTGACAAGCTTCAAAAAGTAGTACTTGAAATAGTTGAGGTCCCACTGCATCGACTGGCGATCGAAGGCATAGCGCGGGTAAGCCACTGAAAAGTCGATACCGCACTTGCCAGACAACTGAATCAGAGGAAGTTGCTTGATCACTTCGCGATAATAGTGAATAGTTTCCGCACCCAACTCTTGACCATCGCGGTGCGACGAAAGGAAGGAATATAGTGTCTCGTTGCCAAGGTCGGAGAGCAGGTAATAACGTTTGCCGCCATCCACCCAAAGCAGCTGTGGCACATTGATATTTCGGGTAAGGAAAAAGCGCGTGTAAGAAAAGAAGGCTTCGTTCTCTTTAACATCCTGATTATAAGCCCCGATAATAGAAGGGAAATTCTGGAATGTGAAGCGCACATAGACGCGTGACGAGCCCGACTTGGGCAGTTCATCGGCCGCAATGCAAGGGGCACCGGCATACTTTTCAGCCGCCGCCTTCAAGTAATCGGGATTATAAACTTCTTTATACATAGCTAATTAGTTTTGTGACAAGGCGGTATAAAAGTCCACAATCCGACGCGAGATAACTTCCGAATTATGATGCAGTTGGATGAATTCACGAGCATTTTCGCCTATAATCTTGCAAAGGTCAGGAGTCTTAATACATTTCTCCAAAGCTGTCACGAACTCCTCGGGCGTATTGGCGATGAGCAGTTGCACGCCATCTTTGGCGTCAATACCTTCTGCACCGACGGTAGTAGTGATGACGGTTTTGCCAAGGGCCATCGCCTCGATGATTTTCACACGCACACCGCTACCAGAGAGCAGAGGCACGACCATAATATCGTGAGCCAGCATAAACTCGTTTGCATCGGGCACATCCTCCTCCACCCGCACATTGGCAGCAGTAGGATGTTTCAACGAATCGGGAATATTGTGTCCTGCGATGGTGAAGGTCACTTCGGGGAATTTTGCTAAAATCTTGTCCCACACCTCATCCAAGAACCACTCCACCCCTTCAACATTGGGCAGCCAGTTCATGCTGCCGATATGGAACAGTTCGGGTTCATCAGACGGAATATAGTCCTCTTCAGGCTCATAGCGGTTCACATCCACACCAAAGGGAATCACCGTTCCATGAGTTTTTGGGAATTGTTCATGAAAATATTGATAATCAGGCGCCGAGATAGCCATAAAGCCATCCACTTTGCCGAAGAGCGACAGTTCGTACTGTTTTAATTTGCGGGCCAACACACTGAGCCCCAGCTTACGAAGGGGGTTCTTGGCATGTTGTACCATACGTTCCCAAATCTGATGCTCGATATTGTGAGTGCGGAGCACGATACGAGCGTTGCTATGTTGGCGAATAACAGGAATATACGGCGCTACAAACACCGACTCAAGCTGCACAATATCGAAAGTCTCCTTTTGCAAGATGCTTGTCAACTTCTTGGTCATCTCTTTGGAAATGAAGCGAGTGACATGGTACGATTTATTCTGCAACAGAGCCTTGAGAGCCGGGAAAAAACGGGGGGTTGTGTCAATGAAGACCGTCTCCAAACCTGTATTAGCCACATAATCAGCGGGCAGTGCCGCCTTATTGACAGGGTGCTTCGGAGTGCTTACAGCCACCACTTTCACCTGATGTCCTGCGGCGAGCAGACCTTGGGTGATGTTGTTGATAGCGATGCAGCCACCGTCAACGGGCGGGTACGGAATCTTATGACACAGTTGTAATATCTTCATGTTTCTTACTGAATTTCATTTTTAACTTCTTGAACCACTTGGAGTAACTCTCGGCCGAGAGCACCGAAGCGTCAACAGTGGCTTTGTAGGTCAAGAATACGCAGACCGGTATTAGCACAAAGGTCGAGAACCACATGCCGAGAGCCACGGGAATATCGCTTCCTTTCGACACTTTCTCACCGATGATGGAAACCACAAAGTAGAAAGCGAAGAAGAGCACTGTCACTACGAGGGGAACACCAATGCCGCCCTTGCGTATGATGGATCCCAACGGTGCACCGATGAAGAAGAAGAGCAGACATGCCACGGCCAGCGTGAATTTACGGTGCATCTCAATCTGGTGGGCGTACAAGTTTTTCTTCTTATACGAAAGGTCGTCCTGCGCAAATTGAACCGTATTCTTATACCCCATAGCCGACTGCTTGGCATAATTGTATATGTCGTGTTTCTTCGACAGGGGCTGATCGGCCAGCACGTAAGGATTTGGCTCCGCCATCTTTTTGTCAAACAGCGAATCGTAGCGCACGTAGTTATTGAAGAAGTAGAGAATGTTCATCAGCGAGAAGGCGGATATCTCACGCAGCGAGTCGATTTCCATTTTCAGCGTATCGGCATGCACCCACAACTCCTGCAACGGCATCGACTGGTAACTTGACTTAAAGAACGAGTCGTCTGACTTTTGAATCTCAAACGACGAGAGGTCGAACACCTTGTACTGTTCCTTGAAGCGAGCCCGCGACAACGGGAACTGATTGGAGCGGCTGTTCATGTTCTTGCTCTCATCCCAATAGTAGCCATCGTAGAGTGTGAAGAGGAAATACTTTTTGTCGGTGGTCATCTTCATCACGCCGCGTTTGGCGTATGTCATGGTGCAGTTGCCCTGATGGCGCGAGTGATCGTAAATCAGGATGTCCTCCACATCTTCGTTGTTGGCATGCTTTTTGCCAATACGAATCACATAATTGTCGAAGCCCTTGTAAAAAGTGCCCTCGTCGATGCTGAGGGCGGGTTTCTGTTCCTTGATATCGTACAGCAGCGACTTCATCTTCCAGTTGGCGACCGGAATCACGCTGTTGGAGAACCAGAACGAAAAGAGGCAGATGAGGAGAACAAGTCCGGTGAGAGGGCGTAAAAGGTAGCCGATAGAGATACCTGCCGATTTGAGGGCCACAATCTCGTAGCGCTCACCCATGTTGCCAAAAGTCATCAGCGAGGAGAGCAGTACCGCCAGCGGCAGCGCCAGCGACACGAAGGTTGCAGAAGCATAGAACAGCAGTTCTAGGATGATATACCATTCCAAGCCCTTGCCCACAAGGTCGTCAACATACTTCCACAAAAACTGCATCAGGATGATGAACAGCGAAAAGAGGAAGGTTATGAAAAACGGTCCCAGAAAGTTCCTAATCAGGTATCTATCAATAATTTTCACTTACGCAAAAATAATTTTAGTAATCACCAATGGTTTCAGGAAGTTGTTTCAAGGCCAGTTCAGCTTGCTCATCGTTGGGTGCCGAGCCGTGCCATTTGTGGGTACCCATCATGAAATCAACGCCCATACCCATTTCGGTCTTCATCACGATAACCACGGGTTTGCCTTTGCCACACAGCGATTTGGCCTTGTTGAGCGTTTCCACAGTCTCTTTCATGTTATTGCCATCCATCTGCAGCACTTCCCAGTCGAAAGCTTTGAAGCGGCCGGGCAGATCGCCGAGGCAGAGCACATCATCGGTAGAGCCGTCGATTTGCTTTTTGTTGTAATCGACGATGGCAATCAGGTTATCCACCTTCTTGGCCGAGGCGAACATAAAGGCCTCCCAGGGTTGGCCTTCTTGCAACTCACCGTCGCCGGTCAGCACAAAAACGGTCTTGTTATCGCCGTTGTGTTTCTTAGCGATGGCGGCGCCAATGGCGACCGACACACCCTGTCCCAGTGAACCCGAAGCCACACGGATACCTTCGAGATGCTCCACGGGCGTGGGATGTCCTTGCAGGCGGGTGCCCAGTTTGCGGAGCGTGCCCAATTCAGAAACGGGGAAATAGCCGCGACGTGCCATCACGCTGTAGAGCACGGGCGCAATGTGACCGTTGGAAAGGAAAAACATATCCTCACCTTTGCCGTCTTGCGTGAAGTGGGCGGGATCGATGTCCATCACGGAAAAGAAGAGCGCGGTTACCAAATCGGCGCAGCCCAGTGAACCACCAGGGTGACCCGACTTTGAGGAGTGTACCATTCGGATAATGTCTCTTCTGACCTGACCGGCCATTTTTTCCAGTTCTTCAATCGATAATGCTGAATTGTTCATTGCGTTAGTTTTATTTAGGTGATTATTTTGTTAATTCTCTATAAATGAATAATCTATGGGATCAGGAGCGTAAATTTTGAGGTCGGGAGTCACGAAGAAATTGACAATATCGCGCGGCCCGTTGGCATAAACGGCAGCCCTGACGAGCATCAGTAGCGGCTTTTTATTATCAACACTCTCATTTACAATTACTTCCTTGTAATAATTCTCCGCTTCAATCATCTCTTCAATCTTGTTTTCCAACTCTGTCAACTCGGCAGGATCCCCATCTTTCACCTGTGCTTCATACTCGCTCTGGAACTCCATTCGCATCTCTTCCACGTAGGGAAGAATAAAATCGACATACGCCAATGCCGTCAGCGTGTCGATTGAGATGAGCGATACCGAATCGATTTTCTCCAGAGCCAGCTCTTCTTTGGCATAGTTGACAGCTACCTTCTTGACTTTGTCGCGGAACTTTTCAGCTTCCGTTTTTTTGTGGCATGAAGAGAACGAAAGGAGCAGCAGACCAACCAGAAAATAGGAGAACAAGCGTTTCATCATTTTTGCAATTATTCTTTAGTAAACAAATGCACCATAGCGAGTTAAATCCACATTACCATCCTGACGAGGTAAGGCGACTATCTTGCCAAATTGATAAACGGGATACAAACCAAATGTCGAAAGAGTGTAACCGGCAACCACCAACGACACAGATGCTGGCAGCGGCTGACGCACACGATAACCGTCATTGAACTTGTAGTTTTTCACTTTCCATTTCGTCAGGTTCAAGGCCTCGGCTTGGCGATTGTCATACTGAAGGTCATATTTCAGATAATACCTATTGCCAGTGCCATGATCATCATCCGAGAAGCCTTGCGTCGGGTCAACCATAAAGGCAAACTGTTCGCTTTGTCCCTCTTCAGGAACGACAAACAGGGTGTAATGCAACTCATCCTCCACTGTTAAGCCGGCGAACAAGTCCATGTAACTCTTTTCCAACTGGTTCAACTCCTGCACCATGTATTCCATCGTCTCTTTGGAATAGGCCACCTCTTGCGCGCCTGTAGTGAGTTCGTAGCGGTCGCTGCGAATCTTCATGATGAAATCAGCGGCTTCCTGAGCCTGCTTGTCTATCGACTTGCTAACAATTTTAGTCTGATTGACAGGTACTTGAACCACTACCCCATCCACAATTTTGGTTTCCACATAGGAATCTTCCTTTGTGATGTAGGCTGCTTCGGAATAGTTTTTAAAAAAATCGGGAATATCAATCTTTTGGGCATGATAAGTCGGTGAATAGACCTGTGCCTGCGCGCTGGGCAGGTTGGCCAACTCGTTCCGTTTCATCTGCGCTGACGACATCTCCACAGCATAGATATAGTTCGAATCGGGCACATTGACAGGCGACAGAGACACCTCTTTCAGCTCATAGCGCGTTCTATCGCTAGTGATAACATGTTTCAGTCCCAACAGTTTCTCGGCATAATCGGAAAAATAGCCCTTCAACTGTGTCATGCGAGTAACGGTCACATTCACTTTGAATGCGGTTTTGGGCAGCATATAGCAGAAACTATTGTCCGATGGCACCTCATCAACACCCACAGGCAGTTGAACCACACGCTGTTGGGCGTGCGACAGCGACAAGCACCCAACAAAGAGGCTTATCAGCAGAATGACTTTTCTCATCATAGTCATAGAAATTTACATTTGTGCAAAGATACAATTTTTATTTTGAATCCTTAGAATAAATTAGCGTGTCGATTTTAGAGGCATAGCCCGACCATACGCCCAGCACATTCTCGCCTTTGATACCAGATACGATAGGTGTAGGATTCATGAATGGGTTCTGCCCGAAGGTGATTTCGTTAGAGGCTGATAGCCAGAACTTGTAGCTATCCTCGTCAATGGTGGTGTGCTTAACCAACACGGTGTCGCCCGGGCGGTAGGTCAGCCTGTAAAACTCTGAGAGTTCCTCGTCGCTCATGGCTGGTGCGAACAGCGTAGAGACATTGGCTCTCAGCACTTCATAATTCAAGGTTTTACCATTAAAAGTCCTGTCGTCGAACACCATTGGAACGGTAGAAACCCAAAGTCGATCGGAGAGTTTCTGTCCATGCACCTTCACAAAGAAACGGTAATAATTGTCTTCCAATGGATTATCCGTCATTAGCACTCTAATGGTGGGTGTCGTATCCTGCGGATTGGCTTCGGCAAAAGCGAACCAGATAGAGTCTAAATCGAACGGCTGCGGGATAGAAGTTTTTGCCTCATAGTGCTTGCCATCAGCATCTATCGTCAAGGTGTATTTTTTTCCATACTCACCCTTAATCTGCTTGCCCACGTATGCAAAATAGATGGGTGACTCCTCGCTGTACTGAAAAGTCAACTGCTCGGAAAGGCCGTCCTCCGTCGCCACGGTCACCACCGCATCCGACACCAAAACATCATTCAACAGAACATCCAGGTCGATTTCAGAAAAATAGGGCACACTCCGCGTGATGACCACACGGGCATAATCACCGCTTTCAATGATACCTTCGACCACCAGTTTATTCTTATACTCAGGCAGTTTTACATCGATCTCTTTCTGGCAGGCGCTTAGCAACACGGCCACAAGCATCAATTCCCAAAGCAGTATTATTCTATTCATTGACATTCTTAATTAACGACGAAAAATGCTTTTTATTGAATCTATACAAGACAAAAGCGGTAATGATAGCCGCCATGAAATCGGCGACAGGTTCAGCGGCCCAAATGCCCGGCAACTGGAACAAATAGGCACCCAGAAAGAGCATGGGAATAAGGCAAAACACCTGACGCGTTAATGAAAGCAAGATAGCCAGTCGCGCCTTGCCCATCGCTTGAAAATATTGTGACACAACTATTTGAAAACCGACCACAGGATATGCCAGCATAAATATGCGCAGCCCGCCCACAGTCAGCTGTGTCAACTCGTCAGCGCCGTTGGTAAAGGCATTGGCAATAGCTTCAGGAAAGAGCAACGACGCCAAACAACCCAGTGTACCCACTACCGTACCGCAGACCACCGTCAATCGCAAGGTTTGGTGTACTCGCTGATACTGGCCGGCGCCATAGTTATAGCCCACAATAGGCTGCATACCTTGGGTGAAGCCAAAGATGATCATGATGACCAAGGCGGCGACACTATTCACGATACTGAAGGCACCCACGGCCAAGTCGCCGCCGTGATATTTTAGCAACCAATTGACAATCACCGCAATAAGACAAG
>JAEEGG010016738.1_pt1 | contig 15180 bp, 16 predicted proteins | sample 9134161 | NCBI WGS metagenome assembly JAEEGG01 (sample SAMN16246543, study PRJNA631951) | gut metagenome | biome: gut microbiome; feature: rumen; material: CR-attached | host: Bos | place: Iran: Karaj | collected 2018-10
GTATTCCGGCAATGATGAGGAGATCGTTCCCCTCATGAGCATCGGCGCCCAGGGGGTCATCTCCGTCCTCTCCAATCTGCTCCCGGCCAAGACCAACGAGATCTGCACCCGCTTCCTCAGCGGGGACGTGAAGGGCGCGGCGGCCATGCAGCTGCACTACCGGCCCCTGATCGACGCGCTGTTCTGCGAGGTGAACCCCATCCCCGTGAAGGCCGCCATGGCCGCCATGGGCTTCTGCCAGGATTACCTGCGCATGCCTCTCACCAGCATGGAGCCCGCCCATAAGGAGCAGCTCCTGGCCCTGATGCGGAAGGAAGGGCTGAAGGTATGATGCGCATTATCCTCAACGGCGCCGGCGGACGCATGGGCGCGGTGGTCCGCGACCTGGTGGCCGAGCGGGGCGCCGAGCTGGACGCGGAGATCTCCGGCCGGGCCGATCCGGCTTCCCAGGGAGGCTTTGCCCCCATCCAGAACAGCATCGTCTCCGGGGATCTGGTCATGGACTTCTCCCACCACAGCGCGGTGAAGGACCTGCTGCCCTGGGCGGCGGGCCGGAAGCTCCCCGTGATCATTGCCACCACCGGCCATACGCCGGAGGAGCTGGCGCTGATCCAGCAGTACGCAAAGGAGATCCCCATCTTCTTTGCCGCAAACCTCTCCATGGGCGTCGCCCTGATGGCGGATTTCGCCAAGCGCGCCGCCGCCGCCTTCCCCGGCGCGGATATCGAGATCGTGGAGACCCATCACAACAGAAAGCTGGACGCCCCCAGCGGCACTGCCCTCACCCTGGCCAGGGCCGTGCAGGCAGGCCGCCCCGAGTCCACCATTGCGGTGGGCCGCAGCGGCATGGGCAAGCGGAAGCCCGGAGAGATCACCATCCATGCCCTGCGCATGGGCAATATCGCCGGCCAGCATGAGATCCATATCACCACGGACCATGAACAGCTCACTCTGCGGCACGAGGCCTATGACCGGGTGCTGTTTGCGGAGGGGGCCATGGTCGCCGCCCGCTTCCTGCTGAATAAACCGGCAGGGCTTTATGGAATGGAGGATATTCTGAATGGCTGAGTGCATCCGTGCCGCCATCGCCGGGTACGGCAATCTGGGCAGGGGCGTGGAATCCGCCCTGCTCCAGAACCCGGATTTTTCCCTTGCTGCGATCGTCACCCGCAGGGACCCCGCTTCCCTCTCCCCCGCCTCCGGCGTGAAGGTGGTGCGGGAGGCGGATATCGCCTCTCTGAAGGGGCAGATCGACGTGCTGTTCGTCTGCGGCGGCAGCGCCACGGATCTGCCGGAGCAGACCCCCCGCCTGGCGGAGGATTTCTGCGTTGTGGACTCCTTTGATACCCATGCCCGCATCCCGGAGCATTTTGCCGCGGTGGACGCCGCGGCGAAAAAGGGCGGCAATCTCGCCCTGATCTCCGTGGGCTGGGATCCCGGCCTGTTCTCCCTGGCCCGGCTCTATGAGACCGCGGTCCTGCCCCAGGGCAAGGATTACACCTTCTGGGGCCGGGGCATCAGCCAGGGCCATTCGGACGCCATCCGCCGTCTTCCCGGCGTGCTGGACGCGAGGCAGTACACCGTGCCGGTGCCGGAGGCGGTGGAGGCCGTGCGCAGCGGCGAATGCCCGGAGCTCACCACCCGGCAGAAGCACAGGCGGGAATGCTACGTGGCCGCCGCCCCGGGCACGGATCTGGAGGAGCTGACCCGTCAGATCTGCTCCATGCCCAACTATTTTGCCGACTATGACACCACCGTCACCTATGTGACCCTGGAGGAGCTGCGCACGCAGCACAAGGAGCTGCCCCACGGCGGCTTCGTCATCCGCAACGGCCGCAGCGGGCCGGACGGCAGATACCGCCAGACCATGGAGCTGCGCCTGGATCTGGATTCCAACCCCTTCTTCACCGGCAGCGTGCTGGCGGCCTGCGGACGGGCCGTGGTCCGGCTCCACCGGAAGGGGGAAACGGGCTGCCGCACCATTCTGGATATTCCCCCCGCTCTTCTGAGCCCCTTGAGCGGGGAGGAGCTGAGACGGGAGTTCGTGTGATGCTGTACGATACGCTGACTGTGAACGCCGCGGGGCATCTCTGCTTCGACGGCCGGGATACCCTGGAGCTGGCCGGAGAGTACGGCACGCCCCTGTATCTCATGAGCGAAGCCCAGCTCCGCCGGAACTGCCGCCAGTATCGGGAGAGCATTTCCGACTGCTTCGGTCCCTCCTCCATGCCCCTGTTTGCGGGAAAGTCCCTGTGCCTGAAGGGCATGTACTCCATTCTGGCGGAGGAAGGCTTCGGGGCGGACGTGGTCTCCGGCGGCGAGCTGTATACCGCCCTGACGGCGGGGTTCCCCGCTGAGGATCTGTTTTTCCACGGCAACGCCAAGACGGACGCCGAGATCCGCTACGGCGTGGACGCCGGGATCGGCTACTTCGTGGTGGACAATCCGGATGAGCTGGAGGCCCTCAGCGCCTATGCCCAGCGGGCGGGCCGCCGGCAGAAGATCCTGCTGCGCCTCACCCCGGGCATCGACCCCCATACCTTTGCCGCGGTGAACACCGGCAGCCTGGACTGCCAGTTCGGCGTGCCCCTGGCCTCCCAGGAGGCGGTGCGCTTTGCCAAGCAGGCCCTCCACAGCCCCGGCGTGGAGCTCATGGGCTTCCACTGCCACATCGGGTCCCAGATCTTCTCCTGGACCCCCTTCCGGGATGCTGCGGAGCTCATGCTCTGCTTCATCGACAGCTTCGCCCGGCAGACGGGCTATGTCCCCCAGGTGCTGAATCTGGGCGGCGGCTTCGGGGTGCGCTATCTGGAGACCGACCCCCAGGTGGACATCCGGGAGAACATCCGTCTGCTCTCCGCCTATCTCCGCCACCGCTGCAGCGAGCTGGCTCTCCAGCAGCCCCGGATCCTGATGGAGCCGGGCCGCAGCATCGTGGCCAACGCGGGTCTGAGCCTGTACACGGTGCAGACGGTGAAGCACATCCCCGAGGGCCACAGCTATGCCGTGGTGGACGGCGGCATGTCCGATAATCCCCGCTACGCCCTGTACGGCGCGCCTTACACGGTGTATCACGCGGGCAGGCCCCAGGACGCCCCGGAGGGGAAATACACCATTACGGGCCGCTGCTGCGAATCCGGCGCGCTGCTGCAGGAGGACGTGCCCCTGCCCGCCCCCAAACGGGGCGACGTGCTGGCCATGTGCACCACCGGCGCGTACCAGTATTCCATGGCCTCCAACTATAACCGGGTGGGCCGTCCCGCGGTGCTGCTGCTGAGCAGCCGGGGGGACAGGCTCCTGGCCCGCCGGGAGGAATACGCCGACCTGGTCAGCCTGGACGTGTAAACGAGAACAAAAGAACGGCAAGAGCGCCGCAGAATGCCTGCGGCGCTCTCTTTTTTTGTTTTCCCCGCTCTCCCGCTCCCGCCTCAGCGGGTGAGTATCCGCACCCAGCGGAAGCGGTTGCAGGTGATGCTGTTGGGGATGCACTTCAGCAGCTGGTCCGCCTTCAGGAAGCAGTAGGTCACCACCGGCGGGAAGCCGAAGACGAAGGCGCTGAGTACGGCCCCGGGGATGGTGAAAAGCCACATGAACAGGTTATCCACCACGGCGGCGTATTTGGTGCTGCCTCCTCCCCCGATGATGCCGCTCTCCACCGGATATTCATAGCAGGAGCCCATGGTGGTGACGCTCAGCACCGTCAGGAACTGCAGGGTCAGGGTCCGGGTCTCCGGAGAGATCTTGTAAATGCCCACGATGGGGACCCGGAAGAGGAACAGCAGGACCCCCAGGGAGACCCCCAGGCACAGGAAGATCACCTGCATGGTCCGGGCGTAGGCCCGCACCTTTTCCAGGCTGCCCTCCCCGATGGTCTTGCCCGTGACCACGCTGGCCACATTGGCGCAGGCCATGCCCAGCACGGCAAAGACCTGGGAGACCGTAACGGCGATGCTGTTGGCGGCGATGACCTGGGCGCCGATATGCCCCAGCACGGCGGTCTGGGCCGCCTGGGCGACGCCCCACAGCAGGCCGCTCACCACCACGGGGGTGGCGACCCGGATATAATCCCGGAGATAGGTCCCGTCAAAGCGCAGCATATCCCGAAGCTTCATCCGCAGCTTTTTATCCAGGAACAGGGTATAGATCAGAATGATGAGCAGCTCCACGCTGCGGCTCACCAGGGTGGCGATGGCCGCGCCCTCCACGCCCCGCTCCCGGGCTCCCAGGTTGCCGTAGATGAAGACATAGTTCAGGCAGAGGTTGATGACGATGGTGCTGAGGCTCATCACCGTGCCCACGGCGGCGGTCTCCACGCTCTGCAGGGCGTACATCAGGGAATTGGACAGGGAAAACAGCAGGAAGGTCCAGCGCATGATGCCGAGATACCGCATGCCCTCCAGAATGACCGCTTCATCGTCCGTGAACAGGGAGAGGAGGCTGTGGGGGATCAGGCTGGCCAGCAGGAAGAAAATGAGCCCTGCGGCAAAGCCGAATTTCAGGCCAATGGAGATGATCCTTCTGATGGGCTCCGTCCGCCGCTGGCCCCAGTACTGGGAGGCCAGCACCACGATGCCCATGCCGATGCCCGCGGCGATCTGCTGCAGCACGAACTGGAGCTGATTCACCAGCGTGGCCCCGGAGAGGGCCAGCTCGGAATAGAGCCCCAGCATGATGTTGTCCACCAGGTTCACGGTCAGGGCGGCCAGCTGCTGGAGGGCAATGATGAACAGCAGGGGGAAGAAGGTGCGGTAAAAGCTCTTATCCCGGGTGAGGACCCCCAGAAGGCGGGGTTCCCGGTCCGGGGGGATCTGCGTGAATCGTTTCATGGTCATAGGCTCCTGCATCGGCTCGTTCGGGGGGTATGGGAACACCTTACCATCCCCACCGGGAAAATGCAAGCCTCGCCGGCCCAGGTATTCCGGGTATCCCGCCCGCAGCGCTCCCGGACCCGGCGGCGGTTTCCCGGAGCGTTTGGTACAGGCGCCGGAGATGGGCCCGCTCATGGGCCGGGACGAAGGAGAGCTGCATCTCCGTCAGCCGGGAGGGGAGGAAGCTCCGGGGCCGGAGGATCCCCAGGATAAAGGGCGTGTCGATCTCGCCGCAGACCATGACGCCCCGCTGCCCCGTCGCTGCCCGGACTATTGCTTTTTCTTCCCCCGGAGTGACGCTTTTTTCTTTCCCCCGCGGATTTCCCGACGGTTTTCGCGGGCTTTTGCGGCGGGAAATGGATAAGCTTGACGGGAAAGGAGGAATGGCAATGAAAACACCGTCCATGCTCACGACCCGCAAGGTCATCATGCTGCCCGTGGGCTCCATCCATCCGAATCCCCTGCAGCCCCGGAAGGTCTTCGATCCCTCCGCCATGGCGGAGCTCACGGAGAGCATACGCATGTATGGGATCCTGCAGCCTCTCACCGTCCGGCGGAACCAGGGGGGCAGCTTTGAGCTGGTATCCGGGGAGCGGCGTCTGCGGGCCTCCAAGGCGGCGGGGATGGAGAAGGTGCCCTGCATCCTGGTAGACGTGAGCGAGCAGGATTCCGGACTTCTGGCCCTTGTGGAGAACCTGCAGCGGCAGGATCTGGACTTTATCGAGGAGGCGGAGGGTCTGCGCAGCCTGATCTCCGGCTATGGCATGAGCCAGGAGGAGGCCGCCCGCTGCGTGGGGCTGTCCCAATCCGCCGTGGCCAACAAGCTCCGGCTGCTGCGGCTGAGCCCGGAGCTGCTGCGGCTGCTGCGGGAGCGGGGCCTGACGGAGCGCCACGCCCGGGCGCTGCTGCGGCTGCAGACCGACGAGCAGCGCTTTGAGGTGCTGAGCTTCGTGCTGGACCACGACCTCACGGTGGCGAAAACGGAGCAGTACATCGAGGAATACCTGAAGCAGGGAGCAAGACCCGGGGCAAAGGCGAAAAAGAAAGCCCCCCGGATCGTGCTGAAGGACGTGCGGATCTTCCTCAACACGGTGACCAGGGGGCTGGGGCTCATGAAGCGCTCCGGGGTGGACGCGGTATGCGATCAATCGGAGACGGAGGCGGATTACATCCTCACCATCCGCATCCCCAAGACCGCCGGGACTAAGTGCGTCTGAGCTTTTCCAGAACGGCGGAGAATTCCTCCGGCAGGGGGCAGGAGAAGCGCATCTCCTCCCCGGTGACCGGGTGGCGGAAGCAGATCTCCCGGGCATGGAGGCACTGGCTGTCCAGAGGGAGGGAACACTTGCCCCCGTACAGGGGGTCCCCCGCCACCGGGTGGCCCAGGCTTGCCATATGCACCCGGATCTGGTGGGTCCTGCCCGTCTCCAGCACGCACTCCACATGGCTGTACCCGGTGAAGCGCTCCAGCACCCGGTAATGGGTCACCGCCTCCCGGCCCCCGGGGACCCCTGCCGCCATCTTCTTCCGGTCCGTCGGATGTCTCCCCACGGTCAGGCGCACCACGCCCTCCTGCTCCCTGGGACAGCCGATGAGCAGGGCGGCATAGATCCGGTGCAGGCTGTGGTCCTGGAGCTGGGCGGACAGGGCGGCGTGGGCCCGGTCCGTCTTGGCGGCCAGCATCAGGCCGGAGGTGTCCTTATCCAGCCGGTGTACGATCCCCGGGCGCAGCTCCCCGCCGATGCCGGACAGGCTGTCCCCGCAGTGCTGCAGCAGGGCGTTCACCAGGGTGCCGGAGGCATGGCCCGGAGCGGGATGCACCACCATGCCCTTTGGCTTGTTGATGACCAGCAGCTCCCCATCCTCATACAGGATATCCAGGGGGATGTCCTCCGGCAGGACGTCCGTGGGCACGGGCTCCGGCAGCTCCACCAGGCAGGTCTCCCCCGCCCGCACTTTCTGGTTCTTCCTGCCGGGCTTTCCGTCCACCAAAACGCAGCCGGACTCCAGCAGCTGCTGGAGCCGGCTGCGGCTCTGCCCGGGGAGCTCCCGGGCGAGAAAGGCGTCCAGACGCAGGCCGGTATCCTCAGGTCCCGGGGTCAGTATGCTCTGCATCCGGCAATTCCGCCTTTCCTTCCCGCTTCAGACGGCGATCCCTCCGCTCCTCCAGCAGGAGGGCAGCGCAGAACAGGATACCGCCCACAGTGATAAAGCAATCCGCCACGTTGAAGATGGGGAAATCCATGAACAGGGTCTCCAGCATATCCGTCACGTACCCGTCCGCCAGCCGGTCCAGGGCGTTGCCCACGGCGCCGCCCAGCACCATGGCCAGGGCGATGCGGGGAAGGCCCCACTTCGGCCGGTGGAGCAGCAGGGCCGCGAAGATGACGGCGCAGACCAGGGCGGTGACCGCCAGCAGCAGGGTCGTCCTGCCGGACAGGATGCCCCAGCTTGCCCCGGTATTATGGATGCAGGTGAGGCCCAGCACCCCGGGGATCACCACGGTGCTGCCCCGGGCCGCTGCCAGCTGCGTGGAAAACGTCTTGCTGAGCTGGTCCAGCAGCACGACCGCCGCCGCCAGCAGGATCTCTCCCATACTCTTTCCTTTCTCAGCCCTGCAGGCCCTTCACCACAGCGGCGCAGCGGGGGCACAGGTCGGGATGCTCCCCGTCCTCCCCCACGCGGCTGTCGTGGGTCCAGCAGCGGGCGCACTTGGGCGCTTCGGAGGCCGCGACGGCCACCTTCACCCCGGACTGGGCGCCCTTCTCCAGTCCCTCGCCGCCGGTCTCCTCCACCAGCAGCTCGGACACGATGAACAGGGTCTTGAGATCGAAGCCCTCCAGGTCCGCAGGGGTCATGGCCCCGTCCAGATACAGGGTCACCCGGGCGTCCAGGCTCTTGCCCACGGTCTTATCGCCCCGGGCCAGCTCCAGCGCCTTGTTCACGTCCCCCCGGAGCCGGATGATCCGGTCCCACCGCTCCTCCAGCTCCGCCGGCAGACGCCAGCCGGGCTGCAGGGGGAGCATATCGTTGTACAGCACGCTCTCCGCGTCGTCCCCGGCCCGGTGGGGCATGCTGCCCCAGATCTCCTCCGCCGTGAAGGCCAGGATGGGGGCCAGGAGCCGCACCATGGTATCCAGGATCAGGAAGATCGCCGTCTGGGCGCTGCGGCGGAGACGGCCGTCCGGCGCGTCGCAGTACAGCCGGTCCTTGATGATATCCAGGTAGAAGTTGGACATATCCGTCACGCAGAAGTTGTGGATGGCATAGGTCACGGCGTAGAATTCAAAGTTCTCATAGGCCTCCCGGCAGCGCTGATTCAGCTGGTCCAGCCGGTCCAGGGCCCAGCGGTCCAGGGGCTCCAGCTCCTCCGGGGCCAGCATGGCGTCGGGATCGAAGCCGTTCAGGTTGCCCAGGATATACCGGGCGGTATTGCGGATCTTGAGATACTTGTCGGAAAGCTGCTTGAAGATATTGTCCGAGCAGCGCATATCCAGCTTATAGTCCGCAGAGGCGGCCCACAGGCGCAGCAGCTCCGCGCCGTACTTGGGGATCAGCTCGTCCGGCAGGACGGAGTTGCCCAGGGACTTGTGCATGGCCCGGCCTTCCCCGTCCACGGTCCAGCCGTGGGTCAGGACGGCCTTATAGGGCGCTTCTCCCCGCAGGGCGACGGCGGTGAGCAGAGAGGACTGGAACCAGCCGCGGTACTGGTCGCCCCCCTCCAGATACAGGTCGCAGGGCCAGACGCCGGGGCTGTCCAGCTCCATGGAGGCGATATGGGTGGAGCCGGAGTCGAACCAGCCGTCCAGCGTGTCCGTCTCCCGGGTGAAGGTCTTGCCCTCGCCGCAGTGGGGGCAGGTGAAGCCCTCCGGCAGCAGCTCCGCGGCGGTGCGGCTGAACCAGGCGTTGGAGCCCTCCGCCCGGAACCGCTCGGACACGGTTTGGATGGTCTCCGGCGTGCAGACGGGCTTATGGCAGCAGTCGCAGTAGAACACGGGGATGGGCAGGCCCCAGTGGCGCTGGCGGGAGATGCACCAGTCGGCCCGCTCCCGGATCATGCTCTCCATCCGGCCCTTGCCCCAGTCCGGCATCCACCGCACCTTGGCGGCGGCGGCGACGGCCTCCTCCTTGAAGGCGTCCACGGAGCAGAACCACTGATCGGTGGCCCGGTAGAGGATGGGGTTCTTGCAGCGCCAGCAGTGGGCGTACTGATGGAGGATCTGCTTGGTGCCCAGGAGGGCGCCGCAGGCCTCCAGATCCTTCTGGATCGCGGCGTTCGCCTCGTCCGTAGTGAGGCCCTGATACTTCCCCGCCAGCTCGTTCATCCGGCCCCGGTCGTCCACGGGCACGATGATGCCGATCTCGGTTTTCCCGCTCTGGTCGTACTTCCGGCAGACCTCATAGTCCTCCTGGCCGTGGCCGGGAGCGGTGTGGACGCAGCCGGTGCCGCTTTCCAGGGTGACATGGTCGCCGCAGATGACGACGCTGTCCCGGTCGAACAGGGGGTGTTTTGCCCGCATGAGCTCGAATTCCGCGCCCTTCCGGGTCTCCAGGATCTCCAGCTCCGGCAGGCCGCAGTCCTGCTCCACGGCGGATTTCCGGTCCTTTGCCAGGATATAGATCTCCCCGTTTTCCGGATCCCGGCACAGGGCGTAGTCCAGCTCCGCATTCAGGCAGATAGCCAGGTTGCCGGGGATGGTCCAGGTGGTGGTGGTCCAGATGACGAAATAGACCTTGTCGTACTGCGCCAGCAGGCCATGGCAGTCCGTCACTTCAAACTTCACAAAGATGGAGGTGCAGGGCTCCTCGGAATACTCGATCTCCGCCTCTGCCAGGGCAGTCTCGTCCTTCGGGCACCAGTACACGGGCTTCTTGCCCTTGTAGATATAGCCCTTCTCATACATCCTGCCGAATACCTTGACCTCCTCCGCCTCGAACTTGGCGTCCATGGTGCGGTAGGGGTGGGCCCAGTCCGCCAGCACGCCCAGGCGCTTGAACTGGCCCATCTGGATATCCACATAATTCTGGGCAAATTCATGGCAGGCGTCCCGGAATTCCGGAATGGACATGGCCTTCCGGTTCAGCTTCTGCTGCTTGATGATGGCGGATTCGATGGGCATGCCGTGGTTGTCCCAGCCGGGATAATAGGACACGTGATACCCGGTCATGGCCTTATAGCGGTTGATGAAATCCTTCAGGCACTTGTTCAGCGCCGTGCCCATGTGGATATAGCCGTTGGAGAAGGGAGGGCCGTCGTGCAGCAGAAAACGGGGCTTTCCCGCGCTGCGTTTCTGCAGACCGCCGTAAAGGTCCTTTTCCTCCCAGCTTTTCAGCCAGTCCGGCTCCCGCTTGGGGAGACCGGCCCGCATGGGGAAGTCAGTCTTGGGCAGATTGAGCGTCGCATTATAGTCCTGCGCCATGTATGATACCTCTTTCTTCCATAAAAACGGATGGCGGGGTGGCTGCACCCCGCCATAATGCTCCGGCGCTGCCTCCGGCCGCGCTTATTTCTTGTTTTTTCCTGCGGGATTCTGTTTCCCGAACTGGAGGTTGTCAAAGTCGATCCGGGGCCGCTCCGGCTCAGGCTGCGCATCCTCGCCGCTCCGGTCGCCGCTGCTGAAGGACCGCTGGATGAGCTCTGCCACCCGATCGACGGAGATCTCCGTCCCGCCGGCGGCTTCCGGCTCCGGCTCGGGGGTCTCTTCCGCCTCCCGGGCCTCGGGCTCCGGCTCGGCCTGGGGAGCGGGCAGCTCCTCCAGGGGCTCCGCGAAATCGTAGATATGGGTCAGGCTTTCCTGATAGCTGCGCATGGCGTCGTTCAGGGTGTTCATGTACTCCGCGGTCCTGCGCTTAGCGTTCAGCAGGGCGTTTTCCTCGCTGCGCAGGCCCTCCGCCAGCTCCAGCCGCCGCGCCCGGGCCGCCTCCTCCGCATCCGCCAGCAGGGCGTCCGCCCTGGTCTGGGCCTCCTCCAGGATCTCCCGCTTTTTGTTCTCCGCCTCATCCGTCAGCTCCCTGGCGGTCTTTTGGGCGGTGAGGAGGGCGAGATGCATGGCGTCCTCCGCATTGCGGTATTCCTCCACCTTGTCCACCAGGACCTTCAGCTTGCTTTTCAGGGCAGCGTTTTCCCGGTACAGGGCGGCATAATCCTGGGCAAGCTCGGCCATGAACTTGTCCACCACGGGAATCACGTACCCGCCGACGACGGCATGGTCAAATTCCCGATTGGTCACATCCTGAGGCGTCAGCAAAGCAGTACTTCCTTTCTATGCCGGGTCCCGATCAGAAATAGAGACCGTTGTTCTCCAGCTCGTCGATCAGGTCGCCCATGATCTCGACATTATACGGGGTGACGATATAGGTGCTCACGGCGACCTTCTGGATCTTGCCGTCCTGGGCGTAGGCCACGCCGCTGACGAAGTCCAGGATACGCCGCGCCACGTCCTTGCTGGTGTTCTCCAGGTTCAGCACGACGGTGCGCTTCTCCCGCAGATGGTCCGCGATCTCCCGGGAATTTTCGTACTTGTCCGGCTTTACCAGGACGACCTGCAGACGCGTGGTGGCATGGATGTTCACGACCTTGTTGTTTGTATCCACTTTCTCCGGCTCCTCCTGTCTGCTGTCGTCATAGCGGCTGCCGGAAGGGTTCCGCACCGGCTTCAGATCGAAGCCGTCGAATTCCTCCGTCTCGTCATCCTCAAAAGACCGTCCGAATCTCTTGACCGAATCCCAAAGGCCCATCTCTATACCCCTTTCTCTCCCTCGTTCCAGGTGGATCTTCCCGGGCTCAGCCGGCCGGATAACCGCTCCGGACGCCGAAAATGGCCGTGCCCACACGCACCATATTCGCCCCCGCTTCGATCGCCGCGGGATAATCCGCGCTCATCCCCATCGAGAGAATGTTCATATGGATATTATCGTATTTTTTTGAGCTTATGTCAATAAAAAGCTTATACATTTCCTCAAAATAGGGGTATTTTTCCCCCGGTACCGGCGCGGGAGGGATGGCCATGAGCCCTTCCAGCCGCACATGGGGCAGCGTACCGGCAAGGCCCAGGACCTCCGGCAGGCTTTCCGGCAGTATGCCGCCCTTCTGCGCCTCCCTGCCCACGTTCACCTGGAGCAGGACAGGCTGGACCACGTCCAGCAGCCCGGCCCGGTGCTCCACCTGCCGCAGCAGCTCCTCCCCGTCCACGGACTGGATGAGGTCCGCCGTGCCCACCAGGTACTTCAGCTTGTTCTGCTGCAGATGGCCGATGAAGTGGAGCGGCGCGCCCGCATAGGCCCCTTCCCCGTTCTTCTGGATCAGCTCCTGGCAGCGGTTTTCCCCCACCGCGTCCACACCGGCCCGGATGGCCTCCCGCACCCGCTCCGCGTCCATGGTCTTGGAGGCTGCCACCAGGCAGATCTCCCGGGGATCCCGTCCGGCCCGGAGCGCCGCTTCGGCGATCTTCTCCCGCACCCGGAGCACCCGCTCGGCAATGCTGTCCATCATTCCACGACCTTTCCGTCAAAGAGGCCCCGGCCGCTGACGATGATCTCGTCCCCGGGCCGCAGGTCCTCGCTGGAGACCACGTAATAGTCCCCGTAATCGTACATCAGCTCCACGGGCTTCGCCTCCGCCTGGAGCGCCGTGAGCACGTACACGAAGGGGCGGCCCGAGGCATCCACGTGCAGTGCCTTCCTGGGGATGCGCAGCCCCTCCTCCACGGAGAAGATGAGCTCCGCCTCCTGCTGGCGCATGCTCAGCACGTCCGTCATGTTGCTGGCGCAGGAGAACAGCACGGCCCGCTTTCCGTTCTCCTCATCGCTGATGCTCTCCACCCGCATGCGGAGCTCCCGGCTGTAATACCTGCCGTAGTGGATGCCCACGGTGCCGTTCACCCGCAGACGCAGGGCGTCCGCGCTTTCCATAATGGCGGCAAAATACCAGCGGTTCCCGTAAACCAGCTTGCCCAGGGCGGTGCCCTCCGGGCTCCGCTCCTCCCGGAGCAGGGCGCCGAGGGCTTCGGGCCCCATCTTCCCCAGGTCGGCGGGATCCAGATCCTCCCACCCGTCCACGGCGGTGCTGAACAGGCCGGACCGGGGGCTGGTGATGGTGGCGCTGCGGGAGTCCGCCCGACGCTGCAGCTCCGCCAGCTCCTGCCGGTAATCCCGGAGCTTCGCGGCCACGTCCGCCGCGTCCCCGAAGGCGGTGAAGGTGAGCATCTGCAGCTCCATGGAGACCTCCTCCAGGGTGCCGCAGTCCCGGGCGGCGGCCGCGGAACGAAGCCGGGCGCAGCATTCCGCCACCTCGGTATCCAGGGCCTGGATATCCTCGGCGGCGCTCCAGCGGCTCTGCTGGGCCTCCAGCCCGGCGATGCGCTCCTGCAGCTCCCCGATGCGCACGGCCTGCTGCAGGCCGTTTTCCGAATCGAAGGCCTCCGCGATCTGGCTGCCGCCGGAAACGCGCCGACCCTCCCGGGCGGTGATGTACACCGTATTGTAGGCGCTGTCCAGGACCTCCTCCTGCCGCGCCACCACGCCGCGGATATGCACGCTGTCCCGCACGGTGGCGGTCAGGGCCTGCACCGTCTGATACGGATTATCGAAGCTCTGCACGGCATAGATGACCAGATAGGCCACCAGCGCAATGCAGATGAAAGCCCCTGCCAGCTTGATGGGCAGATTTGTGTTTTTGACCGCTTTCACCCTTGTCCCTCCTGCCGTCCCCGGGGAGGCGCCTCAGTCCTCCGCCCCCAGGGACACCGGCCGCGCCGGTATGATGGTGGATATGGCGTGCTTGTACACCAGCTCCTGCTTTCCCTCGCAGTCCAGCACCACCGTGAAGCTGTCGTACCCGGTGACCACGCCCCGCATCTGGAACCCGTTCATCAGGAACACCGTGAGTCCCAGCCTGTCCCGTTTGACCTGCTGCAGGAACTGCTCCTGCAGGTCCATCGTCTTTTGCATCTCTGCTACTCCCTTTCGACCTCTGTATTCGGCGTTCTCTGCCGCCGGTTACAGTATACCAGAATCTTCCAAAATTCTTGTCGAAACGGAGACGGCCTTCTCTAAATTCGGCTTGTTTTTCCAGAGGATCCAGTGCAGCTCCCTGTCCCGCCGGAGCCAGCTGAGCTGCCGTTTTGCATAGCGCCGGGAGGACTGCTTCACCAGCTCCGCCGCCTCCTGCAGGGTGCACTCCCCCCGCAGGGCCGCGGCGATCTCCTTATACCCGATGGCCTGCATGGCGGTACTCTCCGCGGGGACGCCGGAGTCCAGCAGACCCTGCACCTCCCGCACCAGCCCCGCCTTCAGCATCCCCTCCACCCGTGCGTCGATGCGGGCGTACAGGTCCTCCCGGTTCTCGAAGCTCAGGGCGATGCGGCAGCCGGCATACCGGGGCGGCTGCCGCTTCGTGGCTTCATCATGGGCGGTGATGGTCTCCCCGGTGGTCTCAAATACCTCCAGGGCCCGGAGGATGCGCTTTTTATCGTTGGGATGCAGGCGCGCCGCCCGCTCCGGGTCCGTCTGCGCCAGACGATGAAGCATGGCCTCTCCCCCCAGGCGGGCGTAGTCCGCCTCCAGGCGCTGCCGGAGCTCCGGGTCGAAGTCGGAGAACGCGGTACCCCGGAGGAGGGAGTCGATATACAGATTCGTCCCCCCCACCAGGATGGGGAGCCTGCCCCGGCGGAGGATATCGTCGATGCAGGCGGAGGCCTCCGCCACGTAGCGCCCCACGGAGTAGTTCTCCCGGGGGTCTACGGTGCCGATGAGGTGATGCGGAACGCCCTTGCACTCCGCCGCCGTGGGAGCCGCGGTGCCGATCTCCATGCCCCGGTACACCTGCATGGCGTCGGCGGAGACCACCTCGCCGCCCAGGCGCAGCGCCAGCTGCACCCCCAGGGCGGTCTTGCCCGCGGCGGTGGGACCGGTGATCACCAGCACTCCCCGGTGCGGAGCCGGCTTCGTCTCCCCCCGGTACATCAGTTGCGCAGGGACTGGAGCGGCGCGGGGATCCTGCCGCCCCGGGCCACGAACACGGCGCTGGACTCCGGATGCACGGCGATCACGGGGGCCGTGCCCAGGAGGCCGCCGAAGTCCACCCGGTCCCCCACGGTCTTGCCCGCTGCGGGGATCAGGCGCACGGCGGTGGTCTTGTTGTTCACCATGCCGATGGCGGCCTCGTCCGCCAGGATGGCGGAGAGGGTCTCCGCCGGGGTATCCCCCGGCACCGCGATCATATCCAGGCCCACGCTGCACACGCAGGTCATGGCCTCCAGCTTATCCAGGCACAGGGTGCCCGCCTCGGCGGAGGCGATCATCCCGGCGTCCT
>JAEEGG010016744.1_pt1 | contig 15177 bp, 10 predicted proteins | sample 9134161 | NCBI WGS metagenome assembly JAEEGG01 (sample SAMN16246543, study PRJNA631951) | gut metagenome | biome: gut microbiome; feature: rumen; material: CR-attached | host: Bos | place: Iran: Karaj | collected 2018-10
AATGTCGAAGAGGGTTTGCGTCACAGCTTGCCTGAGCGCGCCCACAAGCTCATCCCGCTGAACATGCAGGCCGTCCAGGTCGGTATGGACAACATCAAGGCTGAGAACTAAGCATCGGTTTACCGAGCAAAGCAAAAAGCCGCTCCGATTGGGGCGGCTTTTTTGGTTTTCCTGTCACCCCTACGGGGTTCCGACAGGTATATCATCCGTGTCATCCGCAGGGGTTCCGCTGCGTCTCATGACTGACCTGCGGCTGCCCACAAAAAAACCACCCTCGAAAGGATGGTTTTATCGTTTGAACAACGCCGCGAAAAAGCCGCCAAGCAAGGCTGCGAGACGCAGCCTGCGACAATGCGCCCCGCACGCCAACTTTTTCGCCCGTGCCCGTAACGGAACAAAGGTTAGTTCTGACGAGCAGAACGCACGGGTCGGACAGACCGCCCATAGTTGCGGTTGCGGTAGTCCACGAGGTAATTGCCCGAATAGAAGTCGAGGTGCCACGCGTAGCTCGGGCTGCCCGCGTAGAGCGAACTCGACCAGTAGTAGCCGTCGCTGCCTGCGAGGTCGAGACTGCTATTGTAGCGGGAGCCCGCAGCGGGCAGGAAGAGACTGTTGCCGTTGGCGGCGGTGAACAGTCGGCCGTTCACACCATTCTGCTGCGTCCAGGTCACGGTCGTGTTGTTGTAGAGTTCCTCAAACTCCGCCTTGGTGGGCATGCGCCATTCGCCTCCCCAATTGGCTGTGGCAGCATCGTCCTCGGGCAACAGGGTGGTCAGGTTGTCGGTGAAGCCGTTGTAACCCATGTCTGGGTTGTTGCAGTACTTGGTGAGAGTGCTGTTACTGCCGTTGCAGTACTGGTAGGTACCCCAGTTGTAGGTGTCCTTCGGCTGGGTCTCGCCCCAGGCGAAGTAGTCGCCGTATTCTTCGGGCGTTTCAGCACCCACGTTGCAGGTGGCCCACAGCAGGCCGCTGGGCAGGCCGAGGTCGACGTAGGCGTGCTCGTCGCCACCGCCCACTGTCACTTCAACGGGTTGGAAGCTCTTTATGGTGTTGCGCATCACTTGTGCCGCGTGGCTATCCGGAAGCGCTATTTCGCCGACTTTGGTCTCACCGTCGTAAATCTCCACAAGGACACCATTGCACAGCACGCCCACGGGCAACACGGCGTAGAAGTCCGTGGTGTCGGTCGGCGACAAAGTCACGTCGCAGGTCAAGGTGACCAAGTTGTTGCCCTCTTTGCCGTAAGGATAAGACTCCAAGCCTGCATCCTCGACCTCGACCATAAACTGGCCGTTCAGCTTAGCGCCTTCAACGTCCATGATGGCGATGCTGCTCACATGTGCATTGCCATACAGGCGGATGCCCAAGCCGCCGCAGAGGTTCTGGAAATACAGGTTGACATCCGTGCCGTAGGCCAGCATCGGATTCTCGCCGTTGGCGAAGGTGCCGGGCTCGGTGAGGTGCTGCTCGGTGGACACCCTAAAGGTAGACCTGCCGTCGATATATCTGGCCGTGACGGGATAGACCGCCAAATAGGGCGGCACCATTTTGAATTCGCCCGCGTAGGTGAAGGTGCCATCGGTGGTGTTCGCACCCGACGTCAGGGTGAACACCGCATCCTCGCCGTTGCCGTTATAGATACGGATCTGGTCGCCGTCCATCCATTTCACCTGGCCTTGGCCGTTCACGGGGTCGAGGTAGGTCCTGTCCTGCGTCCGCGACTCAATGGTGGCGTGGAAGACAGCCTTACCATCGTTGTCCTTGTCCTTGTTGCACGAAACGAGCATCATCATGCCCATCATGAGTGCCATTGCGATTGTCGTAATCTTTCTCATTGTCGTGTCCTCCTCATCATTACGGCCAATCGATTTCGACCATGTTCATGGTTTCCGTTCCGCCGCCCATGTTGGTAACGGCACCACCCGAGGCGCAAAGCACGCCCTGGGGCTTGATGGCTATGAGTTCCACCTGTGGAGCCTCATAGTGTTTGTTGGTTTTTCTCATTACGTTTTGATTTAGTTGTTAAATTTTTGAAAAATATTAAAAGTGATTGTTTTACAACGTTTTCAGAAACATTGGTGCAAAAATAGGAAAATTTTGATTTGTGCAAGAGTTTTTTTGAAATAAGGAGAAAAACAAAAGGTATCGAAGAAATCCTTATTTTTGCACAATTAAGCATCACTTTGTTATGTTTCAACTCAAAACGCAAGACAAACCCCTCATTTTCGACCGTCCCGCCATTATGGGCATCCTCAACGTGACGCCCGATTCCTTCTCCGACGGTGGACGTTACAACCAGCTGGACAAGGCTTTGCAGCATTGCGAGCAGATGATTGCCGATGGTGCCGATTTCATCGACATCGGAGGCTGCTCCACTCGGCCCAACAATGCCATTGCCACCGAACAAGAGGAAACGGAACGCGTCATCCCCATCCTGAAAACCATCAGAGAAGCCTTTCCCGAGGCTTTGATTTCCATCGACACCTTCCGCAAAAACGTGGCCGAAGCCTGCATCAACGAAGGTGCCGACCTCATCAACGACATCTCTGGAGGATTGTTTGACGAGGAAATGCTGCCTTACATTGGCCAGAACCACATCCCTTACGTGCTGATGCATTGTGTAGGCACGCCCGAGACCATGCACCAATACACGCTCAGCGGCGACATCCACCAAACTGTGATGGACTTTTTCAGGCAGCAATGTGAAGTTTTAGAGGCCTACGGTGAACAACAAATCATCCTTGACCCAGGCATCGGCTTCGGCAAGAGCCTTGATGCCAATTATCAGTTGCTCAACGACTTGGAACGCTATCGACACCACGGGCTGCCTGTCCTCATCGGTATCTCAAGGAAGTCGTTAATCTTTAAGGTTTTGGGCACCACACCGCAGGCTGCAGAGAACGGGACGACGGTCTTGAACACCATCGCCTTGCTCAACGGAGCCGACATCTTGCGCGTCCACGACGTGAAAAACGCACGCGAAGCCATCGAATTGGTCGGCACTTTTCGTCAAAGTATCGGAAAAACCTCGTAATTTTGCACCAAATTTAAAACTATGATTGACCTCTTCATTCAATTCCGAGTCTTCGACTTCATCGATATTATCCTGGTGGCCTTGCTCTTCTTCTGGTTCTACCGCATCCTGAAAGGCACCACCGCCATCAGCATCTTCTTGGGCATCGTGGCCATCTTTCTCATTTGGCAACTGGTCAAGTTCTTACAAATGGAGTTGCTGAGTTCCATCCTCGGTGCTTTTGTCAGCGTAGGCTTCATCGCACTCATCATCATCTTCCAGCCTGAAATCCGAAGGTTCCTGTTCACCATCGGCACCCAAGCACAAGAGGGCAAACTAGTGCAACGTTTCAAGTTTCTGAGAATCACCGGAAATGCTGGCCTCGATTTGGATGCCATCACCAAAGCCTGCCAAAACATGTCGGACATCAAGCAAGGCGCGCTTATCCTCATTGCTAGAAAGAACAACCTTGACGACATCGCCTCCACAGGTGTTGTGGTCAATGCCGACATTAGCCACTCACTCATCGAGAACATCTTTTTCAAAAACAGTCCCCTGCATGACGGCGCCATGATTATCCGCAACAACCGTATCACGGCTGCCCGTTGCATCCTTCCCGTGACACAAAAGACCAACATCCCTGGTCATTATGGTCTGCGCCACCGTGCCGCTATCGGCGTGACCGAAGTCAACGACTGCATCGCGCTCGTGGTATCTGAGGAAACGGGCAACATCAGCATGGTGATTAACGGCCAAATCAGCACCGTTAAACCTTTGGAATTGAAGGAAATAATTGAGAAAGAGTTGAAAGTCTAATTACTCCTTTATTTCGATAAAGTAATCATCCTCATCCGAATAGAGCAACTGCTTCTTATACGGGTCATAACGCAGCATGATCTGATAGGCGTAGCCTTGTTTCTTGAGTTCAGCCCCGATATAGCTGTTCATCATGTAGTCGTAGGTGTAGCCCGCATAAAGCTTTCCCAAATACACGGCATAGTTGTACACATCCTGAAGATCAAGCGTGTCAATGGTATAGCGATAGTCGATGTTCTGTGTCCAGAACGAATAGTCCGCCTGGGAATCGAATCCGTCCATGAGGTTGTGCTCGCAAAACAGCACGGGCTTCCAGTCACCATCGTTGACCTCGAACCATGATGCCACATTCACCGTGTTCAACGGATGCTTGTAGCTAAATTCGTCCGTGTCACTGAAGAGATAATCCTCATACTCCGTGATGCGCCCCGAAATCTCCATCCGCGAAAGCATGACCAGCCAATGTACGGAGTCGACAGGCACCTTGTCGATATCCTCGGGCACATAGACATTGACGCCATAATCACCCATGGCTTGAGCATAGGCGTTATACATCACATCGAGGAACAAATCCTGGCTGAAGCCATTCAAAACCTCAGTCTTTTTGCCATATTGCGTGTTATATTCCACCTTCACCTCAGCCTGCTCGGGGAAATAAACTGCCGCCTCAATAACAGGGCGCTCAGCCATGTATTGTTTGGCCAATTTCTTTTCCGTCTGACAGCTGGAAAGCAGCAAAGCGGACAGTATACCTATTACTATGGTTATTCTAGTTTTCATACGTCATCAGCTCCAAATAAGTCCATCTGCACACCGTCGCCCTTGGGTTCCACGATCTCCAATGGCACATCATCAGGGTTCACTGCAATTTTTTCCGTTCCCTCCTCAGTTTCCGTTGGCTCATCAGACTCTTCCTCCGTTGGCTCAGGCTGGAAAGGTTCCAGGAACTCCCAAGTGTCAATCTCTCTCGTCGACAAGCGTTTACCCTTGGCCTTGTAACTCTTGATGCCGATGAACTCCTCCACATTGATTTCGTCGTCGGGGAAGCTGTTGCCCGCGTCGCTGACTTTGTAACTCAGCCTCAAGCGCGGCATGTCATCTACACTGCGGCCCAAATATTTAGCATCGGGATGCTCACCAATGAAGGAAGCACGGGCGTTCAGCTTGGTTTCCGCTTCAATGCAGAAACGCTTCAGGTACATCTTTTGGGTCTCGCCTTCGATGTAGATGACGGAGAAAATCTCATCCGGGTCGAACTTACGGATTTCCACCATGTCGTCGTCGAAGTGGGTATTGAGGTCATAGCCCGAAATCTTAAACTCGCCGTTGGCGAAAATCTGCAAAATCTTGTCTTCACCCTTGAAAGCGCCAAGGCATTGTCCGCGTTTGTCGGCATTAAGACGGCGCACCGTGTCGTCATACCAAATTTCACGGGCATTGAGGGTGGAGACGCCTTCCCCACTCTTCTTGATTTCCTTGACTTCATACTTCGTCAGCAGGTTGCCTCGCACACCACGGCCTTTCACAGCCAAGTCGGCGAAGTTGTAGTCCACGGTCTTCTGCTTCTTGTTGAACAACACCAAGGTCACCTTGACGACCTCGGCCTCGCCATTGGGGTTCCATGAGAAATAGCGCATCTTCGAGCTGGGTTTGCCTTGCGTGAGGTCGTATTCCTTGTCGCGCGTGACGCCCATCACGGCAAAACGCTTCACATAATGTGGCGCTCCATTTTTGCCGTCACGATATGCGACATTATAGGTCGTGCGGTCGTCGTTCTTATGGAATACACGCACATGGATAACTTTCTGTCCTACAAAGAGTTTCGGCTGCAACTTGGTCACCATGTACTTGCCGTCCTCATGGAAGACGATGATGTCGTCCATGTCGGAGCAGTCGCACACATACTCGTATGCCTCCTTATTCTTCTCTCGCTTCAAGCCTTCGCCAGTGCAGACGAAACCTTCGTCCTTGTTGGCATAAAGTTTCTCGTTGTTGGCGGCCACAGCTACGGCAGAGATGTTATCGAAGTTGCGGATCTCGGTCTTGCGCTCGCGGCCCTCGCCATATTTTTCTTTGATGCGCAAGAAATAGTCAATAGTATAGTCCACAATATGGTCGAGGTGGTAGTGTGCCTCTTCCATACGCTTCTCAATATCAGCTAATTGCTCGTCAGCTTTTTTGATGTCGAACTTGGAGATCTTGCGGACAGGCTTCTCGCAGAGTTTCTCCACATCCTCGCGGGTAATCTCGCGTTTCAGCAGTTTGCGGTATTTGTCGAAGCGACGTTCGATGCCCGTGAGTTGGTCGTCCCAAGTCTCGTAGTCCTTGTTTTCCAGTTCCTTATAGATGCCCTTCTCGAAGAAAATCTTCTCCAAGGAAATCCAATGCCAGCTGTTTTCCAACTCCTCGATGAGAATGCGGAGCTCCCAGCTGAGGAGTTCCATGGTACGGTCAGTGCTGAGCTTCAAAATCTCGCTCACGCCCATGAAGGCCGGATGCTGGTTGACGATGACGCAAGCGTTAGGCGAAATCGACACTTCGCAATCCGTAAAGGCATAGAGCGCATCTATCGTCTGGTCGGGTGAAACGCCAGGATTGAGGTAGATGACAATTTCGCACTGCTCAGCGGTGTTGTCGTCAATTTTCTTAATCTTGATCTTACCCTTGTCGTTGCACTTCACGATGCTGTCGATGACACCGCCCGTGGTGGTACCGTAAGGTATTTCACTGATAACCAGCGTCTTCTTATCCTGTTGGCTGATTCGCGCACGGATGCGCACCTTGCCGCCACGCAAGCCATCGTTGTAATTGGTCACATCCATCAGACCGCCCGTCGGAAAGTCAGGATAGAGCGTGAAAGGCTCATCGCGCAGGTAGGCGACAGAGGCATCAATCAACTCATTGAAGTTGTGCGGCAAGAACTTGGAAGCCAAACCCACAGCGATACCTTCTGTGCCTTGGGCTAACAGCAACGGGAACTTCACTGGCAGGGAAACTGGCTCGGCGTTACGGTTGTCATAGGAACGGGTCCAATCCGTAGTCTTATGGTTGAAGACGACTTCTTTGGCGAACTTTGAGAGGCGTGCCTCGATGTAACGCGGAGCGGCAGCATCGTCACCCGTGAGGATGTTGCCGAAATTACCCTGCGTGTCCATAAGCAGATCTTTTTGGGCAAGTTGCACCAATGCATCACCGATAGAAGCATCACCATGAGGGTGGTATTTCATCGTGTTACCCACGATATTGGCCACCTTGTTGAAGCGACCATCATCGAGTTCGTCCATCGAGTGCAAAATGCGTCGCTGAACGGGCTTCAAGCCATCTTCGATAGCGGGCACGGCACGTTCCAAAATGACATAAGAGGCATAGTCGAGAAACCAGTTCTCGAACATGCCTTTTAGCGGTATCACATGGTATTCATCTTCTTGAGCCTGAGCGTCTTCCACACCTTCAAAATTCTCGTCTACGGGCTGCTCGTCCAAGGGTTCGTTTTCAGTCTTGTCTTCAATATCCATAAGATTTTTCTCCTGCTTGCAAAAATAGGAAAAATTTCATTCAAATCAGCAATTATTGAACAGATGCAATCTTACTTCCAAAACCGCAACACTAAAATTTCCCCGAGCAAAGCCAGCAAAGCAATCAGGGCGAATAACTTCCATTGCGAGGATTGATGTGCCATGGCCTCCACGAGGTCAGCAGTGGCAAAGTCGGAAGTGTCCAAAACGGCAGCCACATCGAAACCGGCTTTGGCAAAGGCCTTGCTTACCTCATCACGGTCCACGAAGTCCATGCGCGACTCCACACGGCTCTCGTTCCATGCCGTCACACGGTTCACACTGTCGTTGACCAACAGGTCATAGAAACCCGCAGAAGGTAGGTTGTCATTTAAATAGAGATAGACTTTGCCGTTCCTCACCTCCGAGGCGGGCATTTGCTCAAAGCTGCGTTCTGTATTGGTAAAGAGGTATTGGTGGTCGCCTTCAAGGCTTATGTCATTCAAAACCAGCATCTTATCCTGACCAATGGTATAGGAGAGCCTATTCAGTTGCCCGCCAAGCAATGCCATCTTGACCATCATAGGAACAAAGATCGAATGGTCGGCAAGGTCGCTCCACTTCGGATCAAGAGCGGTGGCCATGACGAAGGCCTGCCCCTGCCCCACTGCCTCAGAGAACAGCATCGGGTCGCCATTTTGCAAAATCAACAAGGTGTTCGGGATACCATTGCTTCTCAAACGCAGGTGCTTCTTCACCTTGGGCAAGTCGGCATGTTGGGGCATGTCGAGGATGACATCGCTGAAAAACTCATGCCGCAAAGCCAAGTCCTGCGCCACAGTCGTGTTGGTGTCGAGTTCCATGACAGAGAGGCCGAGTTTGTTCAACAAAAAGGAATTGTTTTTCGGGTCGTTTTTCGAGGGAAACACCAATAAGGCGGCACCGTCGGTGACACAATTCAGCAACGCCTGCTGCAAGGTCTCGTTAAGGTTAGCAGTCTCGTTGACGATGATGAACTGGGCTTTGGCCAATTGATCCAAGTCGAAACGCGAAGGTTCCATCAAGGTATAACGGAACTGCTCGTCGTCCTCAAAGAGCAGGGCGCAACTCGTAGCCTCGCTGCCCAATTCAATGACGGAGAGACTCGGCCTAACACCCAAAACGAAATCATAAGTGTCGTCAAAGGTGATAGGATGGTCGTTGAGCGACACGCTGCATCGTTGGTCTCCCGTACCATCCACCACAAACTGCATGACGACTTCTTGTGTGCCGTTTTTCTCTAAATCGACCGTTGTGGATGCCGCCATAGAACCATTCATAGTGAAGGTGATGGGCAAGCCTTTCACCTCTTTGTCGCCTTGGTTGACGATGCGCACGTTGAGGTCGTTGGTCAGGCCAGGTTGCACCACGGGCGAAGCCAACCACACGGAATCAATGTAAAGGTTGGTCTTGAACTCGGGCGTCATCGGTATCACCACCACTTGCATGGCCGTATCGGCCTTGGCTGCCGACAAGTCGAAGGTATTCCTTTGGAAATCAGAATAGACGAACATAGTCGAAGTGGCAAAGCCATGCTGTTTGGCCAGCATCTCGAAGCGATCCATCACCTCGCCCATCGGCGCGGGCGCACCGTCCGTGTTCATGCGGTCGAGCTGGTCGAGCATCTCCTCCTGGTTCATCGGGTATTCGTTCTGAATCTCGAAGCTGTTGGTCATCAGCAGGTAACGGTTGGAGGGATTGAGTTTGTGCACCAAATCCCGCGCCGACTGCCTTGCGTCCTCAATCAAAGTGGTTCGCTGCGACTGTCCCTTCATGCTCATCGAGTTGTCGATATAAACACCGATAAGGTTGTCTGCTGTGTTGACATTCAACTGTTTCTCCGGATGATAGGGGAAGGCAAAAGCCAACACCAAAGCCGCAATAAACAGGCAGCGCAGCAACAAGGTGACGAGATATTTCAGTTTTCGCGTCTTGGCGTTCTCCTGCTGGATGGAGCGCAGCACAGCAGTATTGCTGAAATACACCAACTTATGCCGCCTGAAGTTGAATAGGTGGATGAGAATGGGAATCAGCAGGGCAAACAGGCCCCAAAGCATTTGTGGATAAAGGAAACGCATAAGCTAAAAACAGGCGGCAAAGATACAAAATCTTAATCAATACCCGAACAAATGCCCTCTTTTGCCGTGACGACGGTAACGGTCCTTTGCAAAAGTAGCACAAGCGTCCTCAAGATGCTTCTCCAAAGGAATAGCCACGCCTAATGTAACCTCCAGACCTTGCGGCAAACGCCAGCCCGTCACCTGATAGGCATTGACATTGACAGCGGGCACACTTCCCTCCTTCTCAGCAGTTCCATAATTGTCGAGCAGCCCTTGATGCACCGTAGCATTAAGCTTGAGCAGGATATGTCGGCCTCCCAAACCTATACGGCTGCGGATGCCCACACCAGCAAAGGCACCGGCATGTATCAAGTTCATGTTGGCGTCACCTACATCGATGGTCTGGTCAAATTCAATGGGTGCGGTACGGTTAATGTGGATTTGGCCGCCCAAACGCATCCCTGCCTCAGCACCTATTGAAAGAAAAGGCTGTAAATAAGGTTTGATGGGCAGACGTATTTCTAAGGGCAGACGGAAATCCACATAATGCACAGACATAGTGTAGTGAACCTGCGCACTTGAATAGTGCTCATAGCTGATGTCGGTGCCGCGTTGCAGATACACCACCTCAGGCGACAAAACAAGCACATTGCCCATGGGGATGTCTACAAACAGGCCTCCCATCGGAGTGAAAGCGTAAGCCTGAGGCAATTGCTGCAAGGCCGTATTATTGAAATAGTACATTCGAGGCATATTCATACCGCCTTTGAGCCCGATGGAAACGGACTTCTCCACAGGCGGGTTGTTACCCGACTGAGCGAAGGAAACACCGCCAACAAAAACAGTCAACAATATGATTATCAAGTACCTTTTCATTGCTTTACTATTTACCATTCCTCATTCCTTGCCACACCATCACCGTCCTTATAGATGAAATAAGAACCTGGGGGATACTGAGTAAAGATGCCATTAGAATCGTCTTCTGTTTCCATGATGACCGTTGCATAGCGGAAATCGGAAAGCCCGTCACTGGTCACTTGTCCTTTCATGACAATGCCTCGTTTTACTCGCGCATGATAGGTCTGCCCGCCCATTCCCATCTCATATTCCTTATTCTCAATGAAATAAACCGTAAAGGCATTGCCATTGCCACAAACAAACACGGTGTCCGTCTTCGTTTCCGTGGCCTCGTTCAAATCCATCTTGACGATGCCATTATGCTGGTTTGAAAACCGTAACCATGTATTATTTTCAACAACATTAAGAGGCCAGTCGATCACATCCAAATTGGAGCTCACACGTTGTTTGGGACTCATCACAAAACTGCCTTCTACCTTAGGTGGCACAGGTCCTTTCGGGACAGTCCCAAAATCAGCAAAAAACTGCGTCTGCACCGAACTCGGAATCACCGAAAGGATGTCGTCAATGTAGTACTCCGTACCGATAAGCGCGATGGTGTTGTCGTCGTTTTTCGTGCAGGAACTCTGAGCCAAGCTACCCAACATGAGCAAGCCTGAAACCCATATGATTATTCTGTTTTTCATCATTCAAACATTTATCTGACAATCACTTTTTTCGCCACCACACCTTCTTTTCCTGTGACCACAAAGAAATAAACGCCACAACTGCCTCTCAAATTGTATGCCATAGAGTTTGATCCTACTTCATTATACGTCTGAACATTATCAATCAGTGTGCCCCTCATGTCATAAACCTTGACATCTATTTTACCTGTGAGCCGCTCAAAATGAAGCGTCATCTGTCCGTTGTTGGGGTTCGGGACAACCTCAATGTTCGAGGACTCTGAGCCTATCGAAGGGCCGTCCTCTTCTACCCCATAGAAAGAACAGACAAACCAGTATCTTTGTTCGATGCCATCCTGAGCGCAACGGTTAAAAGCCCGAGCTGATAGCCATACAGTATCCTCCACCTGACTCAGCACATACACCTTACAGCACTGGTTTTTTTCACCGAAAGGTTCAAGCACCCATGACAAGGGCTCTTCAAAACTCCAGGTGACACTGTCCCAATAACAGTGCGGGTTGGTGTCCCACAAATGGAAATCGTATGAGTTGATCTGAAACTCCGTTGCCGTGACTACCCAATGCGGAGCGGTATTGGCCGGATCCATAGGATAAATCTCCGTGGGCACTGGCGTATAGTCGAATTCGACATGCATCGTAACGACGCTATCGCAGCCGAGTGTGTTCTTATACCTCCTGTGATACTCGTCAGACTCTGTAAAGATATGGTTCTCAGGATCAAATGGGTCTTCCGTAGTGTATTCTAGCCCTTGAGGATCCCAGAAATAACTATCGCAGCTTTCCTCTGGCGGTACAGTAAATTCAAACGTTTCATAATCACTAATCTCAAGATGAAGCACATAAGTGCTGTCGCATTCGATATTACCGAATGTTGTATGGAAAGTCTTCTCAATCCTATCCTGGCTTTCGTAATAGGTCACACCAGTAATAGGCCAATAATAATAGTCACAGGCCACCTTCGTTTGCTCGTCGTAGAATTCCTCATGAAACTTCAGATCCAGACGATGCTTAATAGGGCAACCTCCGTTCGGGTCATCAAGGATGATTTCGTCATAGGTGTCCTCATGATAGGTTATTCCTGTTTTGTCCCAATACCAACTCGGTGTCGACCCATGCGTATAGCATTCATATTGGTTGAGCACAGGAGGCATCTGGTATTGGTCAACGGTAAGTACCAGCTTCTCCACTTTCAAACAGCCATGATTGTCGATGGTGTCGAAATAGGCGATTTGGCCGTCCTGGTCATACAATGTTCCATGGAAATTGTAAGTGTCTCCAACACAGATGCTCGGATCAATAACCAAGGTATCATTAGGCGGATAGACGGTCAAGTTAAGCCTGACAATACTGTCGCAACCGTGGATGGTGTGATCAGTATAGGATTGTTGACAGGAGTAATTATATGAAGTGCCATAAAACAAATAACTCTCGCCGTCACAGATGTATTCGGTAATGGTAGTCTCGTCATAAGTCGGCCAGTTGTCCAGATGCAGGTAGATGGTCTTGTCGCAGCCATACTGTGTTTGCTCGTGGTGTTCGTACACGCCGGGCTCACTTACCTCATCGCCGTAGAAGTTGTAAACAGTGCCGCTGCAAATGGTCTCATTGGTGTTTTCCACCTCGTTGGGATGAACCAGGATGCTAACACTAACGTTTTGTGAGTTGCCCCAACTATTGTCAGTGATATGGCAGGTGTAGGTGGTAGTACCCACTGGTGGTGTAGCCACAGGATGTTGGATGTTAGCATTGTTCAAGGTGTTGGCAGGTGTCCAGCTATAGGAGTAGTTGCCTGACCCACCAGTCGGCAAGGCATGAAGCGTGGTCGACTCGCCTTCGCAAAGCTCGGTATCATCGGCAGTGGCTGTCGCGCTCATGCTGCCCACATAGACTGTGCATTGGGGCGCACCGACCAACACAATCTCACAGAACGAAATATCATCCAAGCCAAAGTCGTTTCCGGCAACACCCGTGTTTTGGTTCAGGATAGTAATGGTAGCCGAAGTGGAACTGCCGCTGTACCATAGCTCATAAAACTGCTGCCATGTGTTGAATTGTGCAGGCGCCGAAAAAATGCCGCCGATTTGGTTACCATTAATGCTGAATTGAAGCAATGCCACCTGGTCGGGAGTACCAGCAAGCGTACACACCCATGTGGAGAAAGCATAGTAGGTGTTGGGAACGACTGTAATCTGTTCTGTCCACACATTTATCCCGGGAGTAGTCGCCCCGTTGACAATCATGAAATTACCCGTACCGCCATGGCCAAGACCGACAAAATTCTCATGATGAAGACTGGCATCGTAATCCACATAATAGGTTCCTTCCCCAAAAAGATTGGTATTGTATTGGTATGCTGAGGTAAACCCCACATTGCCTTGATCAAAGTTACCATTGACAACACTCTCGGCACCTGGGGCATAACCCGAGCAGGTGTAAGTGGTAGTCACCATAGGCGATGCCACAACTACTGGCCCTTCGGTTGTCGATAGTCCTGTAGCAGGAGACCATGTGTAATAGGTGGCCCCCGAGGCCGTCAGCGTCACCGACTGACCTGGTTCGATATTAGCCGAAGGAGGCGTGATAGTGACTGGCTGAGCCATAGCCATACACGCCAAAAGAATCATCAAAGCCGACAAAAACAACCTTCTTTTCATAGTCAATTCAGTTAGTTGGTTGCGCAAAAATAACAATTATTCTCGTTCGTCACAAAACGGCCCAACCTTTATCTGCAGACCGTCACACGTTTCTTCACCGTGCCATAGACCGTATGGATCTCAATAAGATATACCGAAGGTGCATAGCCAGAAAGATTCCAATCAAGACTATTGGCATGAATACCATGACGGTCTTCAAGCACCTGCCCCATCATGTTAATCAAGCGAACGCTTTCTATACCTTCAGCCTCAATGGTCACCGTTCCCTTGGTAGGATTGGGGTACACATTGACTTCCATGGTCTGTTCCCCAACACCGAAGAAGCCTGCGTTGATGATAAATTCACGCTCAATCTCGCCACAATCGGGCGTCCTGAAATTGGCGGTCAATGTGGCTGATCCAGGCGTACCGACAAAGACGCGGCAATAGTTGTCTTGCTCATCCACAATCAACCAATCGGGATTCGAAAGGCTCCAAGTGATTTCACCTTGCACCTCGTCAGGATTGATTTCATAACGGTAGATGCCGTTGATCAGATTGGAAGCCACATATACATTTGACAGACCGTCAATCAACCCAATCATTTCCGAGTCCTTGATTTCGAGGTGAATCCTGCTGACAATGCTGTCGCAACCATACTGATTGAAGATGGTGTCGACTTCGATATAGGTGACACCAGGCTCATCATAGACAATGCCATTATATTCATACCAGTCGCAAGCGGAGATAAACTGGGTGTTCATCTCGAAATGGTTCATATACACGTGCTTGATGACGGTGCTGTCGCAACCCATAGAGGTCACGAAGCTGTGGAAGCAGGTCATGCCGTCTTGGTTACATTCGTATTCAAACCAGGTGAAAGGCTCACATGCTATTGTGTCGAACTCGTTGACAATCTCGTCCGCCAAGCTGAAGTGCATGGTGACGATGCTGTCGCAACCTTGCTGAGACTGATAAGTATGGTAATAATCTCCATCATGGTCGCAAATTTGGTTTTCCCAAGTGATTGGCGTGCAAGAGATCCTGTCAAATTCAGAAATCATTGCATCACTTTGCACCAAATGCATGGTGACGATGCTGTCGCATCCATTGGCTGCATCAAAAAACTGTTCATAATAGCCTTCATAATAATATTCTACCCCATTCCATGTGAAAGGCAAACAAGTCTGTTGCTCAAACTCATGATGCACGGCCTCTTTGATGGTCAAATGAAGCACCACGAGGCTGTCGCAATAGTCACTCGATTGGAAGTGCCTTTCATAAATGCCACTCTGATTCATTACCGTGTCTATCCAAGTGTACGAATAACACTCTTCCTGATAATCATCGACGACATAATTCGGAGCAATTGTCAAATGGAGATAGCATACTGTGTCGCATCCATTAGGATTAGTTTCCTCGTGTTCGTAATCGCCACTCTCTGTATAGACATTTCCATACCATTCATACAATTCACAACGTGTTAGTGTGTCATAAGAAGTAAAGATGTCAGCAAAATCGAGATGCAGAATAAGAAGGCTATCGCAACCTTGTGAGTTGGTCATCTCATGATAATAG
>JAEEGG010016746.1_pt1 | contig 15176 bp, 7 predicted proteins | sample 9134161 | NCBI WGS metagenome assembly JAEEGG01 (sample SAMN16246543, study PRJNA631951) | gut metagenome | biome: gut microbiome; feature: rumen; material: CR-attached | host: Bos | place: Iran: Karaj | collected 2018-10
GGCCTTGGTCGAAATGACAGAAGTCTCCGACGGCGCCGAAACCGGCTCATACTTATACTCCAGAAGGCCATCGAGGTTGGTTTTGATGCACGTGTGGTCCACCATGGAGCCGGCAGGGGCGTCCTTTGTAACGTGGCCGATAGGATAGCCGTACTTGATTACGTTGTCGCCTGCCTTAAGCGCGGAAAGCACAATCTTGTGGCCGCGGGGCACATCCCCAAGAAGGGTTACCCCCTCAACCACCTCGCCTTTGGAGAGGTCTTCAAGGGCGACGGCAACGTTATCGGCAGGATTGATTTTGATATATTTCATGAGATTTTAGCTGAAGCTATCTTTCGTAAACTCAGGTCTCGACAAGCTCGAAATGACAACTAAAAATTAAAATAATTTTTGGCGTTGTTGTAGGAAATATCCTCCACCATCTTGCCGATGGTGTCCAGTTCGCTCGCGGGCAGTTTGCCTTCCTCAACGTCCTTGCCAAGGACATCGCAGAGGATGCGGCGGAAATACTCGTGGCGGGGATAGGAGATGAAGGAGCGGCTGTCCGTGAGCATGCCCACGAAGCGCGAAAGCAGGCCGAGGACGCTCAGGGCGTCTATCTGCTTGCGCATGCCGTTCTCCTGATCCAGGAACCACCAGCCGCTGCCGAACTGCATCTTGCCGGGGAATGTGCCGTCGTTGAAGGTATAGGCCATCGTGGTCATGACCTCGTTGTCCTTGGGATTGAGGCAGTAGAGGATGGTCTTGGCGAGTTTGTCCTCGGAAGCCAGACGGTCAAAGAACTTGTGACCGGCGGCTGCGGTGGGAAGGTCGTGGATGGCATCGTATCCGGTATCCGGGCCAACCAGGTTGAACATCTTGGAGTTGTTGTTGCGGATAGCGCCCACGTGGAACTGCTGGGCCCAGCCGGCCTCGGCGTCCATGACTGCCATGTCGTGCAGGAATGCGCTGCGGAACTTGTTAAGCTCCACTTCCGACGGCTTTTTGCCAAGAAGCACGAGTTTGAAGATGGCTTCGATCTCGATCTGCTTGTAATCGGCGGCATAGAAGGTCTCCAGGCCGTGGTCGCTGAGTTTGCAGCCCATGAAGGCGAAGAAGTCGTGACGGATCTTCAGGGCTTCGATAAGGTCGGCATAAGAGTCGATTTCCTTGTTCGCAGCCTCGCCCAGCTTCTTCAGATATTCCTTGTAAGAGGCGGGATCCTCGATTGCCATAGCCTTGTCCGGGCGCCATGCGGGGATGACCTTGGTGCCGAAAGGCTTGTCCAGGATCATCTTGTGGTAGCGGAGGTCGTCGGCAGGGTCGTCGGTCGTGCAAACCACCTCCACTCCGAACTTGCGGATGAGGGCCTGGCCGCGGAATTCCTCCGTCGCGAGCTTTGCATTGCACTCCTCGAAAATCTCACGCGCGGTGGCGGGGCACAGAAGTTTGTCGATGCCGAAAACGCGGCTCAGCTCCAGGTGAGTCCAGTGATAAAGCGGGTTCCTCATGGTGTAGGGAACGGTTTCCGCCCACTTCTGGAAGGTTTCCCAGGCGCTGTACTTGCCGCCGGTGAGATACGCCTCGTCCACGCCGTTCGCGCGCATTGCGCGCCATTTATAATGGTCGCCATAATGGCCGTCTACCAGCCAGAGCTGGGTGATGTCGCGGAACTGGATATTCTCCGCAATCTGCTGCGGCACCAGGTGGCAATGATAGTCGATGATTGGCATGTGCTCTGCATGCTCGTGATACAGTTTCTGCGCAGTCTTGGTCTGCAGCATGAAATCCTTGTTGATGAATGACATATATCTTTTATTTTAGATTTCTCGACAAGCTCGAAATGACAAATGGAAGTGAGTCGGGGTATCACCCCCGGCTCACTTAAAAGGGTTACTTGCTGTGGAATTCAATCTTGTAGAATGCCAGGCCGTTGGTAACGGTGTAAACCGCAACTTCACCAGCCTCAACTTCAAATTCCATAACTTCAGGACTCGTGGCGCCAACCTTGCAGACTGTGGTCTGCTCCGTGCCGCTGGCATCCTTGACGGCAACCGCGCGGCCATCGGTAGCGGGATCGTTACCGGTGTTGGACACGGTGATGGAAACCGTACCTGCCACACCAACCGTGAACTTGAACACGCGGTCGTTGTTGGCATAGTTGGATTTACCGCCGAACTGGATGTAATACCAGGTTTGGTCGCCAATCGTACGCTTGTTCCACTTGCTCTTGGAGGTGCTGTTGAACTTGAGGTTGTTAACCTCGGACGACCAGTTCGTGATATCGGAACCGGCAGTTCCCTTGGCAGCAAGTTCTTCCACCCAGTCGGCATCCGAGAAGTTCCAGACATGGTCTTCCTTCACCGGGCCGCCGCCTACGATTTCCTTGTAGTCGAACTTGAGCTGATAGAATGCCAGACCGTTGGTAACGGTGTAAACCGCAACTTCGCCAGCCTCAACTTCAAATTCCATAACTTCAGGACTTGCAGCGCCAACCTTGCAGACTGTGGTCTGTTCCGTACCGCTGGCATCCCTGACGGCAACTGCGCGGCCATCGGTAGCGGGATCGTTACCGGTATTGGACACAGTAACATACAACTTGCCGGCTGCAGGTGCTGTGAACTTGAACACGCGGTCGTTGTTGGCATAGTTGGATTTACCGCCAAACTGGATGTAATACCATGTCTCATCGCCAATCGTGCGCTTATTCCACTTACTCTTCGAGGTGCTGTTGAACTTGAGGTCGTTAACCTCGGACGACCAGTTCGTGATATCGGAACCGGCAGTTCCCTTGGCAGCAAGCTCTTCCACCCAATCAGCATCCGAGAAGTTCCAGAGTAGGGTCTTCTCTACCTCAACCCCGGCACCGCCCTTGGGCTGGACCGCGAAGGAAGCAGAGCCCTTGGCCGACTCCTGATAGTAGATATCGCCGTCTGCAGGCACAGCCTGTACGGTAACGGAGAACAGACCTGCGGTAAGTGCAGCCACGTCTTCACCGGCAATGGTGTATGTGGCCTCTTCAACAGAATATGCCTTGTTCTTGAAAACAAGTTTGTATCCTGCGGCATGGTCGATTGCAGACCAGGTGACGGTTACAGCAGTTGCATCGCCTTCGGTGATGGTAACAGGGTCAACCTTAGGCTGAGGAGTTGCCAGAACGCGGTCGCCACCGGTGGCGTCCAGGCTCCAGGCGAGCTTGGTGAGGGAGATGGCGCCGGTGGAATACAGGTACACGGTGCCTTCACCGGTAACCTTCGGGATGATAACCTTCTGGACATCGCCCTTGGAAGGAGTCATCACACCGCCCTGCACTGCGTAGCCATTGTCGTCGAACAGGGCCACAACCACGGAGGATGCGCCGCCATCGGCAACAAGAAGATCCACGGAGCCGGGGGTATTCACCTTGAAGGAGAGATAGCCTTCAGTGGGCTGACCTTTCTTGTTCAGGGCCGATGCTCCCAGGAAGTTGATGCCGTTATTTCCGCTGAGCGGAGCGGCCTCGCTGCCAACAAGAAGGAGTTCGTCGCGTACGCGGCTGTTCTTGATCTCGCCGGCAAACAGGCTTGCATCCTGGAGATTCCACACATGAGCGCCTGCGAGGACGTTCTGGGTGAGGTCTTCTTCCTTCTCCACATAGGAAATCCACCACTTGGGAGCGCCAACCTTCTTGGAGATGAGGTCTGCGTTTGCAAGCTGGAAGAAGTTACCCTTGGAGTTGTAGCAGGGATCTGCGCTGAGCACGGTGAATCCGGTCTCGGCGGCAGTTGCCTTAATGAAGAAGTCCTTGCCGCATGCGAATGCGTAGTTGTCTTCTGCTGTGAGGGTGGGAATCACGGTCTCTCCCTTGTTCTGGAAGAGCTGGGCATAGTCTTCAGTGCCATCGGCCGTCTTGCCGCCATCGACATAGAGGAAGAGATTCTTCTTCAGTGTCATGTTCATGGGAACACGGATGGCGAAGACGCCACGGTTATTGGTGTTGTCGATGGTGACGATAGCCTTGACGGTGTTGTTCTCGAACTTCATTCCCTCGGTGATGGTGAGGTCTTCACCGGCCTGGTCGCCAAGGCGGAACAGGGTGCGGATACCGTCCCAAATCGAGCAGTTCACGATCTGGATGGACTTCACTGTGGAATGGGTGTTCTTACGGAAGTCTACGCAGTCGCCGCCGGGAGCGGTTGCAACCTCGTAGATGTCGCAGGAGTCGAAGATGATGTCACCCACAGTGAGAACGTCGGTGGTGGCGGTCTTGTTGTTATAGAACAGACCGGCCTTGAAATGAGTGATTCCGCAATTGACGAACTTCACCGTTCCAAGGGTTGTTTCACCGCCGGAGTAGTTCACAAGGTGGTTGTGAACTTCACCGTCGTTGAAGAGAATGTTCTCGCAGATGATATCCATTCCGGACGCGCAGATTGACGACACGTCGAAGTTACCGGCCACTACCGGCATGCTGCCGTCGGCACCCATTTCACCAACGATATGAACGCTGGCGGTGGGTTTGGAAGCGCCCAGGGTGTAAGGCGAACCGGCGAGTGTGAGGTAGATTTCTCCACCCGCATTCACGGCTGCAACCAGGGCTTCGCTTGTGGAAACCTGAGTCATTGTTCCGGGCTCCGCCATGGTCCAGGCGTCAACCGCACCGCGGGAAGCGCTCATGTAGTAGAGCACGAGCTGGTACTCGGTGGAGGCGGAAAGGCCGGAAACCGTTGCGGTACCGGAGTTCTTGTCGGCATCCACAAGGTCGTACTTCACCTTGGAGCCGCCCTTGACGGGGCTGGCCTCGATATGGGTAACCTCCTTGTAGTCGGACACTTCGGTGCTCCACTTGAGGGATACGGAAGTGGACGTGCGGGTGACAATCTCCATGAAGAGGTTGTCCTTCACGGCATAAGTGGAAGCGTGGCCGTCGTAGACCGCCCAGTTGGAGGCCTGTTTGGTTTCGGACAGGGCCTGCACCTTGAAGTAGTACTTCTGGTCGGCGGTGAGACGCACGGTGTAGGGAACATCGGCAGGAAGGATGGTTTCGTCAAGGGCCGGAACAGTTATCATGGCCTCATCGGTATAAACCACGAGGTTGTAGCTGTCGGCATCCTTGTTCACGTCCCAGCCGAAGGTTACATAGTCGCCTGTGGCAACATCTACCTTTGCCGATAGATTCTGAGGCTCCAGGCAGCGGGCAAGATTGATGGAGGTAATCTCCTCGAAGGCCTCGCCCACGCAGGAGGAAAGGATGGCAAGCGTCGCTAACGCCGCCCCTGCGGCTTTGAGTATGCTAAATTTTTTCATAGTCATTAGTTGTTATCGTAGCCGTAGTCATTCTTAATCATACCCTGGCTGTTGATAATCGTCGTGCGGAATATCGGCCAGAACATGTGCTGCACGGGATCGGCATCATAGATACCATTGATGAGAGCATCGTACAGGCCCGTGTCATTTCCCTTGGAATCCACAGTCTTGGTGAAGTATTCGGCCTTCTTCTCCCATGCGCCCTGAGGCTTGGTGTTTTCGCCGTTGAAACCGTAAACGATGAGTTCGGTACCGTCTACCTGATAGTAGACGTCGCCGTACAGGCCGTTAACGCCAGCATACTTGCCGGTGAGGTTGCGCAGGGCGGTCATATCGGCCTTGGCTGCGTCAAGCTTGGTCTTGAGGAGGTTCCAGCGGATGAGGTCGAACTTGCGGGTCATTTCTCCGCAGAACTCGAAGGCACGCTCGTCAACGATGGCGTCGAACATGGCTTCCTTGCTGCCGATAGCAGCGACATAGGCCTCCGCCTTGGCTTCCTTGCCCTTGAAAGCGCGTTCGCGCACAGGGAGGAGGTAGTCCTTAGCGTCATCAAGCTTGTTCAACTCATTGGCTATTTCGGCGGCCATCAGGAGGATGTCGGCATAACGGAGCACAACGGGCTTCACGCCGTCGTCGTTACCGCCCTTATAGGGGTTGGAGGTCATCCATTCGAAACGGTATTTTCCGAAATACCACCTCTGGATGCCGGGAAGTTCGGGCTCGTCGTCGGAGTTCCAGCGCCAGTTCACGCAAGTCACGTCACGGCGTACGTCGTCCTTGTCGTAATTGAACCACATTGTGGGAACCGGGCCGGCATCACCGCCACGGGTAACCGTTGCGCCGCCTGCAAAGGAGGAACCCTCGCTGCGAACAGCAAACGTATAGTTCCAGCGGCCGCGGCCGTTGGAGAACGGAATCACGAAGAGAGTCTCGTGACCGGGGCCTGCAACAAGATTATTGCAGTTGCTCTGGTTCTTCCAATAGGTCTCGAAGTCTTCCAGGGAAGCAGTATTCGATTTGATAGCATCCTCGAGGAAGGCAAGGGCCTTCGGATAGAGAACGTCCTTCGTGAGCTCGGGATCGTCCGTGAGACGGTTCGAGCCGAGGTCGTCACCCGACATGTCGTCCGGACGCATGGCGTAACCGGAAGCCATGAGTGCGATGCGTGCGTACAGGCCTTCCGCAAACAGTTTGTTCACGCGGTCGGTGCGCATCGTGGCGGCAGAAGCGCCGGGATAAGGCAGGTAAGGGATGGCCTCTTCGAGGTCTGCCAACAGCTGCTTGTAGATTTCATCACGGCTTGCCTTGGGCACATAGATATTGTCACTGGTCACGGGAGCGAACCGGGCAGGAACATCTCCCCATGCGCGGGTGAGATCGTAATAAAGGAGGGCGCGCATTGTGAGGGCTTCGCCAAGGAGATAGGCCATGTCGGCATTCTCTTCGGTCTTGCCATAGGTGCGCAGGCCGTCGATGCAAAGATTTGCACGTTCGATTGCCTCGTACATCTTCGCGAAGGGACCGTTGTCCAGATTCATCTGGCCGTTGTTGTACTTAAGGCTGTATGCTGCGATCTGGTATTTTTCATCGGTCTGTTTGAAGGTATTGTACCACTCGATGTCGCTGTTCAGGCCGATCCAGGGGAGATAACGTCCGCGATAGGAGTTGGTCTCACCGAAGGACTGGGAGATGGAGAACACAGTGTTTTCCGCCAGGTTGTAGTTGGAGAAAACCGTTGCAGCATCAAATGTGGAAGGAGACTCGCTGTCCAGGATGCTTTCGCAGGACCAGGCTGTGAGTACCGCTGCTACTGCAGAAATAATATATAATGTCTTTTTCATATTCCCGTCAGATTAGAAGGTGAGATTCAGACCGGCAACAAAGCCGATGCTCTTCGGGTATGCGGAATAGTCCACGCCGGGGGTAAGAGGAGTGGCGCGGCGGGTATCAACCTCGGGGTCATAGCCAGAGTACTTGGTGAGGCAGAAGAGGTTTGTACCTGTTACATATACACGTGCGCGGCGCAGGTGAGCCTTTTCCACGAGTTTGTCTGGAAGGGTGTAGCCGATTGTCAGACTCTGCAGACGCAGGAACGAAGCATCCTCAACTGCCCAGTCGCTGAACACGGCGTTGCCGATTGCGGGATTCCACATGGTCTTGCCTGCATTCATTGCGCGCAGTTTGTCGGGATCGTTCACAAGTTCGCCGGTTTCCCAGTCGATGTTGGTCCAGCGGTTGTCCACGTTCATGGAATTCAGCAGGTTGCGGTTGTAGAACTTGCGCGAGCTGGTGAACTCAATCTTGTTGGCGTTATAGACCTGGTTGCCGATCATGTAGTTGAAGTTGGCACCGAAGTCAAAGCCCTTGTAGTATGCACTCAGGGAGAAACCGCCCGTGAAATCCGGAATCGCATTGCCGATGACGGTGCGGTCTGCCGCGGTGAGTTTGCCGTCACCGGTCTTGCCGATAACGTTGCCTTCCTCGTCAAGCACGTCCACATTCTGGGCGAGGTCCTTGTACTTGGGAGCACCGGGACGCATGTAAGCCGAGCCGATAATGCCGGAGCAGTCCACAACACCCTCGTTCAGCACCCACTTGGTGCCGTCCCAGGTGAAGTCGTCAACGGTGTAGAATCCGTCGCTCACATAGCCGTACATATTGCCGAGGGGCTGCCCCACCTGCACGATGTAGTCGTCGCCGATTTCAGTGGAAGCCCAGTAGGACTGAGCCATGATGGACTCGAGGCCGCCAAGGTCGGTAACAGTGTTCTTGTTGTAGGCGATGTTGCCGCTCAGGTTCAGGGAGAAGTCCTTGGTCTGCACCAGAGGGGCGTTCAGAGAGAGTTCGACACCGCGGTTGCGGGTGGAACCAACGTTCTGGTACTGGCTGTCATAACCGGAACCGGGGATGGGGAAGTTGATGAGGAGGTTCTTGGTATCGTTCTGATACACCTCGAGGCTTCCTGAAAGCTTACCCTGGAAGAGGCTGAAGTCCATACCCAGGTTGTGGGTGTAGGAAGTTTCCCAAGTGAGGTCCGGATTGTTCATCACCTTACCGGCGGTGAAGATGTTACCGCCCTGGGAGATCCAGGAAGAGCTGGAGGAAGAATAGGTCTTCATCAGCTGTCCGGAAGGGATATTGTTGTTACCGGCGGTACCAAAGCTGTAACGGAGTTTCAACTGGTCCAGCCATGCCGATGTGTTCTGCATGAAGTCCTCGTTGGAGATGGTCCAGGAGGCGGCTGCCGAAGGGAAGAAGCCCCAGCGGTTTCCGCGTGCGAACTTCGAGGAGCCGTCGGCACGGAGCGTAACGCCCAGTGAGTACTTGTGCTGGAAGTCGTAATTTGCACGTCCGAAGAAGGAAAGCAGTTTGTCGTCCGGGCTGTAGTAGTTGTTCACTGCCACGTTGTTCAGGACGCCGCCTTCCACGGTCTTGCCGGTTGCCGAGGAAGTGAAGTTCCAGGCCATTGCGGCATCGTAGAAAGTGGGGAAGCCGTCAACCATCATGGTGATGGTGTTGCTCTTGGTGAGGGTGAACTCCTGGCCGATGAGAACGGTGAGGTTCTTGTCGGCATCGCCGGGGAACACGTTCCAGGTGAGGGTGTTGGTGTTGCGATACCTCGTGCGGAATGCTTCCTTGTGCTGGTTTGAAGGAGTGTTCTTCACCGTGGAGTTCTGGGCCACATAGTAGGTGGTGAGACCGTAGAAGCGGTCGTCGCCCTGGCGATAGTCTTCCAAGCCGCCTTCCATCTTGAAGGTGATGGCGTCGGTGATGTTCCAGTTGAACGCGGCGTTGGCGTTCCAGGTGCTGCGGATGCGGCGGGAGTCATTGTCGGCCACACTGCGCAGAGGCGGCGCGTTGTCGCCATAGTCCTGCTCTTCATCGGCCCCCTGGATCGTTGCGGCCACGGGGATGGGTGCATAGGCAACTGCGTGCTTGAGACGGCCGTTGCCGGAGGTTGTACCCGTGTCGTTGATGCCGTTGGCGCCGCTGCCGCGCACATTCACGCGGGAGTAGCGGATGTTGGCGTCGATGGAGGTGGTGGTGGAAGTCTTGAAATGACCCTTGAAGTTCAGGTTGTCACGGGTGTAGTTGGAACCGGACATGATGGCCTGGTCGCCAAGGTGGGCATAACCCAGTGTCCAGTGGAAGTTCTCTCCGCTGCCGGAAATCGACAGGTCGGTGGAGAAGTTGCTTCCGGTGTTGCCGAATACGGCGTCCACCCAGTTGTTGCCCTGGAGGCCGCTGTAAAGGTCGATGTCCGAGAAAGAACCGAAGTAGGGCACGTAGTTGGAGCTCACGTTGTCGCGGATGCTGGCAAGTTCGTACTGGAACTTCACGAAGTTCTCCGGATCCATGGCCACGATGGCGTTCTTGTTCGCCATGGTCTTGAGTCCGTAGTAAGTGTTGAACTTAACGGAAACCTTCTGGCCTTTCTCTGCATTCTTGGTGGTTACGATAACAACGCCGTTAGCGCCACGTGAACCGTAGATTGCAGTGGAATAGGTGTCCTTCAGAACGTCGATGGAGGCAATCTCCGAAGAGGGAATGTCGTTGATGCTCTCCACGGGGAAGCCATCCACGATGTACAGAGGGCTGCTGTCCTGGGTGATGGAGCCGCCGCCGCGGACGCGGATCTTGATGTCGGCATCCGGATCGCCTTCCGTGGTGACCACGGACACACCGGCCATCTTACCGGACAGGGCCTGGCTCACGGTGGTAACGGGCTGCTCCATGAGTTTGTCGCTGCCAACGGAGGCAACCGAACCCAGAAGGTCGCGGCGCTTTACGGTGGCATAACCCACTACAACCACTTCGTCCAGGAAGTTGGTGTCTTCCTGCATCTGCACGTCGATCTGGGTGCGTCCGCCAACGGGGACTACCTGATCGGCATATCCGATGAAGGAGAAGACCAGATTCGCTGCATTGGAGGGGACGGTAATCATGTAGTCGCCGTCAAGTCCGGAGACTACTGCCGTTGATGTTCCTTCCACCATGACCACTGCTCCCATGAGGGGCAGGCCGTCAGAGTCGGTGATGACACCCTTGACGGTGGTCTGTGCCAGAAGGGCACCTGCCGTTCCCAAACAAAGTGCGAGCGAAAGAAGAAGTTTCTTTGTCAAACTTTTCATTGGAATTGGATTTTGGTTAATTTATTGGTTAGTAAACTTAGTATATTCTGCATTGGCGTTCTGCTCCGCCACGATATTCCTTACTATATAATGTAGGTACATTTCCAGGTTGGTGTACCTTCCGTATTTGTCCAAAGTCTTTGCCGATGCGTCCAACGCCGACGACTTGTTGAGGCCGAACTGCTCTTCGAACCAGTTGGGCATGCCGTCGGAATCCGAGTCGCGGAGATTATCGTCATTGGGGTTGTAGGTGTATTCCGGCCATCCGCCAACATCGCTCTGCGTGTCGATGAGGCCCTTGCGGGAAAGTTTGTTGGAGGCAAGCGCATTTCCGTTCTTGTCCGTGGTGGCGCTTCCTTCATACGTGTATGTGCCGTTCTTAGTTTCACGGGCGATGCGCGCATCCACATCGTCCCTCGCATAACTCGCTCCGGCATAATCGGTCACGGCCGTAAATGCGTTCTGTGCACTGTGGATGCTCATCGGCTCGAAGGGATAGGCCGATGTGGCCTTGATATTCGCGATTACCGTAGACGTTGCCGTGGTGCCGGTCCAGTTGTCAGAGTTCACGGAGCTCTTGCCGTTCATTACGTTACCCGTCATGTAGAAATGGCCCGGAAGGATCGTGCCGCCGCAGTTGCTGCAACTTGTGGTGGGATCCAACAGCCACTGGTGGTTCGACGGGGTAACGGGGCCGGGCTTGTAGAAGTTGTAGATAAAATTGTACTTCCTGTAATCCGAACCGTTCTTGGAAGAACTTTCTCCGCCGTAGCAGGTATTGCCGTACCAGTTGTATACCACGTTGTTGGAGATAGTCACAGGGCCCTTCTGGGTGGAAACGTAGTCGTGGTCGATTCGGGGATTGCGGCTGTCGTGATGGGCCAGCAGGTTGTGGTGGTACGTTGCGTTGTTGCCGCCCCAGATGCCGCCGTATCCGTGGGCGCCCTTGCCGTGAACAGAGTTGCGAAGGCTCTCTGAAACTATGTTCCAGGAGAAGGTGAAGTTCTTCATTCCGTAGAACGACGCGCATTCATCAGTGCACCAGCTCACGGAGCAGTGGTCAATGATTATGTTGCTGTACTTGTCGTCGTCGTGGTCCATAACCTGCATGGCGTCGTCTTCCGTCTGCTTTTCATCGCCCATGCGGCAGCGGATGAAACGTACGATGACGTTGCTTGCGCTGATGCGGAAGGTGTAGTTCTTCAGGCAGATTCCGTCACCGGGAGCGGTTTGGCCGGCAATGTACACATCGCCCTTTTTCACCTGCAGCTGGCTTCTGAGTTCGATTATTCCCGCCACATCGAAGACGATGGTCCTGGGGCCGGACAAGGTTTCAACGCCATAACGAAGTGTGCCCTGGGTGTTGGTATCCTCCAGCGAAGTAACGTGATACACGCTGCCTCCACGGCCGCCGGTTGCCCACATTCCGCCGCCTTCTGCGCCGGGGAATGCACGGGCCGCTCCGTCCTCTTCCGCTGTAGGGATAAGGAAGTCTTCATACTTGCCGGTAGTGGGGTTCACGGGAGGGTCCACCGGAGGATCTTCAGGATCAACGGGAGTTTCTTCCTTGAGGGTTGTCGCTGTCAGTGTGGTTTCATCGGAAACACTGCCATCGGCCCCCGCCGCGCGTACGCCAAAGCGATAGGTGGTTTCCTCCTTGAGGCCTTCGATGGTGATGTTACGGGACTTTATGGTTCCGCTCTGCACCTCGGTGCTGCCCTCGACGAGCCTCCATTTGTAGGAATCCGCCCCATCTACGGCTTTCCACTGGAAAACCAGGGTGGAGGTTGTGCTGCTGTGCAGTTTCAGGCCTTCGGGGGCTCCGGGCTTGGAGGGCGTGTCTTCACCGCCTCCCCCTTTGTTGCAGGAAAAGGCCATCATTGCCACGATGCTCAGTATCGACAGAAATCTTTTCATCTGTTTTCCATTTCAAGTGCCGCCCAAATGAGAGGGCCGATACCCTTGGGGTCATTCGAACGGATAGGTTCATTAATGTAGTATTCAAAATCCCCACGACGCTCCTGCTTGCCGCCGAGGCCAGCAACTTCGCAGCAGCGGTCCAGGTTCACGAGGCCGGCCTCATCCACCCGCACAAAAGTATTGAGAAGGCTATCAAAGGCTTTTTCCGCCTCCTGAGGGGTAACCGCTTTGAGGATTCCAAGGCGGGTTCCCTTGAGCATCACGTACACGAACATTGCGCTGCATGTTGCCTCCAGGTAATTCCCCGCCCTATACGGGCTGTCCGGAACCTGATACCACATGCCGGTTTGCATATCGGCACTGAGGCAAACCACTTCCATCACGGAGTTGAGGATGGATATGAGGCGGCTCCTCTGCTCCCCTTCCGGCATCAGGTCGATGACGTCTACCAGAGCCATGGTGTACCATCCGAGGGCGCGCCCCCAGGCATGTTCGCTCTGGCCGGTGGTTTTGTCGCACCAGAACATCTCGTGGGAAGAATCCCAGGCGTGGCGGAGGAGACCCGTCTCATGGTCTAATGTCTTTTCCGCGATGAGGGTGAACTGGTTGGCGATATCGGCATAATTCGCGGCTTTGAGGCTATCCGGAACATACCTGTTGGTGTATTCCGTGTAGAAAGGCTCCAGCATATACAGGCCATCCAGCCACATCTGGTTGGGATAGACCTTCTTGTGCCAGAAACCTCCTTCCGGAGTGCGGGGCTGCTCCTGGATCTGGCGGTAGAGCGTATCCATCGCCATACGGTATTTCTCCTTACCGGTTACATCGTACAGCTGGAACAGCGTTCGTCCCGGGCAGATATGATCCTGCGAGTAATTCGCGCGCTTATAATTATATATGGTACCCGTGGAGTCGATAATCGCATCGTACCAATTTTCCACGTAAGCCAGTATATTGTCATTTCGAGCTTGCCGAGAAATCTCATACACATCCAGGAAGGCCTTGAGTTCCAAGCCTGTTGTATAGTTCCACTTCAGTTTCCCTTCCTGCCCGTCAATATACGTTGCCTCCGGGCAGCGCTGCATCTCGCTGCGCACAACCTGTAAAGACAGCGGCGCCTTGGCCGTGCATGCGGTCAAGGCTGCGAGCAGTATTATGATTCCTTTTCTCATCGGTTGTCGTATGGATTCCAGATAATGCCGTCCTGCTGCTGGAACATCACTTTCTCGAATGTGTAGTTCTTCAGGTCGCGGGCCTTCAGCGTGTGGGCCCATTTCACACGGGGCCCTCTTGCACCGGGGCCCGTGCTGCCGTACTCCGCATAATAGGAGTTCTTCTTCGTATTAGGCTTTCCTTCCTTTTCCCAGTCGTGCCAGCCTTCCGGAAGGATGTGGGAGCCGAGTTCACAGTCGATGAAAACTGTCTTGGCGTATGCCCCCCAGGGCCTTCCGAGGTAGCATTTGTCGATGCCCGGATCGGCAGTGAGGCGGCAGTTCTTGAACACATAACCGTATTTCTGGCCCTTCAGGGTGGAGGCTGCCGTTACGTAACTGTTCTTCTTGGAGTGGATCCGGCAGTTCTCGAAGTAGCAGATGCTGGGGCCGAAAATGAAGTCAGTAGTGCCCTCGATGTAGCAGTCTTTGTAGTAATTGCGCTTGATTCCGCCGTCTTTCCCATATCGGCCGTATGTGTACAGGGTATCCTGGTTGCCGATGAAGCGGCAGCGGTTAAAGAAGAGGAAATCCCCGTCCGTGAACACGGCCACGGCCTGTGCGATATCCTTTCCCTCGCCGGCGCTGTTCTCGAAGGTGATGTCTTCGAAAGTGATGTAACTGGCGTGGATATAGATGCTTGCGCTTCCGGATGTGCCGATGGCGAAATCGCGTCCGGGCCACATTGCCTTGGCGTATTTGTCGTAGGTGATAACGGTCTCGAGAGCATCCTCGCCCTTGATGTACAGGCGGAACTTGTTGTGGGGAATAACAACCTCTTCCTTGTACACGCCCTTGCGGATGAAGATGCGGGTGATCTGACTGTGGCTGTAGTCCGGGCAGGCGTCGATGCCTTCCTGCACGGTCATGTAGTCGCCGTGCCCATCGGCCGAAATCACTATGTCGTAGCGCTGGAGATGCTCTGCAATCTGGGGAATCTGATTTTCAATGAGACTGCAGACTATTTCCGTCACTTTGCGCGCACCGCAGGCCACGGTGTGGGTGTTGTCGTCCTTGCCGGTGGAAATCATGAAATACTGCTTCGAGGCTTCATCGCCAAGGCTTTCCAACCAGTCAAGGGTGGCGGTGGTAACGTCCAGAAGGGTTACGCCCTGCTCCTCGGCCACTTCCTTCATCGCAGCGGGATAGTCCTTGTGACAATTGCGGTCAAGGCCATTTTCTTTGAACCAGCGACGCGCAACGGGAGTGAGAAGAACGGGGATTCCGCCTTTCTCGCGGGTTTTGTCGATGAAGAGGCGAAGATTGTCCTGATAGGCACCCCAAGGATCGGCATACCGGGCCGGATCGCTCTCCTTGGAATCGTTGTGGCCGAACTGGATGAATACATAGTCCCCGGGCTGTATGGCGTCATAGACCATTCCCCATCGGCCCTGGTCGATAAAACTCTTGGTGCTCTGGCCGTTCTTGGCGTAATTGACAACTTTGACGCCGCCGTCCAGGAAGTTCTGGAACATCATACCCCAGCCGCGCTCCGGATTGCCGCCGGACAGATCCTTTTCCGCCATCGTGCTGTCCCCCATCAGGTGAACAGTGAAACTGCTGCAAACCAGCCACAGGGCTGCTATGATTGTGAAATGCTTCATAATGCGGCCCCGTTAACTGTTACGTTTTGGAATGTTACGTCCTT
>JAEEGG010016752.1_pt1 | contig 15174 bp, 14 predicted proteins | sample 9134161 | NCBI WGS metagenome assembly JAEEGG01 (sample SAMN16246543, study PRJNA631951) | gut metagenome | biome: gut microbiome; feature: rumen; material: CR-attached | host: Bos | place: Iran: Karaj | collected 2018-10
TTTACCCTTTGCAGCACACACCGGATAAGAAAAAGCCATGGAAAAAACGCTTGAGGCAGAAATTCAAGACATCTGTGAAAAAAAAGAAAAAATTCCGCTGAAGGAAGAATAAAAAATAAAAGAAAAGCTAAAAAAAATTAAATCCCTATTGACTTACTAGGTAATGATTATTAAACTGTCATACATAAACCTATGAACTTACTAGGTATTAAAAATAAAACGGAGGCATCCTATGAAAAAATTTGTTAAAGCATTAATTAGTACAGTTCTGGCTCTTGCAGCCCTTTCTTCTCTTTCGGCTAAGCCTAAGACAGGCCGCACGGTTAAGGAAATCAAAAAGAGCAAGACAATTAAAATCGCAGTTTTCAGTGATAAAAAGCCTTTTGGTTTTGTTGATGAAAACGGAGAATATCAGGGTTACGATGTTTACTTCGGAAACCGTATTGCAAAGGATCTGGGCGTAAAAGTTAAATATGTTCCTGTAGAAGCAGCTGCCCGTGTAGAAGTTCTTGCAACCGGAAAAGTTGACCTTGTTCTTGCAAACTTTACTGTAACTCTGGAACGTGCAGAAAAGGTTGATTTTGCCCTTCCATACATGAAGGTTGCCCTTGGAATCGTTTCTCCAAAGAAGTCTCTTGTTACAGATCCGGCTCAGCTTAACGGAAAGACACTTATCATTGCCAAGGGAACAACTGCAGAAAGTTACTTCTCAAAGAATTATCCACAGATTAACCTTCTTAAATTTGACCAGTATTCAGAAGCTTATAATGCACTTCTGGACGGCCGCGGAGACGGTCTTTCTACAGACAATACGGAAGTTCTTGCCTGGGCAATCGAAAATCCTGCCTTTGCCGTTGGAGCCGGTGCTGATTCAATCGGAAGTCTCGACGCTATTGCCCCTGCAGTTCAGAAAGGAAACAAAGACCTTCTCGACTGGCTCAATAACGAAATCGTAGAACTGGGTAAAGAAAATTTCTTCCATGCTGACTACGAAGCAACCCTTCGCTCGGTATACGGTAAAGATTCTGATGCAGACAGTCTTGTTGTAGAAGGCGGAAAACTGTAAAATCGTTCAATGGATTTTAATTTTATAAAAGAAGTCATTCCGATGTATGCAGAGGCAACACTTCTCACACTTCGGATTGGCTTTACCGGAATATTACTTTCTTTTATAACGGGGATTTTCTGTGCCGTAGTGCGTTACTGGAAAATCCCTTTTCTTAATTTTATTGTCCGAATATATACGGAACTTTCCCGCAATACACCCCTTTTGATTCAGCTTTTTTTTCTTTATTTTGCCCTGCCCCGCATGGGAATAAAGCTTACCGGAGAACAGTGCGGAATAATCGGCCTTACTTTTTTAGGCGGCTCTTACATGACAGAAACTTTCAGGAGTTCCCTTGAGACTGTAAGCTCTGTTCAGCTGGAAAGCGGAATGTGCATTGGACTTACAAAACTCCAGCTTGTTCAGTATGTGGTTCTTCCCCAGGCAGCAGCAGTTTCTGTTCCGGGCTTAACTGCAAACATCATCTTTCTGCTTAAGGAAACTTCGGTCTTTTCTGCCGTAGCCCTTGCTGATTTAATGTACGTGGCTAAAGATCTGATTGGACTCTACTACAAAACGGAAGAAGCCCTTCTTCTCCTTGTTGCCGCTTATTTTGTGATTCTGCTGCCGGTTTCCTTCGTGGCATATTTTATTGAAAAGAAACTGAACTTTAACAGGAGATAGACATGGAAAATCCTGAATTTTTTGAGGCAGTAACACAGGCTTTCAGCGTTCTCTTTAAGGGAAAAAATTTTGTCCGTCTGCTGGGCGGTCTCGGGGTTACTGTATGGATTGCAGCAGTATCTGTCGTTTTTTCATTATTTCTGGGTTTTATATTTGGAATTATCATGACTTTTAAAAATCCGGTAATCCGCTGGGCCAGTCATATTTATCTTGAATTCATGCGCATAATGCCTCAGATGGTCCTGCTTTTTCTTGCTTATTTTGGCATTACCCATGCTTTTGGAATTTCTATTTCCGGTGAGGCAGCTTCTGTCTGGGTTTTTACCCTCTGGGGAACGGCGGAAATGGGAGACCTTGTAAGGGGTGCCCTTCAGTCAATTCCACAGCATCAGTACGAAAGCGGCAGGGCAATAGGGCTTACGGAAAAGCAGATATTTTTTTATATAATAATTCCGCAGACAATAAAGAGACTTGTGCCCCTCAGCATGAATCTAATAACCCGCATGATAAAAACTACTTCACTTGTCGTATTTGTAGGAGTTATTGAAGTCGTAAAAATCGGTCAGCAGATAATTGAGGCAAACCGTCTTACAATACCCACGGCTTCCATTGCAGTATACGGCGTGATTTTCTTTATGTACTTTATAGTCTGCTGGCCTCTCTCTGTTGCGGCCGACAAAATTGAGAAAAAGGAATAAGCATATGGCACTTCTGGAAATTAATAATCTTAAAAAATCATATAAAGAAGCAGGCGGAATATTAAAAGGAGTTTCCCTCAAGGTAGAAAAAGGTGAAGTCGTAGTGATTTTAGGACCTTCCGGCTGTGGAAAATCCACACTGCTCCGCTGCATCAACGGCCTTGAATCAATTCAGGAGGGAGAGATTCTTCTTGACGGAGAAGTTATTTCCAACCGCAAAAATGACATGCATTTAATCCGTCAGAAAATCGGCATGGTTTTTCAGAGTTACGATTTGTTTCCGAATCTTACAGTATTAAAAAACATTCTTCTCGGTCCCCTTAAGGCTCAGAAGCGTCAAAAAGAGGAAGTAACTGCCCAGGCAGAAAAACTTCTGGCAAGGGTAGGTCTTCTGGACAAAAAAGATTCCTTTCCCCGGCAGCTTTCCGGCGGGCAGAAACAGAGGGTTGCTATTGTGCGGGCCCTTTGTATGAATCCTGAAGTCCTTTTATTTGATGAAGTTACCGCTGCCTTAGACCCGGAAATGGTAAGGGAAGTTCTTGACGTAATGATGGATCTTGCAAAAGAAGGCAGGACAATGCTGATTGTAACCCATCAGCTGGAATTTGCCAGGGCAGTTGCAGACCGGATTGTGTTTATTGATGAGGGCCTGATTGTGGAAGAAAATACTCCGGAAGAATTTTTTACCCGGTCACAGACTGAGCGTGCACAGAAATTTTTGGATGCCTTTAAATTTGAAAAACGGGTTACCTTTGCAGAAGGGATTTAGCCCTCTATGGCGGGATTTGAAATATAAAAAAGGAGAAGTTTTATGAAAAAAGTTGAGAGATGCCGAAGAAAATTTGGCATGACAAGAATGTTTGTCACGTTTGCATTTTTCATGACACTGGTACTGGGATTTGCTTCCTGTAAGGCAGATGCGGAAACAGATGTGACAAAAGAGGTGGTAAAAACTGTTAAGGACTTTGCAAAAGTAACCGGTACCACAATAAAAGGTGATGAGACCTGGACCCCTTCATCAAGCGTATTTGTAAGCGGAAGAAGCCTTACTATAGGGGATTTGTATGTTAGTGACCACGAAGTTACCCAATCTGAATACGAAAAATACTGCAAGTATGGTTCTTCAAGCCCTGATGATACCTACGGAAAGGGAGATAATTTTCCTGCCTATTATGTAAGCTGGTACGATGCTGTGGTCTACTGCAACCTGCGTTCTATGGATGAAGGCTTAACCCCTGTCTATGTATTAGGTAGTGAAACAGACCCTACAAAATGGAGTGAAATTGCAGGCAATGCAGAAACAAAATACTGTGGACCTTCCAGTTCAAGTTCTGCATGGGACAGCGGAATAATAATGAACACCGCTGCCAGCGGCTACCGCCTGCCAACAGAAGCAGAATGGGAATATATTGCAAGAGAAGGAAAAACAAATGGCACAACTTACAGCGGAAGCGACACCATAGGCGATGTGGCATGGTATGAGGAAAACAGTGGTAACAAAACCCACGAAGTAAAAAGTGATAAAGTTTCTGGCACAGATAGTGCAAACGCCCTGGGTATTTACGACATGACCGGAAACGTATGGGAATGGTGCTGGGACTGGCATGGAGGTATTTCAGATTACACTGCCGCCGCCGGCCCGGCTTCCGGCTCCTACCGCGTCGAACGCGGTGGTTCCTGGTTCGATAATGCGGACGGCTGCTCCGTGTCTCACCAAATCTTCAGCGACCCGTTCGGCCGTCTCAGCGCCCTTGGATTCCGTGTAGTGCGTAATGCTCAGTAATTTTCTGCCTTTGATTCAGGAAACAGGGGCACCCACTAGCATAAAATAAGGGTTTCTGATATATTTAATTTTCAGTATGAAAACGGTAGTTTGTTTTGACATGCTGATTCTCAAGGTTAATAAAACTGTTCATACTATTATTGTTTGAATTTTACGGCGAATTCTTTTTTAGAGTTCGCTTTTTTTTTTTAGGGTTTTTATAGGAGTAAAGATAGATTATGAAAAGAGACGACATCAAGAAAGTTTTGATTATCGGTTCTGGTCCGATTGTTATTGGACAGGCATGTGAGTTTGACTATTCGGGAACTCAGGCTTGTAAGGCTCTGCGTGAGCTTGGTTACAAAATCGTGCTTGTAAACTCAAATCCGGCTACAATTATGACTGACCCGGTTATGGCAGATGCTACTTATATTGAACCGCTTAATGTAGAACGCCTGAGCCAGATTATTGAAAAGGAACGCCCTGACGCACTTTTACCGAACCTCGGTGGTCAGACCGGCCTTAATATGGCTATGGAACTTAACAAGGCAGGTGTTCTCGACAAGTACGGTGTAAAAGTAATCGGTGTAAATCTTGATGCCATTGAACGCGGTGAAGACCGTGAAATTTTTAAGGAAACAATGAAGGGGCTCGGAATTGATACACCGCGCTCTGATATCTGTCACACAATCGAAGGTGCAGAAAAAATCGCTGAAGAAATCGGATATCCTCTGGTTGTACGCCCTGCTTACACAATGGGTGGAGCCGGCGGCGGTTTCTGTTACAACGTTGAAGAACTCCGTACTATTGTTGCAAACGGTCTTGATCTTTCGCTTACCCACCAGTGTCTTATTGAAGAGTCAATTTTAGGCTGGGAAGAACTTGAAGTTGAAGTTGTACGCGATTCAAAAAATCAGATGGTTGCAATCTGTACAATCGAAAATATCGACGCTGTAGGTGTTCATACAGGTGACTCTTTCTGTGCCGCTCCATTTATGACTATCGACAAAGATCTTGAAAAACGTCTTCAGGAAATGGCATTTAAGATTGTTGAGAACATCGGTGTTATTGGTGGAACAAACGTTCAGTTTGCCCACAATCCAAAAACCGGCCGTGTAGTAATCATCGAAATCAACCCTCGTACATCTCGTTCTTCTGCCCTTGCTTCTAAGGCAACAGGTTTCCCGATCGCCCTGGTTTCTGCAAAACTGGCTTCTGGCCTTACCCTCGACGAAATTCCTTACTGGCGTGATGGCACTCTTGAAAAATACACTCTCGGCGGCGCTCCAGACGGAGATTACGTTGTTCTGAAATTTGCCCGCTGGGCTTTTGAAAAGTTCCGCGGTACAAAAGACGAACTTGGAACTTCTATGAAAGCCGTTGGTGAAGTTATGGCCATCGGTAAAACTTTCAAGGAAACTTTCCAGAAGGCTATCCGTGGTCTTGAAAACGGCCGCTCTGGTCTTGGTTTTGCAAAAGATTTCAATAAAAAATCAGCTGAAGAATTGTGCGAAATGCTTAAAGTTCAGAGCAGCGAACGCTACTTCCAGCTTTATGAAGCAATCCGTAAGGGTGTCCCCCTTTCTAAGCTTTCTGAAATCACATACGTTAAGGAATTCTTCCTCCAGCAGATGAAGGAACTTGTTGACCTCGAAGAAGAAATGCTTAAGAATCCTGGTCGTGTTCCGGAAGATAAGCTTCTTATTCAGGCTAAAAAAGACGGCTTTAGCGACAAGTACCTTTCAAAAATCCTTAAGGTTGCAGAAAAAGATATCCGCAAACGCCGCAACGAACTTGGAATTAAAGAAGCATGGCTCCGCGTTCCGGTTAGCGGCGTAGAAAATGCATGCTACTACTATTCAACTTACAATGCAGAAAAAGACACTTCTGTTGCAACTGACAACAAGAAAAAGATTATGATTCTTGGCGGCGGTCCTAACAGAATCGGTCAGGGTATTGAGTTTGACTACTGCTGCTGTCATGCCGCTATGCAGCTTAAAGAACTCGGCTACGAAACAATTATCGTAAACTGTAACCCTGAAACTGTTTCTACTGACTATGATACTTCTGACAAGCTTTACTTTGAACCGGTAACTACTGAAGACGTTCTTCAGATTTACGAAAAAGAAAAGCCATACGGAGTTATCGTTCAGTTTGGTGGACAGACGCCGCTTAACATTGCCCGCGAACTTCAGGAAAACGGCGTAAACATTCTTGGTACTTCAATAGATTCTATCGACATTGCTGAAGACCGCGACCTCTTCCGTCACATGATGGAAAAACTTGAAATCCCTATGCCTGAAAGTGGAATGGCTGTAGACTTTGAAGAAGCAAAAGCCTGCGCAGATAAAATCGGCTATCCGATTATGATTCGTCCTTCTTTCGTTCTTGGTGGACGCGGAATGGAAGTAATTTATGACGAAAAAACTCTTAAAGAATATGTTGAAAAGGCTGTCGGTGTAACTCCTGACCGCCCGCTTCTCATTGACCGCTTCTTAAAGAATGCCCTCGAATGTGAAGCTGATGCCCTTGCTGATTCAACTCATGTTTATATCCCGGCCGTAATGGAACACGTTGAGCTTGCAGGTATTCACTCAGGTGACTCTGCCTGTGTAATTCCTCCGGTTTCTATTCCTTCTGATAACCTCAAGACAATTAAGGAATACACAAAGAAGATTGCAGAAAGTCTTCATGTATGCGGTTTGATGAATATGCAGTACGCAATTGAAGACGGAAAGGTTTATGTAATTGAAGCCAATCCACGTGCAAGCCGTACTGTTCCACTTGTTTCAAAAGTATGTGACACTCAGATGGCACGCCTTGCAACACGTATGATGCTTGGAGAGTCTCTGGAAAGTCTTGGCCTGAAAGACAAGAAGATTCCTTATTACGGAGCAAAAGAAGCAGTTCTTCCATGGGCACGCTTCCCGGGAGTTGACCCGATTCTCGGACCAGAAATGCGTTCAACTGGTGAAGTTCTCGGTCTTGCAGAAAACTTCCCGCTTGCATTCTATAAATCACAGGAAGCTGCAGGTTCAGAACTTCCTCACGCACCTGCTGCCTGGGAAAACAAGAAGGTTCTTATTTCCTTGAGCAACAAGGAAGGTCAGAAGGAAGAAGTACTTTTCATTGGAAAAACACTCAAAAACCTCGGATTTACCCTCGTCGGAACAAAAGGAACTGCAGATTTCTATAATGCTAACGGAATCAAATGTGAAGAAGTTAACAAAATCGGAGCAGGCCGTCCGGATGTAAATGACCTGATTATGAATAAGGATGTATGCCTCGTAATTAATACTCCAAAGGCAAAACGCAACTACGCCGAAGACCGCAAGACAATCCGTAAAGTATGTCTTAAATACAAGGTACCGTACATTACGACAATCGCCGGAGCACTTGCAGCAGTTAAAGGCATTGATGCAACAAAGAGCGGCAATGCAGGTGTCGGTGGGGTTAAGAGCCTGCAGGAATATCATGCACTGATAACATAATTGCCACACGGATTCGGAATTGCTAACGCAATTCCTGTCAGATATCATTCTATCCTTGTTTCAGAATCTTTAAAACGACTATCCAAATTTGGGTAGTCGTTTTTTTGACTCTTTTTTATTTCTAAAATTGAATTTTGTAAATCTGAAATTTGAGCTGAAATACTTTCTAGTGTGGCTTTTTTAATATTTGGATTTTCTATATTTTCCTCTTCAATTTCTTTGCGGCTTGTATTTACGGAATCTACAATCACACCGACTATTACATTCATTATGATGGAGGCTTCAAAAAAATCATAAGAAATAAAATATATCCAGGACCAAGAAAACCGTTTTATTACTTCGCTAGAATCAAATGATGAGAGATTGAATAGGGCTAAAAAGGCTGCCCCCAGTGTTCCGAAGTGGTCGGGAAAATCTGTACCAAAAATGTTTACACCTATAATTGCGTACACATATGCAAAAATAATCAGGACGCAAAAAGTCCATAGAACACTCGGAATTGCTTTTATAACGGCTTTTACGATAATTCTCAACTTTGTGATTCCATTTACAAGTTTGAGAGTTTTTATAATACGCAGCGACTTAATGCCTTTGATGATTTTAACAGATTTAACGATTCTGATGATACGGAATACAGCGAAGAATGGAAGTGAGGCAAACACAGAAACAATCACAATAAACAAATCAAAAATATTCCATTTGTTTATATGAAAAAATCGTTCGTTGTTTTCATCAAATCTATATTCGCCGAAGAACTGCTTGTTAAATGCAAACGCCTTTAATAAAAGTTCAACTATAAAAATCCAAAGACAGATTTGGTCTATGACAAAGAAGCATTTTCCATATTGCACTGCCAGTTCAGGAGAAGTTTCCAAGCCAAGAACAATAGCATTTGCAATAACAACAAAAAGCATAAAATACTCAAAGGGAGTATCAGCTTCGCCGTCAACAAATCGGCGAAGCTTTTTGAGGACAGATTTATTTTCAGTCATTTTATTTTTCTTCTATGAAATTAGCTTTTTAGGACACAACTTAAAGTTGTCCCATCAATTTGTGACTAGAAACATTCCATTTTGCATGATATTCTTTATCTACAAAAAAGACTTTCAAATCTGCATACCGTTCTTTGTCTACATAGAAAATTTTTGTTGTAGCATGAGTTTCTCTATTAACAAATTCCCAAATTGCATCTTCACCCTTTGCATGTGGGGAGCGATCTGTAGTATAAACTAATAAATCTGCATGATACTCTTTATCTGCAATCCAAACATTAATATCAGCATGATTCTCTCGATCTGCTACATAAATAGAAGCCATAAAATCCTCCTTAGATTCTATTTACTAATTTATCTATAAAAAATTCGATATAAATAGTTGAATCAATTCATCTCTAACTTTTTCAGAACATAGAGTTTCTGCATCATCATAATTATTTTTATCGATATTCATTCTTGCCATAATATATTCCTATTTTGTGAGTTAAAAAATTATTCTGTGGCGGTTCTGACAACTCTGAAACCTATAGAATCAAGTCTTGATTGTCTTGCTGCTAGTTTACTAGGACTTATTTCAAGAAAAGATGTACTATTTGACTGTCTTTCTTTACTATCAGAATAGCATCCTCCCATCACTTGTGCAGAATAGTTAGTTTTATTATATGTAACGCTTTCAGTTCTTTCCCAACACCACTCTTCGACATTTCCACTCATGTCATAAATTTCAAGCAGATTAGCCATTTTGGATTTACCATAATGTACAGTATTAGAACTGTTTTCTTTACACCAACCAACATCATCAATATTATTACTTCCACTATATATGTAACTTGATAAGGCTGAACCTTCCCGTGCTATATATTCCCATTCTTTCTCAGTAGGAAGACGATATCCATTTGCTGTAAAGTCACAAATTATACCTTTCCAAGAATAATCATCTGATGACCCGCAATACTTTGCTTCTGCATTTCCGCCAATACGTGTCCACTCGGCTGGATTTGTCTTTCCATCAAGAGAATATGCAGGTGTCAGACCTTCTGCTATGCTTCTCAAATTACAATAAACGATTGCATCATTCCATGTAACGAATGTTACTGGTTTATATGGGTCTACAGTTGGTTTTTTATCATTTGTTGTTCCACTATAACTGCAATACTTTGTATATTCTAATTGAGTAATTTCATGGTCACTTACATATAGATTTGGAATGGTAAAAGTATCGCATGTATGAAGATAATATTTTTCATCGTACTTATTCCATTCCCACCATGTTGAAAGAGTAGCTCCTTCAACATGAACAAATTTTCCCCATTTTGCATATAAGGTTACATTCTTATTATCTTCAAATGATTCAGGGAAAACAAAAGGTTTTGAAAAATCACATATATTTGTTTTTTCAGAATCAAAATACCATCCCATAAAATTTTTATCATTATAAACAGGAGTTTCCGGTTCTGAAGCAACTGAATTATAGGATATGACTTGAGGTGAAACTGTTGTACCGCCACAAGAATTGAAGTTTATTGTGTATGTTTTTGGTTCCCACTTAGCATACACAAATATAGGTCCAGTTTTTTCTCCTTTGGTCCATCCAGATATTGAAGTGCCAGAGAAATCTGAAGTCTCAAACCAACCAGCAAAATCATATCCAATCTTATTTGGAGTCATTAATATGATATCTTGTTCAACATTATACGGAGTATATTCGGTATCTCCTTTTCCTAAAACATAGTATAAATCATATTGTAAAACTTCCCATAGTGCAGTAAGAGTAACATTACCACCACCGACATCTGAAATTTTATTTATTTCTTTATTACCATTTTTCCATCCAATAAAAGAATATCCAGTTTTTTTGGGAGATTTAAAATTCCAGTTATCGACAATTGTATATGTCGTTGCATTTGGATTTTGGGCTCCTTCCACACCTTCATAGGTTATTGTATAATTAATTGGTGTCCATTTTGCATAAAGAAGTAAATTCGATGTTTGTTCTCCAGGATTCCAGCTAATGATTTTACTGTTATCTGAATAGTTTTTGTCTGTAAACCAACCATCGAAACTATAACCATATCGTTCTATATTTTTTAATTGAACGTTTTGGCTTTCTAAATATATAGTAGGATTTTCTGAATTATCTATTGTTTCTCCTGTGAAATTTATGTTCCAATATCTTATTGAATGAGCATCTTTTTCTATCCAAACGGCGTATAATGTAATTATAGAATTATTTTCAGATGTTAGGTTCTTAACTTTTTGTTTATCTAAATAGCTTAGTGATGAAGATACACTATCAGTAGCCCATCCTGCAAATATCATTCCGATAGGTGCTTCATAAGTATTATCAGGTAGAGATTTCTCCTCATCATAGAACAATGTTAGCTCTTGCATATCTTGGCCCGAGCCATTTGTTTTATCAAATATAATTGTATATTTGTTTGGCTTCCATTTAGCTGTGAGAGTAATTCCTGATGTTATGGTTTTTGTAAAATCAAAAGGCGTATCATCCTTATACCAGTCTATAAAAGTATAGCCTGTTTTTTTAGGATCCTCAGGCTTCGTTGCGGTTTTATTGATTTCAACAATTTGCGAAGTTACTTCACTTCCGCCATCTGAATCAAATGTTACTGAAAATTTTTGCAAAACATTATCCGAATCTAAATCATCTATTTTGCAAGAAATAATACCTAAAGCAACTAAAATTAAAAGTAAAAAAAATTTTCTTCTCATACAGGTCTCCTCTAATATTTATTCAGCCTTTTCAACTAGTTTTGCTAATCCATTTACTTCAAAAACACGCTTCTGATTGTTTTTAAGTGAAAATGCAGGCACTATATATGTATAAACGTTCATGTCATCTGCAAGGTATTTCAGAATATCTTCTAAGTCTTTTTCTTCACCATTAACTGCTTTTTCATAGACATCTTTATTTTTCTCTGAAATTACAATGACATTGATTACAAACTTATAACGCAGACGATACATTAAGCTTTGTCCAAGAGCCATTTTTACACCATCAAAGTTGTCATTTATGTATTTGATTTCAATGGCTATGCCGTCATCATTTATTGTCATATCAGGTCGATGCTTTTTCCCAAAACAATAAATTTGTTTTACTGTTGTATCTTTGTTTTGCTGAGAAATTAGATTCCCGTTAAGTTTAACTTTATTAGCATCAAGAAGAGATGAAAAACGAAGTTCAAAATCTTTTTCTTCCTTTCCTGTTATATTCATAATGCTGCCATTAGTTTTTTTATCAGAATTTTTGATTAATGAATCGATAAATAGAATATCTTCCCAATTTTTACCAGTTCTTTTTCCTTTTTCGAATCCCATTTATGTAACTCCATATTATTAGTAAAAAATTACTCGATGTGAAATGTATTATCAAATCTCCTAATTGTAAACCAAACTATCAAATATTACAAATTATAAAATGTAATTAGTAAAATCTTTGTAAAATATATGCATGAGTTTCAAAGAAAACTTGAAAGAAGCAATGTATTGCAAAAATCTCACAACTGTTCAACTTGCAGCATTAACAGATATTAATTCTGGAACTATTAGCAGTTACTTAAAAACAAAGAATTCTATGCCACCTGTGGACAAGGCTCTTAAACTTGCGAAAGTTTTAGATGTTAGTGTAGATTTTTTAGTTAACGGGTTTGAATCAAAAACAGAATCCTCAATTCAGCAAAAAAGTCCTTTTTCATTAGAAGTTTTCAAAATCGCTCAAAAAATGGATGGACTTGATAAAGATGAATTATCTATTGTAACTAATTTGGTTGATTTTATTCGAAAGAAAAAAATGTAAAATTTGCACTTTATACTATATCTATACTAAATTTTGTTAAAGAAGGTCACCATTAACCTTCGGTTTTAATCTGTAAAGAGATGGACTTTAAGAAAAGTCCGACCATAGTTTTATAGACGATTTAAGTTTTTCTGCCAATAAAAATAACTTAAAAATAAAATACAACATTAAAGAAATATATCCGTCGCAGGTTACTCCTAAAGAAATTGCGTAGGCAAAAAATGTATAAATTGGAAGTCACAAATTGTGACCTCCAATTTTCTATCAAATTAAACTATTAACTTAAAGAATTACATGATAGCAAGAAATGCTTGACTTTAAGCTTACTCTAATTTAAATTCAAAACATAAGGAAATCGCGCCTTTAATCGCGAGTGTTATACGGAGGTCGTAAGTTTTCTTACGGCCTCGTTTTTTTATAAATTCCCCAAAACCATCGGAATGAAGCTCGGGTCAAGTATGCTAAATCCAAAGCACTTCTTCCCCAAATCTTTAAGGCTCGCTCCGATGTGGTAAATCGTTGCATTATCAATAATCAAAAATCTGTCGTGGTTTTTTGTTGTGTGATTTACGGTCAGTGTGGGATACTGGGCATTGAAAGTCTGGACATCCTGGGCGGTTAGTTTTGTCTTTGGGTCTGTGTAAATTGTCACGTTAACACCTTTTTTCTTTTTTGCAAGCCGCTGAAGGATTGATAAATCTACATAATTGTCTATAAGGATTATTTCTTTTGTGGCCGCGGACAGGAAAGATTCAAACTTTGCGTAGGCGTCAAAAATCTGGCCCTGGAAGAAGATGCCTTGTGTTTCTTTGATGTTGTATTTGTCCATGAGGGAAAAGAGTTCTTTTATCTTTTTGTCCGTTTCTTTGTGATGTAAATCAGATTCCAAAAGGTGATTTCTGATGTTATCCAGTTCAGCGAAAATATGAGAGTTATTCTGGATAAAATGCTTCATCTCCTTGAAAGTTCGGATAAGCATTTTACTCTGAGTGACAGCAAGGTCGCCTTTGAGAACAGTCATTAGCATGTAGATTCCCTGCTCGGTGAAGGCATAGGGGTTATATCTTGAACCTCCCCAACTTGAGGTCAAAATTTTTGACCTCAAGATTTCAACTTCTTCATCTGATAATTGGAATCTAAAATCATCATCAAAACGTTCTATATTGTTTTTAACCTGCTGATTAAATGCTTTTGTTGAATAACCATAGATTTCAGCCAGATCAAAATCCAGCATCACCTGCTGCCCGCGGATAAGGTGAATTTTTGAGCGAATAGAGTTTTCTTCTAAAATTGAAATTTGATTTTCCATACCACATACCTCATGAGAAAATTGATTTTTCAGCGTCAGTCCAGCTTCAGGCCTGAATTGTGGTAAAGAAAACGAAGATAAATAAATGTATAATTGTTGTGAGCACGAGGCTTTCATGTAACTGCACATACCGATAAGTGTAAGTATTTGCTGGATTGAGTTATCTGTGCAGTGGCTTTACAATTTAAATATAGTGAACTTTTGTTTAATTGACAATGTTTTGTCGCAGCACTTTCTGCGCATAAAAACAAAAGCCAAGCGTAACTACGCCGAAGAACGCCAGACAATCCGCACGGTTGCGATAAACTCAGATGTTTTTTATAAATTCCCCAGCACCATCGGAATAAAGCTCGGGTCTAGTATACTAAATCCAAAGCACTTCTTTCCCAAATCTTTAAGGCTTGCCCCGATGTGGTAAATTGTTGAATTATCAATAATCAAAAATCTGTCATGAGTTTTTGTTGTATGGTTCACTGTGAGTGTGGGATATTGGGCATTGAAAGTCTGAACATCCTGGGCGGTTAGTTTTGTTTTGGGGTCGGTGTAAATGGTCACATTAACACCTTTCTTCTTTTTTGCAAGACGCTGGAGGATTGATAAATCTACGTAGTTATCGATAAGGATAATTTCTTTGGTGGCAGCGGACAGGAAGCTTTCAAATTTTGCGTAGGCGTCGAAAATTTGGCCCTGGAAGAAGATGCCCTGAGTTTCTTTGATATTGTATTTGTCCATGAGGGAAAAGAGTTCATCAACTTTCTTGTCAGTTTCTCTTAAATGTACATCGGTATTTATTTGATGTTGTTGAATCGTTTTTAATTCAACAAAAATTTCAGCATTATTCTGTAAAAAATGGCGCATGGAAACAAATGCATTCATTATCTGAATACTTACTCTTACAGCAGTTTCACTCTTTAATACAGCGCTTAACATAGCAACACCCTGTTCTGTAAAAGCATAAGGTGGTCGCCGCAAACCCATTTTATCAGAATTGGAAGTCACAAAATGTGACCTCCAATTTTCAAACTCAGTATCATTTAATTGAAACATAAAGCTTTCAGGGAAGCGTTCGATATTTCTTTTTACTGCCTGATTTAATGCTTTTGTTTCAACTAAATATAATTCAGCCAAATCTCGATCCAGCATCACCTGCTGCCCGCGGATAAGGTGAATTTTTGAGCGAATAGAGTTTTCTTCTAAAATTGAAATTTGATTTTTCATACCACATACCTCATGAGAAAAAATAGTTTTCAGCGCCAGTCCAGCTTCAGGCCTGAATTGTGGTAAAGAAAATGAAGATAAATAAATGTGTCATTGCCGCGTGGTCCCTGAGCCTGTCGAAGGGCGAACACGGTAATCTAATATAACTGCACATACTG
>JAEEGG010016755.1_pt1 | contig 15171 bp, 13 predicted proteins | sample 9134161 | NCBI WGS metagenome assembly JAEEGG01 (sample SAMN16246543, study PRJNA631951) | gut metagenome | biome: gut microbiome; feature: rumen; material: CR-attached | host: Bos | place: Iran: Karaj | collected 2018-10
CGCGGATCGATGTTCAGCGGGTTCCCCTGCTGGATGGAGTTATCCAGCATGGCGGACAGCAGCATATGGGCGGAAGTGATGGCATGGAAGTCGCCGGTAAAATGCAGGTTGATGTCTTCCATGGGCACAACCTGGGAGTAACCGCCGCCGGCCGCGCCGCCTTTAATACCGAAGCAGGGTCCCAGGGATGGCTCGCGCAATGCCACGATTACCTTTTTCCCGATCTTCTGCAGACCCTGGGCCAGGCCTACGGTGGTGGTGGATTTTCCTTCCCCTGCCGGGGTCGGGGTAATGGCCGTAACCAATACCAGTTTACCCGGTTTCCGGTCTTCCACTTTACGGATCAGGTCATAGGAAAGTTTGGCTTTATATTTGCCGTATAATTCCAGATCGTCCTGATTGATTCCCAGTTTTTCCGCAATTTCCGTAACAGGCTGCATTTTCACCTGCTGGGCAATCTCGATATCCGATAACATAGCTCCATCCTCCTCTTCTTCTCCCGGATCTGCCGACTGACAGTTTTGTAATTATATAAATAAAATTATTATTACGCTCTTACATTATACCCCAAAATCTTAATTACTGGAACCATATTTCTATCTTGCTGCCCGGTTCCACTTCCGTGCCGGCGGCAGGTCTTTGTTTATAGGCTTTTCCCGAACCGTAAGGCTCCAGCACCATATTGCCCTTCTGCAGTACGCCGGTGATGGCCCGGGCGTCAAAACCGCTGAAGTCCGGTACGATCCAGTTCTTTCCTTTCGGTTTCAGGGCAGGCAGCGCTTTGGCCGGTTTTTCTTTCTGCCCCGGTTTCATATGGGCTTCAAAACTGGGAAGCCCTTCGCTGCTGCTGGGCTGGATGCCCTTGGCGACCAGGATCTGCTGCAGGGTGTCGCGGAAGATAGGCGCCGATACCTGGGAGCCGTAGAACGCGCCCCGGGGCGTATCCAGCATGACCAGCATGGCATACTGGGGTTTGTCCGCCGGCACGAAGCCCACGAAGGATGCGATATATTTCCCTGCCGCATAACCGCCCTGTTCGGCGATTTTCTGGGCGGTACCCGTCTTGCCCGCGATCCGGTAGCCTTTAATCCGGGCGGTTTTACCGCCGCCCTCGCTGACCACTTTTTCCATCATGCCGCGCATCTGGGCCGCCACTTCCGGCGTGATGACATTCCGCACCACCTGCTTCTTGCCCTTGCGGATCACTTCCCCGTTCGGCGCCACGATGCGGTCGATGATGTAAGGTTTTAACAGTTCCCCGCCGTTGGCGATGGCGCAGATGGCCCGCAGTTCCTGTAACGGCGTTACCGCGATGCCCTGCCCGATGGCCAGGGTCGCGATGTCCGGTTCATACATGTTCTTGGGATCGTACAGGATCCCGTCTTCCTCGCTGGGAAGCTCGATGCCGGTGGCGGAACCGAAACCGTATTTTTTCGCCCAGTCAATTTCCTTTTGGGCGCCCAGCTTCATGCCCAGCTGCACCATGCCGGTGTTAATGGAATACTTAATGACGTCTTCAAATTTACACAGGCCCATGCCCGTATCGTCCCAGTTGCTGATGACCCGGTCCGCGATGCGGATGGAACCGGTATCGTTAATGGGCGTATCCGGGGTGACCAGGCCTTCCGACAGGCCCATGGTGCCTACGATGGGCTTAAAGACGGAACCCGGTTCGTAAATAATGGAGATAGCCCGGTTCAGCCAGTTGACCGCGGGGTATTCCCCGAAATGGTTGGGATCGAACGTGGGCCGGCTGCCCATGGCAAGGATCGCGCCGGTATGGGGATCCATAATCAGCACTGCCGCGGCTGCCGCGTTCGTCCGTTTCATGGCGTCATCCAGCGCGTCTTCGATGACAAACTGCATCTTGCTGTCGATGGTCAGGTAGACGGTCGCCACCATGGTCTTTTCCCGGTTTTCTTCCAGGTCCGTGTCCCGGTCGGCGATGGTCCGGCCCATGGCGTCCACCATTTTGGTCTGCCGCGTCTCGGCGCCTTTCAGAATGCTGTCCAGGGCCAGTTCCAGTCCGGAAAGGCCGCTGTCATCTGTGCCTACAAAGCCCAGTACCTGGGCCGCCATGGATTTTTTCGTATAGTACCGCTTGCTTTCTGCAATAAAATGCAGGCCCGGCAGTTTGTTCTCCTTGATGATTTTTACTACCTGCTCGTAGTCCCTGGGCTCCAGCATGCGCTTTACCCAGACGAACTGGCCTTTTAACGTAAAGTCTTCATACAATGCCTTCTCGCTGATGTTCAGGACCGGCGCCAGTTTCTGGGCCGCGATCCGCGGGATGTCACGGTATTCTGTCTCTTTCTTCCCCGGCTTTGCGCTCTTGTTCATCTCGTCGGGATTGACATACAGGGAGTGCACCATGATGCTGACAGCCAGTTCTTCCCCGTTCCGGTCCACGATCCGTCCCCGGGGCGTATGGCGCTTGATTTTGTCCGTAACCTGTACGGTGGCCCGTTTCCCCAGTTCCGTGCCGCTGACGATCTGGATCCATAATAATTTGACAGCTACGGCAAAGAATATGAACAGGATCAGCCCGCCTAACAGCAGCAGGCGGTTCCGGCTGTCATTTAGCGTAAACTTTATCTTCTTCATCAGAACGGCCTCCTGTTCCGGTTTGAGGAGACCACTCTCAGCCTGCTGTCCTCTGTGGGGGGAAGGCCGGCCGCTACGCGTTCTTCCATGGTTTCACGGGCGCTTTCGTTACGGTAAACCGAAATGATCAGCCCCAGGGTAAACATATTGGCAATCAGGGATGTACCACCATAGCTGATAAACATCAGCGGCACACCGATAACCGGCAGCAGACCGGTGACCATGGCCATATTGGCGGCCGCCTGCCCGATCAGGAACAGGGTCGCGCCTGCCACCAGCATATAGCCTCTCCGGTCTTTCGTATTCACGGCGATCGTCACCATGGCCCAGGCCATGATCACGAAACAGGCGATTAAAAACAGCGCCCCGATATAGCCCCATTCCTGGCAGAAAATGGCAAACGCAAAGTCCGTATGGGCTTCCGGCAGGTAAAAGAACTTACTGGATCCCTGCCCCCAGGGAAGCCCTGTCAGTCCGCCGCTGCCAATAGCCATCAGGGACTGGGTCATCTGGTAGCCGCCGCCCTGGGCGTCCTTCCACGGATCCAGCCAGAGGAAGATGCGGGCCCGGCGGTACGGGGCCATCATGGCCAGTCCGGCAATTGCCACGCCAAGGCCTATCAGATAGATAATCTGCCGTTTGGGTATCCCCGCCAGCACATACATGCCCAGCATCAGCGCAAACACGATGGTAGCGGTTCCCATATCCGGCTGGAGGAAGATCAGCAGCGCAAAGCCAAGCGTGAAAAGAAGGGCCTGGTTGGAAGGATATCCCAGCAAACTGACCCGCAGGCCACGCTGCAGCCGGTCCCCCAGAAAGGAGGCGGCCATCAGGATGACCGAAACCTTGGCCAGTTCCGAAGCCTGCAGGGAAAAGCCGCCGATATAGATCCAGCGCCGGGATCCGTTTACAACCGTCCCGATTCCCAGCGTCGCCGCCAGCAGCAGTATGGTAACCCCTGCTACCACCATATAGAAGCGGGGGCTCATCATACGTTTATAATTCAGATGAAACGCAGTAACCCAGAACACCACCCCGCCTACCGCCGCATAAATCAGATACCGGACCAGGAAGTGATAGGGGTTCCCGGTCATGGCCTCCGCTTTGACAAAGCTGGCGCTGAACACATTGACGCAGCCGATGACCATCAGCAGGATCATCAGCGTGATAATGGCGTCTTTGGGATTTTCCCACAACATGAATCGTTCTCGCATAATGTGTACTATGTCCTCTTGCAGATAGAAGAAATCTGAATCTGATTATTTTTCGGCGAATCTTCCGGCCGGATATTCTTCGGCGAATGTGTCTCCACCCTGCCGGAGTTTTCTGTAAACACCGCTTCGCAGTAGTTGATCGGCGTGCCCAGCGCGCTGAACTTCTTTTCGTATTCCGTCTGCACCTCGTTCTGATAACTGCTGTGGTGCAGATCATAAGAAAGCCCGCGGATCTCCAGACCGAATTCCCTGAATTCCTCTACGGAAAAATCAAACAGCTTCCGGTTGTCCGTCTTGAAGAACAGATGCCCGCCGATGCCCAGCAGCTTCAGGTACAGCCCCAGGAAATTGCGGTGGGTCAGGCGCCGTTTCGCCTGTTTTTTCTTGGGCCAGGGATCGCTGAAATTCAGGTACAGGGTTTTGATTTCTCCCGGCTCGAACCAGTCTTCCATATACGCGGCGTCCGCGTTCAGGATCACCAGATTATCCAGCCCGGTTTCCATCGCTTTCCTGGCCGGATAATAGGAAATATCAAACTGGGTCTCGATCCCGATAAACGCTTTTTCCGGGTGCAGGGCCGCCATGCCCGTGATGAACCCGCCTTTGCCGCAGCCGATTTCCAGACAGATTTCCCTGCCCGGGAACCGTTCCTGCCAGCGGCCTTTAAACCGTTCTATCTCTTCCCTGTACAAAAAGCCTGCCTCAATGACTTCGGGCATCGCTTTTTCTATCCAGGGCTTTTTTCGTAAACGCATGTGTCAGAATTCCTTTATTTCTTTTCGTTTCCTGCGGAAACAGGTCCCAGGTCATATTTTTTCAGATACCGGTACAGGGTCACGCGGCTTACGTCCAGCATGGAGGCCAGCTTGGAGATGTTGCCGCCGGCGGATTTCCATACGGAGATGAAAGCATCCTTGTCATATTTCCAGGATTTTTCCATGGTTTTGTCCACCGGCATCTTCACGTCGTCCGCCTCGATGATGCTGCCGGGCACATGGAAGAAAGCCCGCTCGATCACGCCCTGCAGCTGTTTGATATTGCCGGGCCAGCTGCAGCCTGTCAGCACTTTCAGCGCTTCGGGGGTCAGGTGCTTCTGAGGCATGTTGTACTGGGCGCTCATTTCCGCCAGGATATGGTTGGCCAGGACGGAAATATCTTTTACCCTCTCCCGCAGCGGCGGGATGCGCATGACTGTATCCAGCACCATCTCAAACAGCTGGCGGCTGAAAAGCCCCTTGTCCGCCAGGCGCTTCAGATTGCTGTCGCAGGCGGCAATCACGCGGATGTTCAGTTTCTTCCGCTCCCCGGATCCGCGGATGGGCAGGCCGTTCTTTAACGCGTCCGCCAGCTTGTCTCCCAGCTCGACCGGAAGTTTTTCCACTTCATCAATAAACAGGGTCCCGCCCATGGCCAGTTCCAGTTTCCCGGCCGCAGGCAGATTGTCCCCGTCCAGCCTGCCAAAGAATTCTTCTTCCATGGCTTTCGGGGATCCGTCTGTACATTTCACAACGATCAGCGGGGCCGCTGCCCGGGCGCTGGCCTGGTGGATGCCATGGGCCAGGCGCTGCTTGCCGGTGCCCGGCTCGCCCTGCAGCAGGATATTGCTGTCGGCCCGGGCGATCCGGGTCGCTTTATGCTGCAGCGCCAGGAATTCCGTCGTTTCGCCCACCATGCTGTACAGGCTGTACCGGCTGCTGTAACCGGTAGCGTGGGCGATTGTGGTTTTCAGGTCTTCAATCGACATGGACAGGATAGCCGCTCCTTCCACGTTTTTGCCTACTTTCACCGGCAGCGCGGTCGTTACGTCTTCATACGTCCTGTCCTGGGTGATCCAGGTCACTTCGCGGCGGTAGACGGGTTTTCCTGCCAGCGCCTGACGCACCGGGATATGCTCATAGTTCAGGAACACATCCGCCAGGGAATTTTTCCCGTCCAGGCGTTTCTTGCCGTTTTCATTGCAATACTGAATCTTTTCGTCACGGTTCAGCCAGTAGACGCTCACTGGCAGCTCGTTCAGGATCATCTTCTGCACGTTCCAGTAGACCAGCATCTCCAGATACTTTTCCACGGAATACTTCATGGTCAGCAAAAGCGATAACAACAGGTCATAGGGCAATTCCCTCTGGTCCACGGAACAGAAAGACAGGATATAGCGGATCTTGCCCTGCACACAGATGGGAGCGCTGCAGGCATCCCCGTTATGGCTTTCCCGTATCCACATCTCAGGCCCGAACATCAGGAACGGAACATTGTGTTCCCGGGCGATGCTGATACTGGATGTCCCTATATCGCTCTCCAGTACGCGCATCCCCTGGATATCGTCAATGACCCGCTGGAAAAAAGGCATGGCGTAGTTCTTGATCACATAGCCCTGATCGTCAATCAGCAGCATGCTCAGGTTATGGGAATTAAAATGCTGTTTGTTCTGTTCGTACAGCCCGTCCACATATTCCACGATCTGGGCATGGGCCTTCTGATGCTCGATGACCTGTTCCCGTGTCAGACGGTTGACTTTGGGCATCGTTTCATGGGGCAGGTGCAGGGTCCGGCAGCGCTGCCAGGATTCCGCCACCCACGGGTGCACGTTGGGATCGACGACCCCTTCTTCCATAAATTTATTGTAATAGGCTGTCAGCTTTTCCTTATTTCTTTTTTCACGAATCATCGCAGATTTCCTCTCTCTCACATTTTGTCTGCTTTAGCGGCTGCGGTCATTGCCGGTTAAAATGCGGCGGGCCGTATAATAACGGGGTCCCCAATAGCTGTCAGTCAGGTTGCTGAGCATGATGCCCCTGGAGCTGGTAGCGTTCCAGAACAGGTTGTTTCCTGCGTAGATGCCCACATGTGAGGCACCGGGTTCATATGTGGTAAAGAAAACGAGATCGCCCGGTTTCAGGTTCTTTTTGGAAACAAACTTGCCTTCCAGTGCCTGGGTGTCCGCCGTGCGGGTCAGACGGATCCCGTGTCTGGCAAATACATACTGCACGTAGCCGGAACAGTCGAAGCCCCTCGGCGTGGTTCCGCCGAAAACATAGGGCACTCCTTTGTACTGGGCCGCTGTTTTCAGGATCTTTGTGCTGGCCACGTTGCCGCCGTATTCTTTGGCTTCTGTCTGCCATTTCAGTTCTTCATACGTGGCATTGTCCAGGTTTCCGGTTTCTTTCAGCTTGTATTTTTTCTGGAATTTGCGCAGGGCTTTGCGGGTAGCCTTGGTGAACCGGCCATCCGCCTCACCGGGATCAAACCCCAGCTTCAGCAGGTATTGCTGCGCCTGCTTGACTTTCCAGCCCCTGTCCCCGACCTGATATACGGATTTTTCCGGTTCCGGTTTCTTTTGTTTATTCTTCTTTACAGGGGCAGCCGGCTGATTCTGCTCCGGCTTCTTTACCTCCAGGCCGGGTGGTTTAGTCGGCAGTCTGGCAGGTTCTGCTTTTACCGCCGGTTTTGCTGCCGTCTGTACGGCCGGCTTCGGCTGCGCCGTCGGTGTTACAGGCTTCGGCGCTTCCGCCTTGGGCGTTGCCGGTTGCGGAGCCGGCGCCGCGGGTTTTGGTGTCTCTGCTTTCGGCGCTGTCTGCTGTACGGCCGGCTTTGGCTGCGCCGGCGGTGTTACAGGCTTCGGCGCTTCCGCTTTGGGCGTTGCCGGTTGCGGAGCCGGCGCCGCGGGTTTTGGTGTCTCTGCTTTCGGCGCTGCCTGCTGTGCGGCCGGCTTTGGCTGCGCCGGCGGTGTGGCTGGCTTCGCTGCTTCCGTTTTGGGCGCCGCTGTTTTATTTGCCGAAGGCGCAGCAGCGGTTTCCGGATTTTGTGGCTTCGCTTTCACTGCCACGTCCCCGGGCATCGTCTTCGGCACAGGCTGGCTGCCCGTGATCCGCGTACCGTTTGCCCGGTGGGGCATATTGGTGATCACCGGAGCTGCCGACGCCCCATAGGGGGTCCAGCCCAGAAGCAGCGACGCCAGTAATCCGGCCGTCACCGTTTTCGCTATGATTCGTTTCATTCCTCTGTAATGCATGTCACCACATAGAATACACGCTGCCGGGGCAGGCGTATCTCCTTTACTGTTAGTATCTGTCGTCGTTATAAACGTCCCATGTCTTTAACTTGTCCAGTTCTTCTGCCGCCATCTGTACCTCGACAAGCAACCGCTGCTTGTCCTTTGGCAGGTTGCCGGCAAAATTGACATAATTGGAAACATGGTTGCTGCGGAATATCGTATGGCAATGTTCCGGCAGGTCCACGTTCTCCAGGATCCGATGCAGCTCGTGCATCAGGCCGCCGGGGGAAAGGGGATGGAATTCGCCCCGTTCAAACTGTTCTTTCAGCTCGCTGCCCCGGTACAGCATCAGGCACAGGGCGCTCAGCATGGTAGGCTGTATCTCGCTGATGGCCTTCGCCGTTTCCAGCGCGTGCCGTTCGCTGCCTTCCACGCCTGCAATGCCCAGGATAATCATGATGGAAAGCTTCATGCCTGCTTCAACCACACGTTTTCCCGCCTCAATGGACTGGGGACCGTCTACCCCCTTATTGACCGCTTTCAGTGTATCTGAATCTCCGCTTTCCATTCCATAATACAGCAGCTTCAATCCCGCTTCCCGCAGTTTTATCATATCCTCCGGCGATTTCCGGAGAATGTCCTTGGGAGCCGCATAGGAAGATACCCGCTGCAAATGGGGAAAATACTGTTTCAGCGCATGGAGGATGCGCAGCAACCGATCCGTGCCCAGCACCAACGCGTCGCCGTCCGCCAGAAAGACACGGCGCACGCCGTCCCGGTTGTAGGAATAGGCCAGCGCCATCTGGCGGGCAATCTCTTCATCCGTCAGGACCTGGAAAGGCACACTCCGGTACATGTTGCAGTAGGTGCACTTGTTATGGGCGCAGCCCCGGGTCACCCGCAGGATAAAACTGTTGGCTTCACTGGGCGGACGGAACACAGGGGTATCGTAATCGTCAAAAAACATCGGAACGTCCTTTCCTGTTAAAAAATATTTACATTTTTCCAAAAATCAATTCAAATCATATAACATTTAAAACACTTTTCTAAAACATTATATAACATTTTACACTTCATTGTAAACTTCTTTACACTCGTTTTCAGGAAGATTTTCGGAAAACGCCCCCTTTTCACAAAAAAGACGTTTTTTCGTGATATTATGTGACAAGAATCAGGAAATGTAATACAATGCTAGGGAAACAAAAGGTTACAGAAAACTATGAATTACAAAATAATACAGATCACAAAACACGGAGAACTCGGATGAAAAAGTTATGTGTGGTTATGCTGCTGGTCTGCCTGATCCTGACAACAGCCTGCGGCAAACTAAAGTCTAAAAATAATAATATCCGTCTGCAGGGCAGTACCGAAGCGGTCCTGTATACCGTAAAGGCACCCGTAGACGGTGAGATTCGCGGCCTGATCCTGGACACCGGGGAACGAATCCGCAAAGGCCAGCCTTTGTTCGGGCTGGGAACGCAGGATGAAAACCCGGAAGTGGAAAAAACCGCCACAGAACTGGCCAAAGCCCAGGCCCGGCTGAACAATGCGTCCCAGGGAAACAGCGACGCCAGCCGCGCGTCTGCCGCTGCCGCTCTGCAAAGCGCCCGGAGCGAGGTGCAGAACGCCGAACAGAATTACAATAAGATGAAGCGCCTGTATGACGTAGGCGGCATCAGCCGCAACCGGCTGCAGCAGGCCCAGGTGAACCTGGAAAGCGCCCGGGCGGGTCTGGCCGCAGCCCAGGCCCGTTACGATCAGATCAGCCGCGCCTATACGCCGGAAGAACTGGCCGCATTGGAACAGCAGGTGCAAAAGCAACGGGCTGCCTATGATGCCGCCATTCTTACCGTGGAGGGCAGCGAGATCGTCAGCCCGTCCACCGGCACTGTCCGGCAGATCTGGGCAAAGAACGGGGAAGCGGTAAAAAAAGAACAACCTGTCATGCAGATTATCTCTGCTACGGACTGTACTATTCTGGTTCATGCCAAAACTGCAGACTCCCGGCTTTCGGAAGGGGCGGAGGCCACAGTAACGCCAACCGGAAGCAAAAAGAACTTTCCCGCCGTCATCCGCAAGATTGAACAGAATACGGTAACACTGTTCAGCAGTCAGAAACCGGAAGACCTGCCGGAAGGGACCGCAGTGGAAATCACCATTGCATTAAAAGAAAACACCAAATAAAAACAAAACTCCTGCCAAATGACAGGAGTTATTTTTTTGGAGCGGGCAATGGGAATCGAACCCACCTCTAAAGCTTGGGAAGCTTTCATTCTACCGATGAACTATGCCCGCAAAGAAAACGGTTTGCTTTTTAAGGTACTGTAAAATAATAGCACGTTTTTGATCTTTTGGCAACACCGGGGAAAACAACATTTCAGAGACCGCTGTCCAATTTCTGTAACACCGGCCAGATCCTTGTTTCGTATCAGTGCTTTCTTCAAAACACTCCCAACACCTGGAACAGCATGACCCAAAAGAACAACGTGACACTGGAGAATGCGGAGGTCAGCACCACGCTGTTACCTGCCAGTTCCGCGTTACTGCCCAGCTGCTGCGCCATGGCAAAGCTGGCCACTGCGCAGGGAGTGGCGAAAATACAAAGCAACGTGACAAAATCCACGCCCCGGAACCCCATGTAATAGGCTGTTCCCAGCACCAGCGCCGGTATCACGATCAGCCGTCCCACCACCACAATAATCAGGTTCCGTTTTTCTTCGCTGATTGTCCCAAACTGGAACGAGGCGCCTAAAATCAGCAGGGCCACCGGAGACGTGCAGGACGCAATCTGGCGGATCGGTTTTAAGACCGGTTCCGGCACCGTGATCCCGGTAATCATAAAAAACGCGCCCAAAATCGCGCCTATGATCATGGGATTCTGCAGCACCGTCCGCAGCGTATCCAGCAACGAAAAGCGCCCTTCCCCCCGGAAGCTTTCCAGAAAGAAGACGCTCACTGAATTATAGATTGGGGAGACCACGGCGATCATCATCGTAGGAACCGCCAGCGCCTCCTGCCCGAAGATGTTTTCCACCAACGGCAGTCCCAGCAGCACGAAATTGCTGCGGAACAGCGCCTGCAGCATCGCCCCCCGTGACCGGTTATCCTTTTCCACTGTGCATACCACCACAGCGGACAGCATCAGCATGATAAACAGCCCCGCAACGGTAAATGCCAGCAGCCGGGGCCGCAGCGCGGTCGCAATCGTGGTCGTATACATGTTGTAAAACATCATGCAGAAAAAGAATACCCGGAAAATCATAGCATTTACATGCTTCAGTTCCGCATCCGTCAGCATCTTCCGCCAGCGGACAAAGATGCCCATGCCAATCAGAAGAAACAGGGGGATGATTGCTTTTACCGCAACAATAAAATGTTGCTCCATGATTACCCCAGCAGCAGCTTATCACTGGCCATTCCGTCGCCGCTGGCTTTCTCAAACATCGCCAGCAGGTCGGCAATCTTCAGGTTTTTCTTTTCTTCGCCGTCCACATCAATCAGCACCCGTCCCTCATGCATCATGATCAGGCGGTTGCCGAAACGCAGGGCGTCACGCATGTTATGGGTGATCATCAGGGTCGTCAGCTGGTCCCGTTCCACAATGGTATCCGTCAGTTCCAGGACTTTTTCCGCCGTTTTCGGATCCAGCGCCGCCGTGTGCTCATCCAACAATAATAATTTTGGTTTTTTAATGGTAGCCATCAGCAGGGTCAGGGCCTGCCGCTGGCCGCCGGAAAGCAGGCCTACATGGGCGGTCATACGGTCTTCCAGCCCCAGGTTCAGCTCTTTCAGCATTTCATAAAAACGGTCATGTTGCTCGCTGCTACTGCTCCAGCTGAGACCCGGGAACTGGCCCCGCCGTGATGCGATGGCCAGGTTCTCTTCAATCATCATACCAGCCGCCGTTCCCAGCATGGGATCCTGGAACACCCGGCCGATGTACCGGGCCCGTTTGTGCTCCGGTTCTTTCGTAATATCCACGCCGTCGATGACGATACGTCCTTTATCAATGGGCCAGACGCCGGCAATGGCGTTCAGCATGGTGGACTTGCCGGCCCCGTTGCTGCCGATCACAGTAGTGAAGTCCCCCGGTTTCAGGTGCAGGGTGGTATCCACAAGAGCCTTTTTCTCATTGATGGTTCCGGGGAAAAATGTTTTATAAATATGCTCAACCTGTAACATCAGCGCGCCACCTTTCTGCCCTTGAACTTCGCCTTGATCAGCGGCATAGACAGCGCAATCGCCACCAGCACAGAAGTAAAGAGCTTCAAATCGTTGGGCGGCATGCCCATCTGCAGTACCACGGCAATGACGATACGGTATACGACAGAACCCAGCACTACGGAAATCATGCAGTTTTTAAAGCTGCGGGTGCCGAACAGCACCTCGCCGATAATGACTGACGCCAGACCGATAACGATGGTGCCGACGCCCATGCCTACGTCCGCGAATCCGTTGTTCTGGCCAACCAGCGCGCCTGAAATGGAAATCAGCGCATTGCTGATGATGAGACCCAAAATGATGGTCATATCCGTATTCACTCCCTGGGCCCGGATCATCTGCTGGTTGAAACCGGTCGCGCGGATCGCGGCGCCGATTTCCGTGCCAAAGAACCAGTACATGGCGATGCCGATGAGCAGCGTCGCCGCCAGACCCACCACAAACGTGGTATACGCATTATTCAGGCCCAGCGCCTGCTGGGTAAAGGAAAATACCGTATCCACACCAAGCAGGGACAGGTTCGCCTTGCCCATGATGCGCAAATTCACGGAATACAGGGCAATCATGGTCAGAATCCCTGCCAGCAGTGCCGGGATTTTCATTTTTGTCGTCAAAAAGCCCGTTACCGCGCCGGCCAGCATGCCGGCCACAGCGGCCGCCAGAATCGCCGTGCTGACGCTGTAGCCGCTTGCCATCAGCGTCGCCGCCGTTGCCGCTCCCAGCGGGAAACTGCCTTCACAGGTCAGGTCCGCCAGATCCAGTACACGAAATGTTACATACACGCCAAGGGCCATTACGGCCCACAACAAACCTTGTGCCACCGTGGACACAGCCAGGTTACTCATAAAACATTGACCTCGAATCTCTTGTAAAATATAAAACTTATAAAATATATTGCGGAAACACCGCATGAAGAAGGCTGCACAGCTGCCGGAAAACGGACTGGCAAAGCCTTATATATAAAAAGGAACGGATCCGTTTGTTACGACGGATCCGGCCCTGCCTGTCACCATCAGATTGGAGGAACTGCCAACAATATATCTTCACAGTTCCCGCTATATCAAACCAAACAGATTACTTGATTACTTCCGCGCCCTTCAGCAGTTCCGCCGGAATCTTGATGCCCAGCTGATCGGCTTTCTTCTGGTTAACAACAGCCTTGAACTCTTTCTGGGAACGGATTGCCATATCCTGGGGTTTCGCTTTGCCGTTCAGAATCTCCGCCGCCATAGCGCCGGTCTCTTCGCCCAGCATGTAATAATCAATGCCCAGGGTAATCAGGCCGCCGGCCTTCACTTCGCCGGGTTCCGCGCAGATGACCGGCAGCTTGACTTCATCGGTCACTTTGCACAGGGTCGGCATGGCGGAAGCCATGATATTATCGGTAGGAATATACAGGGCGTCGATTTTGCCAATCAGGCTGTGGGCAGCCTGCTGGATATCGTTAACGGTGGAAACCGTAGCTTCCTTGACCGTCAGGCCTTTCGCCGCCGCTTCTTTCTTCAGGATTTCAACCTGGATCTGGCTGTTCACTTCGCTGGAGCAGTAAATAACGCCCACGTTCTTCGCGGTGGGAACTACTTTCTGCAGCAGCTCAACCTGTTCCTTGATGGGGTTCATATCTGTGGTACCGGTTACGTTGGTGCCCGGTTTCGCGGCATCTTTTACCAGTTTCGCGGATTTATAATCGGTAATGGCCGTTCCGACAATCGGAATATCTTTCGTGGCGTTGGCTACAGACTGCGCGGACGGGGTGGCGATGGCGCAGATCAGATCCACTTTGTTGTTGACAAACCGGTTGGCGATGTTCTGCAGATTGGACTGGTCTGCCTGCGCATTCTGCCGGTCAAAGGTGATATTCTGCCCTTCTTTAAAGCCGTTTTTGGCCAGGCCGTCAACAAAGCCTTTATTGGCAGCATCCAGAGCGGCATGCTCTACCAGCTGCACAATGCCAACATTGAATTTCTTCTCCGCCTTCGGTGCCGGTTTTTTGTCTCCGCCGCCGCAGCCGGCCATACCTACTGCCAGGGTCAGCATCAGGGCCGCTGCCAGAGCCTTCATTTTAGATCCGGATAATTTAAACATGTCCCTCATTTCCTTCCCTCATTTTTTATACAGTTACAGGCAATCAATCTCTACGTGTTCTATAATCTCTGATTGCGCCGTGGAAACCGTTCCGTTTATTACTTCACAGTCCCTTACTTATAACTATACATAGTATATTGTAAGCGTAAACACCGATAAAGTAAATAGCTTTTGCATAATTCTGCCCTTTTATTAGCCATATACTATCATTTTTTGCAAAAAAGCTGTTAAAAAAGTAACGATTAAGCCACAGTCCTCCCTAAAGGACTATTGCAAATCCTGTTTTTTCATACTATAGTAATTGTAGATGATTAAAAAAAGAAAGGACGATAACCATGCTGAAACGGATTTTACTCTGCCTGATGGCAATCATGATGTTTAGCGCCGGCGCTTATGCCGAACAGTGGACCTACCTGGGCCGTTACGCGGTTAAGAACAACCCCCTGTATGTCAATACGACCGACGCGCTGATCCTGAACCACCTGTTCCTCTATACATCCCAGTCCACAAACAATCACCAGATGTACGATGTCTATTATTTCCACGATCACAACGACGATGTCCGGGTGGTCAATGACGTCGTCAACCTGATCACGGTTCCCATCAAAGCAAAACTCGTTCCCCTGAACATCTACGGAAAGCCCATGCTCAGCGACGGCGTGTTCTGCGGCCAGATTTTCTCCGATATCAAGATTACCAACGCGGGCGTCTTCGAAGTCCGGCCTGTTGCTTTCTCCATCCGGGATTCCGTAAGCGGCAAGGTCATCTTCCGGGCCGCGGGTGAAATGCAGGGACAGGTTCTCCTGGCCGACTCCGCGGCGCAGAAAATCGCCGCCCTTACCGGCCCCCACAAGGATTGGAAAAACACGATTGGCGGCGTGCCCCTGTCCGCGTTCCAACAGCAGAAATGAAACTCATCCGGTCCGCCCGGATAATCAGATTTTATTAAAATCGGTAGTGCAAAGGATTGCGTTTTAGACTATGAGTGTAGAAATTATCAAACAACTGGCTATTTTAATCGTTGGGTTTGCCCTGCTGGTAAAAGGTGCCGACCTG
>JAEEGG010016758.1_pt1 | contig 15169 bp, 14 predicted proteins | sample 9134161 | NCBI WGS metagenome assembly JAEEGG01 (sample SAMN16246543, study PRJNA631951) | gut metagenome | biome: gut microbiome; feature: rumen; material: CR-attached | host: Bos | place: Iran: Karaj | collected 2018-10
CTATACCATCGAAGAGAGAAGCCAAGGGCGACTGTTTGGCAGCAAAGGCCTCTGCACGTCCGAGGATGATACAGTTAACAACGATCAGAGGGATAAACAATCCCAGTGCTGCATCGATGTCGGGCAGATAAGCCTTGATGACCATCTGAAGGATCGTCACGAAGGCTGCGATCACCACGATAAACACAGGGATGCGCACCTTGTCGGGAGTAACCGACTTCAGGCACGATATAACGACATTGGTGCAGATGAGCACAGCCATCGTGGCCAATCCCATCGACATACCATTCATGGCAGAGGTGGTCGTGGCCAGCGTAGGACACATACCGAGCATCAGGACGAAAGTGGGGTTCTCCTTGATGATACCATTCTTAATAATCTGTATAGCGTTCATATACTAATCCTCCTTTACTTGTTTTGTGGCACCTGTGGCTGCATCGGCAGTAGGTGTGGCCTTGTAGGCATTATAAGCATTGTTCACTGCGAGAAGGAAGGCTCGCGTGGTGATGGTAGAGGCCGTGATGGCATCCACCTGTCCACCGTCCTTAGATACTATCAGAGGCTCCTTCGGATCCTTACCGATGATATCGCCCTTCTCACCTTTCTGGAACCATTTGTCGGCCTTTGCTCCGAGTCCTGGTGTCTCAGCATGTTCGAGCAGGGTATATCCGAGAATCTTACCTTCCGGATCGAAGCCCACGAGACCCTTCAGGTCGCCACCGAAACCACCAGTGGTACTCTCGACGGCTGCTCCGAGATCCTTACCCTGAGCATCTTGCGTCTGATAGATGATGTATGTAAGCTCCTTGCCCTTGGCATCATTCTGGCGTACGGTGTCAGTCTTGGCCACCGTAAGGCCGTCGACACACATCACCGTCTGAATACCATCAGCCAGAGCCTTTGCCTTTTGTTCGTTGATAGGACCTTCTGTCAGGTGGTTCACATAAGCAAGGATACCACCCATGATGACAGCTACTCCCGTGAGTACCAGCACCATATTCGTCAATGTAGATTCGAGTTTCTTTGCCATGATGATTACGATTTTGCAGGCACTTCACCGAAGCGCTTGGGTTTCACATAATTGTTGATCAACGGAGTGAACGCATTCATGATAAGAATAGCGAACGACATACCCTCTGGATAAGCACCCCAGTTACGGATGACGACTGTCAGGAATCCGATGGCGACACCATAGATGATCTGACCCTTGGCTGTCATGGGAGAGGTGACGTAGTCGGTAGCCATGAAGATGGCACCAAGCATCAGACCACCGGAGAGCAATACAGAGATAGGGTCGGCGTAAGCAGGATTAGCCAGATGCAGCAAACCTGCAAACACGAATACTGTGCCGAGGATACTTACTGGGATATGCCAGGTGATGATCTTCTTCCACAGCATATAAAGCAGTCCGATAATCAGTGCGAGGGCACAGATCTCACCCATCGCTCCGGCTCCATCAGGATGGTTACCGATGAAGAGGTCGAGTGATGAAGGCAGCTGCTCGAGCACTGAGGCATCGCCACTCTTGATAGCCCACTTCATGATGGAGAGTGGCGTAGCGCCAGTCTCGGCATCAAGATAACTACTCCACTGCCCTACCTTCGGCCATGTGGTCATCTGAGCAGGGAAGGCCACGAGCAGAGCTGCACGACCTACCAATGCAGGGTTGAAGAGGTTATTGCCCAGACCTCCGAAAGTCATCTTAGCCACACCGATGGCGAAGAGTGCACCGATGATGATGATCCAGATGGGGAGGTTGGAAGGGAGGTTGAAAGCCAGGAGCAGACCCGTGAGGATGGCAGAGCCGTCGAGAACGGTGTTACGCTCCTGTTTCAGAATATACTTGCTGATAGCCCACTCGAAGAAGACGCAGGCTGCCACACTCGTTGCCGTTACGACAACAGAGCCCAGTCCGAAGAAATAGAACGACACGAACAGTGCTGGCATCAGAGCGATGATCACACCATACATGTTGCGTTCTACGCTGTCGGTTCCGTGGGCGTGTGGCGATAATGAAACAATTAATTTACTCATTGTATTATTTCACAATTTTACTATTTCACAATTTGACTATTTCTTTGCTGCGCGAGCGCGGATGATTCCCATTACTGTTGATTTGCCCTGACGGATATTGTCGAGCAGAGGACGATGGGCTGGACAGGTGAACTGACACGAGCCACACTCGATACAGCTGACGATATCTTCATGCTCAGCGCGCTCCCAGTTCTTGACCTCAGAGATCTTAGCAAGGAGGTAAGGCTCGAGACCCATAGGACAAGCACTGACGCACTTGGCACAACGGATACAAGGCTGGGGCTCCTTACGACGGGCTTCATCATCAGAGATGATAGTTACAGAGTTGGTTCCCTTACAGATGGGCACCTCGGTAGAAGTGAGGGCCTTACCCATCATAGGTCCACCAGCGAGCAACTTATTATCGCCCTCAGGCATACCACCACAAGCATCAATCAGATCCTGCATCGGTGTACCCATACGAACGAGGAAGTTACCGGGATTAGCCAGACGCTTACCTGTGACGGTGGTGTAACGCTCGAAGAGAGGCTTGCGCTTCATGACTGCCTCATAGACAGCAAAGGCAGTACCTACGTTCTGAACGATGGCACCTACATTCACAGGGATAGCAGGAGGAGCAGGCACCTGACGACGGATAACAGCATCGACAAGCTGTTTCTCACCGCCCTGAGGATAACGCTGTTTCAGGGGCACTACCTCAACAGTATAGCTGGAACCTCCGAATTTCTCTGCACATTTCTTTGTGAGCAGTTCGATGGCAGCGGGTTTATTTGTCTCGATACCGATATATCCTGTGGTCACCTTCGCACCCTTCATGAGCAGCTCCAGACCAACGAGGATCTCATCGGCATGCTCCATCATCAGACGGAAGTCGGCAGTGATATATGGCTCGCACTCTACGGCATTGATAATCACGCACTCGGCCTTAGCTGTTGGCGGAGGGGTGAGTTTGATGAAGGTGGGGAAACAAGCACCACCCATACCTACGACACCAGCATCCTTGATACGACTGACAATCTCCTCAGGAGTAAGTTCCGGATGAGCCTCTACGGTCTCGAGTTTATCTGAGCGGTCGATGCTCTCTTCCCACTCGTCACCCTCAACATTGATGATGATGACAGGTTTACGATAACCTGTGGCATCAATGGCAGTGTCGATCTTGAAGACCGTACCACTGACGGACGAGAAGATAGGAGCAGAAACGAAACCACCAGCTTCGGCAATCATTGTTCCTACCTTCACCTTATCACCCTTGGCTACTACAGGCTTTGCCGGAGCTCCGATATGCTGGCTCAATGGGAAGATGGCCTGCTTCGGAAGCGCTGCCACCTTGGTAGCAACATCGTGGGTGAGTTTATTCTCTTCGGGGTGGATACCACCTATTCTAAATGTTTTTGCATTCATGCTTTGACCTCCTCTTTCTTTTCTGGTTCAACACTGGCCTTTGGAGCTGCAGGCTTAGGAGCCTCTGCCTTGGGAGCAGCTGGTTCCTTTGGTTTTGGAGCAGGGGCAGGATTGGGGAAGTTGACATCGAGGATGGCCTTCTTCGGACATACTGTGACACACTTGCGACACAGACGGCACTTCTCGAAGTCGATGTAAGCCAGATTGTTCTCAACGGTGATGGCACCGAAGTTACACTCCTTCTCACACTTTCCACATCCGATACAACTTACCTGACAAGCCTTCATGGCTACAGGGCCCTTGTCCTTGTTGACACAAGAGACAAAGACTCTCCTACCCTTCGGACCCTTCTTACGGAGTTCGATGATGTTACGCGGACAAGCCTTTACACAGGCACCACATGAAGTACACTTCTCATCGTCGACCTCAGGAATACCCGTCTCAGGATTGACCTTGATGGCATCAAACTGGCAGGCAGCCTCACAATCGCCACAGCCTAAACAGCCAAAGCCACAAGCCGTCTCACCAGCACCACAGGCATGCATCGCAGAACAAGTGCGAAGACCAGCATACTCAGCAATCTTTGCCCGATGCTCGCAGGTGCCGTTACATCTCACCACAGCCACCATCGGCTCAGAATTGGCAATAGCCATTCCTAACAGATCGGCCACCTTTCCCATGGTCTCTGCACCACCAACAGGACAGGATAGTCCGTCGATGCTTCCGGCATCAGCCCCTTTCACGAGGGCATCAGCCATACCGCTACAGCCAGGGAATCCACATCCACCGCAGTTGGCTCCAGGCAGCAACTCGCCGACCTGTGCAATACGGGGATCCTCATAGACAGCAAACTTCTTGGAGGCAGCAAACAGCACAATAGCGGCTATCAGGCCGATGGCTCCCAAGACAATTACTGCAATTAAGATGAAATTCATAAGCGTATTTATTTAGTTATAATTATTTCTCCAAATGGAATGAGATCTGCTCACGTATACTGTCGCGACGCAGCCACAGCAGGAAATAGTAAGGCAGTAATGAGCCTAAGGCCGCCAAAGCTGCCAGAGCCTCGTTATCTGTCAGGTACAACACCACAACCAACACACCCAAAAGCAACAGGAATGGCATCACAAAACCCAGACGCAATGCTTTGTTGGCCACATCGCCTGTAGCCCACACTGTAACATCCTCACCGGTCTTGTAGTTTGTGGCATCAGAACAAAAGACATCAACAATCTTAACCTTCGAATCAGCTGCATGACAATGGCCTGCCACCTTGCAAGCTCCACATGCCGATGCCTGAAGAATGCGCACCTTCACACACCCATCGGCTACTGACTCTATGATTCCAGAATGACTTATTTTAGTATGCACCTTGCAAAGGTACGAAGAATTTAAGAATCTTAGGTCAGAATTTAAGTATTTTTTTCTAAAATAGTCGTAATCGTTTGCGAAGTTATGCTTATTCTTCCCTACTCGATGCAAGGGCAAACTTTCGGGCCTCGTCTACATGATACACCTCTTCAAGACGAGCCTGATACTCTCGTTTGGTATAATCCATCAGTCGGATCTCATAGTCGCTGGTGATAGAGAAATACTGCACAAACTGCTCTTCGTCGAAATTGTTGATATCCTCAGGATCCATCTCGTCGACAGCATAGAGACACAGTTTGTCTACAGGCACATAGTCATCGTCGAGCGAATAGAGCCAGAGGGAATAGTGCCCCTCGGTCTCGTCGGCAGCCATGATCATGAGTCTGGCACCCACACTTTCTGGCAAGGCCACAGCCTTCGGATGCTTGCAATCCACAAGTTCCATGAAGGATACGATATCAGGAGATACAGGCTTAAAGGCAGGCAGGAAGCTGACATAGTACTCGCTATAGCTGATGGGCAGCGTCTGAATATCCAGACTGTCGTAGAAAAGCTTTAGTGGATTGTCAGAGGCATCGAGGTTCACCCCTTGCAGGGCCAACTTCTCCTTGATCTCCAGCGCTTTGACACTGTCCAGTTTATGCTGGAGTTCTTCGGGTGACATCCGTCGTCCGCCACCACAGGCTGCCAACAACAGGGCAGCACACATCATGACGAGTAACTGTTTCATCGCTTCGGATTATGATGATTATAACGATACTTTCTTCTTCACGGGCTTGCTCTCATTCTGCAGACGGTCGAGTGCTGTCACGGCATATACCCACTTCTGAGCGCCTTTCTCATAAGGCAGTTTGACGAAAGTCTGCTGGGTGATGGCAAAGATATTGGCAGGGTTGTCGTAATCCAGACGAGCACCCTTCTGGAAACGGTAGACGACATATTTCACAGCCTTATCGTTCCAAGACTCTCCCTTTGGAGCCGTCCAGAAGAGGAAATAGCCATCTTCAGTCCAGACCGGTTTCAGTTTGCTGACCTTCTTGGGTGCCTTGTCGTCGATGAAGGGCATCGCAGGCTGAAGGGCTGGATACTTCCAATAGACATTGCGGAGGTTACCACCATAATTACCGATATTATCAACAGCCGCCTTGGCATACCACAGCACCGTTCCCTGCACATTGGGCATCTGACGATGGAGTGCCATCTTCGCAGCCTGCTGATGTACTTGTGGATTGGTCTTATCGGCAGCCTTCGCTGTACGCTCCACATCTTCGCCGATGATTAGCGGACGGGCATTAGCATACTGGTTCCACCACTTGATGAGTGTGTCGTAGTCTGCTGCCTTATGCCCAATCTCCCAATATAACTGCGGTACGCAGTAGTCGAGCCAGCCGTTGTTCACCCACATCAGCACGTCGGCATAGAGGTCGTCGTAGTTCTGGGTGCCATTCGTATGACTGCCAACATAAGAGGTACTTCTGTTACGATAGATGCCGAAGGGTGAGATGCCCACCTTTACCCAAGGTTTGGTCTCGTGAACGGTCTTATATACCTGCTCGATAAACAGATTCACATTATAGCGTCGCCAATCTCCCTGGTCCTTGATACCGTTGGAATGATCCATGAACAACTCATCGTCAGGGATCGTTTCTCCTTTGACAGGATAGGGATAGAAATAGTCGTCCATGTGGAGACCATCCACATCATAACGGCTCACGATATCCTTCACCACCGCACAGATATAGTCACGGTTCTCTGCCATACCGGGATTCAGGAGGAAGAGTTCGTCGTAGGCAAAGCAGTTCATGGGTTTGCGCACAGAGATATGGTTGGCAGCCAACTGCTTCGTACCCTTCGTCTTGGCACGATAGGGATTGATCCAGGCATGGAGTTCCATATCCCGCTTATGACACTCGTCTATCATCCACTGCAAGGGGTCCCAATAGGGCGAAGGTGCCACACCCTGCTTGCCTGTCAGGAACCGACTCCAGGGTTCTATCTTACTCTCATAGAGAGCATCACACTCCGGACGCACCTGAAAGATGATGAGGTTCACACCGTCTTTCTTCAACTCGTCGAGCTGATAGGACAGTGTCTGTTGCATCCGTTGTTTACCCATACCCTGAAACTGGCCGTTGACACACTGTATCCAAGCGCCACGCATCTCCCTCTTCTGGGCTTCTGTCACAATGGCCATCATACAGGCCAAGACTACTAAAACTATTTTCTTCATATCGTTAATCAAACAAATTCAACTTATGTTTTCTTGCTTCTTCGATCGACAGGAGCTCCTCCTGTGACTGCTGATAGTCTTCCCGCAGCTTCTGGTATTTCTCCGTCAACTCTTGTTCCATGTGCTTGCCATCGTTCAACAATTTGGCGGCCACGAGTGCATTCTGCGAGGCATCTTTCAGCCACACGACTGGTCCGCCATAGACTGGTGCAATCTTCAGGGCCACATGCAGTTCGCTGGTGGTGGCTCCTCCAATCATGATGGGGATATCCATCCCTGCGCGTTCAAGTTCGCGTGCCACATTCACCATCTCCTCCAGACTGGGGGTGATCAGTCCACTGAGTCCGATGATATCCACATGTTCCTCCTTGGCTTTGCGCACAATCTGTTCGGCTGGCACCATCACACCCATGTCGATGATCTCGTAGTTATTGCACGACATCACCACGCCGACGATATTCTTACCAATGTCGTGTACATCACCCTTGACTGTAGCCAGAAGTACCTTTCCTGCTTTTCCTGTGCTTCCGGATCTACCGGCTTCAATGTAAGGCTGGAGGATGCTCACAGCCTGTTTCATGGTGCGGGCAGTCTTGACCACCTGCGGCAGGAACATCTTGCCTTCACCGAAGAGTTTTCCGACGGTGTTCATACCTGCCATCAACGGTCCTTCGATGATGTTGACGGCCTTGGGGTATTTCTCGAGGGCCTCCTTCAGATCGGCTTCAAGATGGTCGCCGATGCCTTTGATAAGTGCCTCTGAAAGACGTTCTTCAACAGAAAGTTGAGATGTGTGGAGTGAGGAGTGAGAAGCGACAGGATCTTGTTGTGAAGACTCCTCACTCCTCAATATTTCCCCCGCCAACTCAATCAGCCTTTCTGAGGCATCCTTCCTTCTGTTCAGAATGACATCCTCAATGATGTCGAGCTGCTCTTGAGGAATATCGTTATAGGTGACTTTCGATGCTGGGTTGACGATGCCGAAGTCCATGCCTTTTCCTATGGCATGATACAGAAACACGGCATGCATGGCCTCGCGGATATAGTTGTTTCCACGAAAAGAGAAAGAGAGGTTACTGATACCGCCACTGATATGGGCACCAGGCAGGTTTTCGTGAATCCATTCCGTCGCCCTGATGAAGTCGGCAGCATAGGCATCATGTTCTTCCATACCCGTGGCCACTGCCAACACATTGGGATCAAAGATAATATCCTGTGGCATCATCCCCACCTGTTCTGTCAACAACTTGTAAGCTCGCTGGGCTATCTCAATACGACGCTCATAAGTGGTAGCCTGTCCTTGTTCGTCGAAACACATCACCACCACGGCAGCACCCAGACGTTTCACATCCTGAGCATGAGCGAGGAACCGTTCTTCTCCTTCTTTGAGTGAGATGGAGTTGACGATAGCCTTACCCTGCACGCACTTCAGTCCTGCCAGGATGACCTCCCAGTCTGAGGAGTCTATCATCACAGGCACTTTAGCGATGTCGGGCTCTGCAGAGATGCGATTCAGGAAATTCACCATCTCCGCTTTGGCATCCAACAGACCATCGTCCATATTGATATCAATGACGAGTGCACCGTCTTCCACTTGTTTACGGGCAATGCTGAGTGCCTCGTCGTAGTTTTTCTCCTTGATCAGTCGCAGGAACTTCCTTGAACCGGCCACATTACAACGCTCACCGACGTTCACGAAATGTACTTCCGGACTCACCTCCAGCAGTTCCAATCCTGAGAGCCACATGAAAGGACTCCGTTTGACTGGCACATGGGGTTGCTTGCCCTGAGCGAGTGGCACATATTGAGCGATAAAGGTCTCATCCGTACCACAACAGCCACCGATGACGTTTACCAGTCCCTCGTCGATGATGGAACCGATCTTGGGTGCCATCGTCTCTGCCGTCTCATCATAGAGTCCCAACGAGTTGGGCAGTCCGGCATTGGGATGACAAGTGATATAATATGGTGCCTTTCGGGCGAGTTCACGCAGATAGGGTTTCATCTGGTCAGCACCAAACGAACAGTTCAGTCCGACGGAGAAGATGGGATAACTGCTGACACTGGCCAGGAAGGCGTCGAGAGTCTGACCACTGAGCGTCCGACCTGCCAAGTCACTGATAGTCACAGAGAGCATGATGGGCACTTCCCTGCCCTGTTCTGTCATCGCCAGCATCGCTGCATCGATGGCTGCCTTGGCATTCAAGGTGTCGAAGATGGTCTCTATCAGCAAGGCATCCACCCCACCGGCAATCAGACCGTTCATCTGTTCAAGATAGGCCTTTACCAGTTCGTCGTAGGTGAGATCTCTGGCGGCGGGATTGTTCACGTCTGGCGACATCGAACAGGTCTTATTCGTCGGACCCACAGAACCTGCCACAAAACGGGGCTTCTCAGGGGTTGAGAATTCGTCAGCCACCCTGCGGGCAATCCTTGCACCCTCGTAGGCCATCTCATAGGCATAGTCGCCCAGATGATAGTCTGCCTGGGAGATACGCTGACTGCTGAAGGTGTTGGTAGAGACGATGTCTGCCCCCACCTCGAAATACTGACGGTGGATATCTGTAATGACATCCGGACGAGTCAGGGAGAGCACATCGTTATTGCCTTTTATCAGACCCGGCAGTTCCTGAAAACGGTCTCCCCTGAAATCCTGTTCGGTGAGGCCATAGGACTGTATCTTCGTTCCCATGGCTCCATCGAGAACGAGAATCCTCTCTTTGATGATATCGCTAAGTCTTTTCAATTTTCAATCTTAAATCTTCAATAGTGTTTCATTACCCGATCCATCTCACGGCGGTCTTCCTTTTCCTTCAGAGTCTGACGCTTGTCAAACTCCTTCTTACCCTTACAGAGGGCAATATCCATCTTCGCACGACCTTTCTGATCGATGAATACCAGCAGGGGTACGATGGTATAGCCCGTCTGCTTCGTGGCACTGGCCAACTGACGGATCTCACGTTTGGTGAGCAACAACTTACGGTCGCGCTTCATATCATGGTTGTTGTAGGAACCATAGAAATACGGGCTGATGTTCATGCCCTTCACCCACAACTCACCATTGATCACGGTGCAATAGGTATCCACCAGACTGGCCTTGCCCAGACGGATACTCTTGATCTCCGTACCCGTCAGCACAATACCGGCTGTGAAGGTCTCGATGAAGAAGTATTCAAACGAAGCCTTCTTGTTTTTTATCTGTACAGGACTCTTCTTCCTGATTTGTTCTTCTGTCTTGTTCAATTCTCTTAAGTCTTAAATCTCAATTCTCAATTATTGCGAAGCGATCCAAGTGGTCGTCCACATAGTGTGCGATGTCCTCAGTCCATTCTTCCTCATGCTCCACAAACTGATCGTCGAGGTTGTCAAAGTCGGGGAACTGTTCAAAGAGTGCCATAAACTCCTCGTCGGTACAGTCTTTCTCTATCTCCTTACGATGTTTGAGCCACAGGGTATGGGCCTCATAAATCAGTTTGGAGAGTTCACGCATCTCCCACTGTCTGAGGGCCTTGGCCAGAGGATTCTTGAAGATGAAAGGTCCGTAGCCATTATGGATCAGCTGGACAAAGCCGCCATCCATCACTTCCTCGTGCAGGATATCCCAGGCCAACAGTGTGATCTGGTCGGCGTTCAGCTCCTGCATCGTCTCGGTGGTCAACTCGCCTCCGATGCTGTCATAGATGGCCTTCACAAACACATGCACGAAGGCGTCCATGCCCCCCATCGCTGCCTGCTGCAAATCAGCATCCTTTACAATCACTTCTTTCATCACTCTTCTTCTTTTACCTTTAATTCAAAAACGCCAGTCGGCACCTGACGACGCAACACTTCCAGTTCCAGATCCTTGCCGGGGATAATGCCATAACTGCGGAGGATGGCCTCTACCGTCTTGCGGGCCAGTTCTGGATGATTGTTCTCCTCGCTGAGATGACAGAGCCAAACATGCCGCAGGCACTCCGTCATATTTTCTGCAATCGCCTTGCCACATTCCGTGTTCGACAGGTGGCCGTTGGCGCTGAGAATACGTTTCTTCAGATACGCCGGATAAGGACCGCTCTGCACCATCTCCACATCGTGGTTGGCCTCGATGATGAGGTAGTTGGCCCGTGAGATGGTGTCTTTGATTTCCTCTGTGACAGAACCGACATCGGTAATGATGACAAGGGTGACACCCTCCACCTGGATCTCATATCCCACGTTTTCACTGGCATCGTGGGGCACGGCAAAGGGGCGCACGTGAAACTCTCCCACCGTGAAGGGCTGGCCTATCTCCACATATTTCTTCATCTCGTCGGCCACCTTCCGCGTGATGCAGTAGTTGTGGTCGATGCCTGTGTGGACTGCCTTCGTGGCATAGACGGGCACATGATACTCATAGCTGAACGATCCCACCGATTTGATGTGATCGGCATGGTCGTGGGTAATCAGCAAATGCTTCACCGACTGCAGCTGAATGCCGTAGTCCTTGCAGTGCTTTTTCAGTGTGCGCAGGCCAACGCCTATATCTATCATCAATCCGTCTGTGGCAGTACCGAAGTAATAGCAGTTACCGCTGCTGCCACTTCCAAACGATATGAATCTCAACATGTCTGTTTCGTATTTTCGTGCAAAGGTAGTGTAAAATTTAGAATTAAGAATTGAGAATTAAGAGAAAATCGGCTCCCTTGTCATTTTTTAACGCTTATTTCTCTGCTCCCCCCTCTTAATTCTTAAATCTCAAATCTAAATTCGCCTTAGAACGGCATTCCAACGGCGAAATGGAAGGCCAGGTCCCTGCTCAGCCGCGGATGGATGATGGGATAATGCGTCTCTTCCTCATTAAAGGCGGGATTGATGGCTTTCATACCCAGGTCGAAGCGCAGGATGAAATAGTCGAAGTTCAGGCGCAGCCCCATACCATAACCCACGGCTAAGTCGTCGAGCAGACGAGAGAACTTGAACTGTCCGCCGGGCTGGTCCTTATAGTCGCGCAAGGTCCAGATGTTACCGGCATCCAGGAACATGGCCCACGAGAACTTCCAGAACAGGCGCGAACGGTATTCAAGGTTCAGGTCGAGCTTCATGTCGCCCGTCTGGGTGATGAAGTTGATCTTACCGTCCTTGTCCTTATAACTGCCAGGTCCCAGACTACGCACACTCCAACCGCGCACACTGTTGGCGCCACCGGCAAAGTATCGCTTCTCAAACGGCAGCACCTCACTGTTTCCATAAGGATAGGCAATGCCGAAGCCGGTGTGGAATATCAACTGACTGTTCTCCCACTCATAGAGCCGGTGGATGAAGTCGATATCAAACTTGGCGTACTGGGCATAGGCGATATTGAAGGTCATGTTCTGTCCCAGACTGTTTTTCGACGTGTTGAAGGTGTGGGCATAGAGATCCAACAGGTTACCGGCCGTCTCAACATTCGTCTTGATGGCCGTCCTGCCATTGTTATAGGCATAGCCAAACCCGATCTTCATGATGAACAGGTCCTCGTAGTTGTATTTCAGGATGGCGTTCGAGTTTGAGTTGTCGGTCAGATACTCATCGTGGAAGGTCTGACTGATCCAGGGCATGAACACATAGTTCAGGTCGATCAGGTCCAGACGGTAACTGTTGAAGCTGTTCTCCTGTTTCCACTGGTAATGCCAGCCGGCAGAGAGAACCCTTCGGTGGAACTCCGGACGGTCCTGGGAGTCGTAGAGCAATGACACCTCACTCGAGGCGATGATGTTCCTGCGGTAGCTGGGACTCAGGAAGGGGAAGATGAAGCGCGGGAACGACAGTCGGCTCTCCAAGCTGTATTCAAAGTAGTCCTGATTGCCGTAGCCCTCCAGACCGCGGATGGCCTCATAGGCACCACGCAGCTGCACACTCAGCACCTCGGAGCCTTTGAACAGATTACGATTCTGATAGGTCAACGACACAGCGGCACCAAGGTCACCGGCGGTGTTGGTGCCTTCGGGCTGGAAGCTGATGGTCGAGGGCTTGTTGGTCTGCACCAGGATCTTGGTATCCAGCAACGCCGTGTCGGGCACCATCTCATAACTGATATTGGTGAACTTCACAGCCTGCAGGCGGCCGAAGTGGTTGTAGGTCTTACGAAGGCCTGAGGCAGAATACGGCTGACCTGGCACGATGAAGGTGTTCTCCTCCAATACATGCCGCCGCAGATGGATGACTGAATCCGGCATGCCACTCTGGTATTTCACGTCGCGGATGGAGTATTGTGTGTGCAACGAACTGCTGTCTTCCGCCGAACGGTAGTAAGGATGCAGGATCAGCGTCACGTCCACATCCTTCTCTTTCTGATGCCGACGGGCACGGTATGTGATGAACTCCTTATGGAATCGGAAGTAACCATGGTCCTGCAGATAGGAGGTGATTTGATTGCGCTCCTCACTCAGCACATCGGCACCGAACTGCTTACCGGGATAGAGGGTACTGTTACGGCGAAACAGCAGCTTCTCGATCAGCGAGTCCTGGATGTCCGTCTCATACTGGCGGATCTTATAGGCAGTACCAGGCCGCAACAAGTACATGGCATTACACTTCCGCTTCTTATAGTCCACATACAAAGAGACCTCCGCGTCGAGATAACCCTTATTCTCCAGCGCCTGCTTCAGGTCCTCACAACTCTGACGGGCCTGCACTGAGTCGAACACCACAGGAGCCTCACCCATCGAGCGCAGGGCACGGTTCACCCAAGAGCTGTCACGACCAGCCAACGACCAGATGCCCAGAGGCACCTTCACCGTCGAGAGCCAACGCGTGTTGCTCTTCTGCCGCACATAGTCCTTCATCGCCAGGAGGTTGATGTCCTTGTAATCATCATCAGCCACCACACGCACCTTGTTGAGCATATAACTACCTTCCGGCAGATGACGCGTAGCAGAGCAGCCGCACAGGAGGAATGCCCCTGCGACCATCGCCAAACACTGCATATACGTTGGAATTTTCATCTGCCTGTCTGATAATCATCGGCAAAATTACAAAAAAAGCCACAGATTACACAGATTATCGCAGAATTTTTGTATCTTTGCACTTAAATTCATCGCAAATCAGATTTATTAGTGGCAATAAGTAAGAATCAAATCAAATTCATCCGTCAGTTGGAACAAAAGAAGTTCCGCCGTCGTGAGGGACTCTTCGTAGCAGAAGGCACGAAGGTGGTTGGCGACCTCCTCGCCCACTACCAGCCCCATGCCATCTTCGCAACCCAAGACTGGCTGGCAAAGAATCAGGCCCCTATGGCCCAAGAGGTCACCGATGAAGAGCTGCAGCGCATCTCGTTCCTCCAGCACCCCCAGCAGGTCCTCGCCCTCTTCCCCATCCCATCTCCAGTCCTCAATAATGTCCCTGAGCCTGTCGAAGGTTCTCTTAATTCTAAAATCTCAATTCTTAATTCTCACCTCTCCCTGGCCCTCGACGGCATCCAAGATCCCGGCAACCTCGGCACCATCATCCGCATAGCCGACTGGTTTGGCATAGAACAGATCTACTGTAGCGAAGACACCGTCGATGCCTGGAATCCGAAGGTAGTACAAGCCACCATGGGAAGCATCGCGCGCGTAAACATTATATATATAAATTTGAAGGACTTCATCGAAAGCCTGCCAGCCGATTACCCCATCTATGGCACCCTGCTCGATGGCGACAATATCTATACCCAGCCGCTCACCCCTCACGGACTCATCGTGATGGGCAACGAAGGCAATGGCATCTCTCCAGAGATCCGGGCCAAGGTGAACCGCCGCCTGCTCATCCCCAGCTACCGTCAGGACGACACCGCCGAGAGTCTCAATGTAGCCATCGCCACAGCCATCACCTGCTCCGAGTTCCGCCGCCGAAACTCCTAACCCACGTAACAAATAAAGGGACTCCCCATCATTATGAGGAATCCCTTCTTTAGTCTAAGTCCCCTCCTAAGTTCTTGGCATAGCCAAGCGGCAAAGCCGAGCGAGGAGGGGCCAGGGGTGGTCTGAAGGAGGGTTAGTTGCCTCCGTTGCCGCCTCCACCCTGAGCCGGTGCATCCGCCTCCGGCGCCAGCACATAAGTCAGCGGCGTCTTGTTCTGGAAGCGCTTCTTCTTGCCACCCACGGTGCGCACCTCACTCTCCACGAGGTAACCCCACTCGAACACGCACTC
>JAEEGG010016760.1_pt1 | contig 15166 bp, 9 predicted proteins | sample 9134161 | NCBI WGS metagenome assembly JAEEGG01 (sample SAMN16246543, study PRJNA631951) | gut metagenome | biome: gut microbiome; feature: rumen; material: CR-attached | host: Bos | place: Iran: Karaj | collected 2018-10
GTTCTGTAAGAGCCAGACGTTGCAATTGGGTAGTTCATACGGTACAGTAAATGGTTTTGCCATCAAGGAAGTGGACACGCTCTTTGGCAAGACTACCAATATGATAGATGACACCCAACTTGAAAGCGTATTAAGAATATGTCTGGCCAATAATCTGCTGTTTACCAGAGAAACAAAGCAAGGCGAGAAGGATAAGGAGTGGACAGTGTTCTACCTGAACCGATGGATTTGTGCCGCTTTCTCTGTGCCCTTAGGCTATGGTGGTTGGAGAAAAAGAACCATCAGGGAGTTGACTGACTGGATAAAAAAAGAAGAAAAATGGGAAATTGGGATTCGTATGTGATGGTCGAAGGTGACAAACAAGTCACCCAATTCTGGAGTGACGCTGACCGTCCACAAGGTAAAACCCTGCTCATCATAGGTGAGGGCTTTGACCCACGTATGAATAACGTTCTCAGGGCTTTTGTGGAAACAAAAACGGAGATTGACTGCAAAATCATCGTTTTTGGCGACTATACGAAATCTCCGAATGCGTCAATGATAGAGCGGAATATCGAAGTCAGAAAGACATTGCTTGAAAAAGGTGCGGTGCCATCCTCAGTCTACCAATTGAAAATTGGTGCAAAAAAAGATTTGAACAGGGGCGTGAAGTTAATGAACAAGGAGGTAGAGAGTCTGATAAACGGTTATGATAACATTATCGTGGACATCAGTGCTTTGCCCAAAGTGTTGTACTTCAATCTGGTCAGATCTATCTACAAAAGTCAAAATAATAAAAACCTGTTTATTGTGGTTTCTGAAAATGCAGAAATTGACAGACGCATTAAATACATCAATCTGGCAGATGATATAGAACCGATGGTGAAGTTTAATCCCGGTATCGGACTGGAGGCGGAACCTGACAGAATAAGGATTCAGATCTCATTGCTGGGAGAGAACGGAATGGAGAAATGGAACAAGATCCTGGGTCATTTCAATCCGGATGAAGATTTTCCCGTCGTTCCTTATCCTTCATTGAACCCTTTCAGAACAGATTCGATTATCAAGGAGTATAAAGAACTATTTAAACAAGAAGATGCCAAGGACAATATCATTTATGCTCACGAACGTAATCCCTTTGAATTGTATAGATTGCTGACGAGGTTTATCCAGTCGGAAGACGAAATTTTGGGAAAGGTGAAGCAGATGGCTTGTTATGGGATAGCTCTGTTATCTAGCAAACTCCTGTCGGTTGGTGCGCTTCTGACTGCGATGGAGAATGAGAATGAAGTTGCTATTTATAACGTTATCAGCCGTGATTATGTCATAGACAAAGACAGCATAGATTTTGATGAACTGAACAAAAAGAGTACGACTTTTTTAATGTGGATAAAAGGTGATGCATATAATGACTGATTCCCAAAATAGAAAAGTTAAGATACAATAAAAAACGAGATTATTCGTTATTTATTTGCGAAGTTAGACAAAAAATGTCTATTTTTGCAAACGAGATATTAAATACAGGATGATGGCGAGCATTGCAAGCTGGATATATGATAAGCCGCTCAGAGGCAATTATACCTTCACACACGATGAGGTGGCGCAGGCATTCCCTGACATGAGTGCCGGCAGCATTGCACGGGCACTGACCAGGGAGGTAAGCAAGGGACGGATTATGTCGCCCCTGCGCGGCTTCTACGTCATAGTGCCAGATGAGTATGTGCTGCGCGGGGCTGTGCCGCAGTCGTTTTACTTCGATGACATGATGCTCCACCTGGGACGCAAATACTATGTGGCCCTGCTGAGTGCGGCAAGTTATCACGGAGCTTCGCATCAGGTCCCGCTACGGTTCAACGTGATGATAGAGCCTCCCGCCATGCGTGACAAGAAGGGAGAGAAATACCTTACGCATTATTTCTGCAAGAGCCATATTCCTGAGGCATACGTGGAGAGACGGCAGACGCGGACGGGCTACATTAACGTGTCGTGTCCTGAACTGACGGCAGTGGATTTGCTGACGTATCAGGCTAAGACAGGAAGCGTTTCGCGGGCAGCCACCGTTCTGGCTGAACTGGTGGAGAAACTGGATTTTGGGCGCTTAGGGGCTGACTTCGTGAAGGAGGTGCCGGTAACCAGTCTGCAGCGTCTGGGCTATATTTTGGACGAGGTGCTGGAGGAAGGTGAAGCGGCAGAGTCGGTGTACAGTCTGTTGAAGTGTTCCGGTTTCGTACTCCAGTATGTGCCTTTAAAGGCAGGAAAGAGCAGCGAGGGGTGCAAAAGGAACGCCAAGTGGAGAATTATTGTGAACGAAACCATCGAGATTGACGAGTTATGATACCAGAGCGATATATTACGGAATGGAGTGAACAGGCCCCGTGGGTGGTGAATAAATACATCGAACAGGATTTGATAGTCTGCCGTGCGTTAGTGTCTATTTATAGCGATGCATTTCTTGCGGAACATTTGGCGTTCAGAGGCGGCACAGCATTGGGTAAGTTGTATCTGAAGCCGCAGCCCAGATACTCGGAGGACATCGACTTGGTGCAAGTGAAGGCAGAGCCCATAAAAGAAACCATAGACCATCTAAGGGATGCGCTGGCTTGGCTGGGCGAGCCTGTGGTGAAGCAGAAGAAACACAACAATACGCTGGTGTTTAAGGTGCAACCGACGGATATGGATGCGGGCGAGATTCACTTGAAGGTGGAGATTAACTGCAAGGAGCATTTCTCGGTATATCCGATGGTTAAGGTGCCTTTTGTGGTGAATAGTTCGTGGTTCAAAGGTGCTTGCGAAGTGCTGACCTATGAGTTGGCAGAGCTGACAGGGACGAAACTGAGGGCTGTGTATCAGCGGAGAAAAGGACGTGATTTATTTGATCTGTGGAAGATACTGTCAATGCACCCCGAATTGGATAAAGGGAAAGTGATGGAGAGCTATGAGTGGTATTTGGGCTTCACGGCATCGCACCTGCCTACGTACAAGGAATTTTTGCTGAATATGGATGGGAAGCTACAGGATGAGGAATTTCTGACGGACACGGAAATGATTCTTGGGCCACAGGTGGAGTATGACCCACAGGTGGCGTGGGAAAAAGTGAAAGCGGAGTTGGTGGAGAGGCTTAATCCTGAAGTTTGAATCTTGAAACTTGAATCATGAAACTTGAAACAAATAATATAGCAGTTGGCGCAGGCCTGATTAGCCTGGATGTTTTGATATGGGACGGACAAAGAGTCCCCATATCCTATTACGTGGGTGGCACTTGCGGCAATGTGATGATGATACTTGCCCACTTGGGTTGGGAAGCTTTCCCCATTGCTTGTTTGGATGGTACAAAAGATGGGGTAAGAGTGCTGGAGGATATGAAAAGACACAATGTAAACACGGATTTTGTATCTACCCAAGACGGTAAGACACCCGTGATTGTGCAGCGTAATTTCATCAACAAGGATGGTATTCCTACGCATAAGTTTGAATCGCGTAACAATATCGGTCGGTTCTATCTGGACTTCCCGCACACGTCCGTTCGTCCGTTTCAACGAGCACACGCTGGTGCCTGAACTGGAGGAGGAGCTCAATCCTCATAAGTCGTTCCCATCCGGTCATACGCTGCTCGGCTGGAGTTCGGCTCTCCTGATGACGGAGATCAACCCTGACCGTGCCAATGAGATACTTGCCCGCGGATACCGCTACGGCGAGAACCGTCTTGTGGTGGGCGCACATTGGCAGAGCGATACCGATGCCGCACGCTTAGCAGCCTCTGCGGCTTATGCCCGTCTGCACACCAGCGAACGTTTTCTCGAGCAGATGAAGAAAGCCCGCGAAGAGTTCAAGCGGCTGACGGATGCCACTTCCGTGAGACCCACCCGCGCGCCGCAGCAGACTGAGAGCGCAACGATCTATGACCTCTCAGGCCGTCAGGTCAGCACACCGCCTCAGGGTGTCTTCATCCAAAGTGGTCAGAAGAGAATGAGATAAACAGAGACACGAAAAAACCGGAAGTTGTTGCTTCCGGCTTTTTTATTGTGGGATAGGATGTTCCTAAATTAGAGACCTGCTTTCTTAGTTCCTTCGTAGATGTGGTTGTAAAGGTAGGTCTTCATTTTCTCGAAGTTCTGCGGCGTGATGACGGTATAAGTGGCTACTGCGTACTCGTAGGTCTCATCGAGAGCTGTCAGATAGATTCTGTCGGCCAAGCCACGATCATTTCTGAGGCGGAAGTACAATTGGTTCAACTGATTCTGTATCTCGCTGTCCTTACTAAGTGACTGCTTGAAGTACCAGAACTGCTTCTTGTTCTCGGGCTCGTTAGCCTTGCGGATTTCATCCTCAGCCTGCTTGGTCTTTGCTGCCTCGACCTCGGCTGCAACCTGCTGCTTCATCTCCTCCACCTGCTCGGTAAGCTTATCGTTACCACCGGTGCTGGTCTGGTTCTTGCCATCGTACTTGAATGACCAGATGTTCCACTCAGGACCGAAGGTCAGGTCAGTCTCCCAGTCGAAGAGTTCAATTCTCCACAGCTTCACCTTAGCACCTGCACGACCGTAGACACCAGCCTTGATACCTGTCTCGAAGGTGAACGGAACCTTTTCGAACGGGGCGAACTTTGCTTCAAAACCAGCCTTGATCATCGGGCCTACGCTGACGGTTGGACCAGCCAGGAGGTCAACCAGTACGTCGCATCCTAACAGCAGACCGATACCTGCATTGGCCTTGAAAGTGCCGCGTGGAGTGATGATGCTCAGGTCGTTCTTCTTCACCTTGTGCTCGCCGATGGGCTTCCAGCCGTTCTGGTACTTCACACCTGCTGAGAACTCGCTCTCGTACTCATACTTGATACCTGTGTAGACCTTGCCTTCTACGCTGGCCTCGATGTGGGCGGTGAGGTTAGGCTGGAGGCAGATGTCAACGGGCACGAAGCCTGCCATGAATGTGAAGTGGAACTCGCCCATGTCACAGATCTTGTAGTTCTGCTTCTCCTTCGGCAACTCGAGCTTGGCGCCGATACCTAATGTCATTTCAGGAGCAATCTTGAAGTTACCGTCTAAACGACCCTCGAAGTAGTTGCAGTCGATATCGAATGGCAATGGGAAACGAAGGGCACCCTTTACCTTTGCATCGAGCTTTACAGTATAGTCGAGCTGGAACTTGTATGGGATCTTGCTGTTGATGGTCAATGTATCGCCCTTGTTTTCGCCAGTCTTGATCTGGATTTTCGGAGGTGTGAGCGTACCTTCCAATTCCATGATATGTCCGGTATTCTCACCCTTGACACGGGCACCGTTCTTAACAAAGTTAACGAAAATATCATAGAGATCCTCAAGGGAGTAACCGCGAGTGACAGCAGAAGCCTGGTCAAACGTCTCACCGTTCAGAATCTGCTCGGCAGTCAATGTGCCGTAGCCTGGACCGAAGGCACTACGTGTTGTGGCAGCCTCACCTGGCAGACGGGAGATGGTGACGGCTACGGGGTGAATCACGTTGCGACTGTCGGTATACTTGTCGGCACTTGCGGCACCGCGAGTCTTAGTAACGTTGGGGTTCACGTAGATGCTGGTGTTCAGCTCTGCATCCTGACCAGCCAGGATCTCACCGAGACCTGAGCGAACCACAGTCAGCACGTAGCGGTCTCCCACCAGCTTCTGACTTGTAGCACGGCGCAGGTAAGCGCGCTCATTCAGACTCTGCCAGATACCCATCGGGTGGTTCACGAAGTTGGTGATGCCCTTCTTGTCGGCCAAAGCCTTGCTGATGGCGATCTCCGTTGTGTCGGCATTCAGGATCTGTACGTCATTCTCGTTGATAAAATCTGTATATACCAATCCGATAGGCTCCATCAGGCCATCGCCTGCCTTGGCCACGATATCATCTTTCTCAGCGGGGGCGCTGCCCTCGGGTAACATCTCATTCATATCGCTGCAAGCGGTAGTAGACATTGCAATCATTCCTACGGTAAGTGTGCTCATGAGCACCTGCTGTACCAAAACTGTCATTTTCTTCATAATCGTATTTTTTTAAAATTGTTATTACTAATGTCCTTTCGACGATGCAAAATTACGGCGATTTCCGGCTGTTTCCAAGTTATTTCATCTTTTTCGCCCCAAGTCTTTGCGACAAATAAACGATATTGCGACAGATAGGCCAAACGCCTTCCGAATCTGTCGCATCAACTCCCGAAACGACGAAAAAACAGCCCATTTCGCTAAGAAAAAAATGGGGAAAGGCGAAAAAGACGCCGAAAAATGCCAATAGTTCATTATTATTTCTTACCTTTGCCAACGATACAATATTATATAGACATGAGAAAACTATTATTTCTACTATTCAGCGTGGCAGTAACAACTGCTGCAATGGCCGATGACCGTACGATCGACATCAGCGGCGACAACAACGACAGCAGCTACAAGACGTACAGCACGCCCTTCACGATTGATGAGGGGGAGACGGTTAATGTGTTGATGGCGCGCTACTGCTATTTCAGTTCGAAAATTACGGGTACAGGCGTGCTGAACCTCTATGCTGGTGGCGAGCGCAGCTATCTTGGCAATTCCGACAAGAAATGGAATGAATGGGGCGACTATACGGGCGACATCCATATCTGGCCGTATAAGGAGAATGCACCGTCGGCTGGCATGTTCGCTGCGGTGCTGGCACATGGCGGCAAGGCATTCTCAGCCGAGAACATCGACCTGAGCAAGGTGAACCGCAGCATGGAAAACAATACGGTGACGCTGCATGAGGGTGCCACGCTCTGTACTGATGCCAATACGGCAGGCTCCGGCTTCCGCATCGGTGCGCTGAACACCGAGGTGGGTTCCACGCTGCAGGGCTATATGAAGAACGGACGCTCGGCCTACTATATGCTCGGTCTGGCGAACACCGACTTCACGCTGGCAGGAAAAATTGCGCCCGCAGGCTATCGCGACGACACGGCCCTCGGTATTATTAAAGAAGGTACGGGCACGATGACCATCACCGGCAACGACAACTACCTGAGCGGGGCCTTGCGCATTCTGAATGGCCGCGTATTGGTAATGAACGACCGCGAGGCAGCTGAGACAGGCAAGCTGCGTGGTGCGCTTGGCGCCAAGCCTAATTCGCAGGATGCCATCGCCTTCGTATTCAGTAAAGGCGTACTTGGTGGCACAGGCAGCATCGGAGGCTCTGTCGATAACTACGGTACGATTGAACCCGGCGCTGACGGCATCAAGGAACAGCTGACGCTGAAGAACTTCGCTTCTGCAAAGGACGCCAATCTCTTCCTGCATCCTGGCTCGGTAATTCGCACGAAGGTCACTTACGAGTGGGATCCAGACAAACATATCTTCTCTTCTAACAGACTCAATGTCGATGGACAGGTTATCTACAGACCGACGACTGAGGACTTCCTGACGAGCGACAAGCTACCAGTGATAGAGATTGTGGTGGATGAAAACGCTGATGACTTGAAGGTGGGCGACGAGGTTTTCGCAATTTGTGCCAAGGCTCCTGATTCGATTTCCAATCAATTGAACTTCGATGTCAGAGCTAACAAGTATACGTGGAAATTACATACCGTGCAATACCTGAGTGATCCGGAGCATATCTACTATGGTGCCTATATCACTTCGCTCGACACGCCGGACTATCCGGATGATCAGGACAACCCGGACAATCCGGAATCGACCATGGGCGCCTACTATGACGACGGCGTGGACGACGCTACAGACAAGAAATCACTCCGATACTACGCCAACCAGATCGGCAAGAAAATCGGCACCGCCATCTCATTGTATAAGAACGACCTGACCGATGGCAGCCTGGCAGAGACCGACCTCGTGAAGAAGCAGTTCAACATGCTCGTGGCTGAGAACGAAATGAAACCTGAGGCCTTCGGAGGCCAGAACGGCAATTTCTACTTCGTCACGGCCGACAAATTCACCACCTTTGCCAAGAACAATAACTTCGTGATGCGCGGACATTGTCTCGTATGGAACCAGCAGTCGCCCACGTGGATCTCGTCCGACGGCGGTAAGACCAACGACAAGAACTGGACACGCACGGAGGCCCTATCCATCATGAAGAGCCATATCACCAATGTGATGCAGCACTACAAAGGCAAGATTCGCGAGTGGGACGTGGTCAACGAATGCCTCGACGACAACCAGAGCAGCGTCCGCACCAATCCCGAGGGCTACGAGCTGAAGAAGAACTGCGTATGGCAGCAGGCCATCGGCGATGACTACGTAGACTCTGCCTTCGTCTATGCCCACCAGGCCGATCCCGACGCCATCCTGTATCTGAACGACTACGGTGTGGAGTTCCAGGGCAAGGCCAAATCGGCTGCCTTCTATAACCTCGCCGTGAGAATGAAAAAGGCCGGTATCCCCATCGATGGTGTGGGTCTGCAATGCCACTTCTCCATCGGCGATGTCGACAGCGTGATGCTCGACAACACCATCCGCCGCTTCGAAGAGGCCGGACTGCTGTGTATCATCACCGAGCTCGATATGGGTATCTCCGACACATCGGCAGAGAACTTAGAGGAACAGGCACGCAACTATCGCGTCATCACCGATATTATGCTGAACCACGACAACTGTCCGAGCATGGTGATCTGGGGACTGAAGGATAACAACAGCTGGCGCGAGAGTTCCAGTCCGCTGCTCTTCACGGCACAATGCGATAAGAAGCCAGCCTGGTATGCTGTGCGCTCCGCTCTGCGTCACCACTTTATGACAGAGACGGGCATCCATCCTATCCGTCAGACGAAGCCTACCGACGGCAACATCTACAACCTATCCGGTCAGAAGGTTGGTTCCGACTATCACGGCATCGTCATCATCGACGGTAGAAAAGTAATGAACAACCGATAAAAACAATAGCCTGTCGCAAATGAGTGACAGGCTATTATTTTATTCCGACATATTCTTGATATACGGCAAATCGGGCAGATGGCTGAAGCCATAGAAGCGACAGGCATTCTCACCGAGGATCAGCCGTTTGTCCGTATCGGAGAGTTCCTCCGACTTCAGGATAAAGTCATACGACATACGATAGGTGATGGCGGTGATGGTACGGGGATAATCAGAGCCCCACATCAGCTTGTCAGCACCTGCAATGTCTATCACCTCGCGGATGGCACAGATAGCCGAAGGGAAGGGATAGAACTCTGCATTGTAGAGCCAGGTAATACCACCCATCTCGATCATCACCTTCGGATGCTGTGCCAAGGCAATCTGACGACGCCAGCTGGGATTCTCCCAACAAGGTGTCTGAGGCGGATTGGCCATGCCTAAGTGACCGATGGCGATACGGAGCTGCGGACACGCGCTGATTACCTCGCTGAGTTCGCTAATCTGACGGTCGCCGTCTTCGAGGGTAATGCTCAACACAATATCCTTCTGCTCCATCAGGTGGAACATCTGCATCATCTCGTCATCCGTGAGAGGCTTGCCCAAGAGACGATGACCCGGAATGGCGATGCCCCGGAAACCACGCTTCTCAATCAGTTCCTTCGCTTGAGCAAAGAAATCGGGCTGACGGTAATCGGGCATGCCACAGCAGAGGAAACGGTCGGGATACTGGCGCTGCACCTGCTCCAGATAGTCGTTCTGCAGACCGTCGATAAACTCCTGCACCACCACGGCAGCGCCAACCTGGGCATAGTCCATGTTAGAGAGGAACACCTCGGCAGAGTTCTGGCTGTCGATCATAAACGGCGGCATCATCTGCACCTCCTCACCTAAGAAGATACTACGCCCGTTCTTCAACGACCGAATGGGTTTCCCATCCCAACTCGTGTCCTGCTTCAGCCACAAATGACTATGTGAATCAATTATTACCATATTATTGTTTTAACTGTTTTTCCAGCGGACGAACATCTGGTCACCGATGATCTCCTGTACCTTAGCCACGAGTTCCATGTCCATCGGTTCATTCACATACTCGATATTCTTCAGCACATTCAGCGGGTTGGCGCTGCTGAAGAGCGTCGTGGCGATGCGCGGGTTCAGGCTCGTAGAGAACTGCACTGCCAACTTCTCTATCGGATAGCCCACCTCTAAGCAATACGCAGCCGCCTTGGCACACGCATTACGCAAGTCCTTCGAGGCCGGATGCCACATCGGCGCACCACGACTCGACAGCAGACCCATCGAGAACGGCGAGGCATTGATCACCCCCACCCCATGCTGCTCGAAGAAGCCCAGGAAATCAGCCAGCAACGTATCGTTCAGACTGTAGTGGCAGAAGTTCAGGATGCTCTCCACCGTGCCGTCCTCCACATGCTCAATCACCCACTTCAGGTTCTCGGGCTGCAGGTCGGTAATGCCCACATGGCCTACCACACCCTTCTTCTTCAGTTCCACCAGGGCAGGCAACGTCTCGTCGACAATCAGCTGCAGACCACCCTCGCGGTCGCCCTGGAACTCGATGTCATGCACGTTGATCAGGTCGATATAGTCGATGTTCAGACGTTCCATACTCTCGTAGACACTGTCGGTGACGCGCTTGGCAGAGTAGTCCCACATATTGACGCCGTCCTGTCCATAGCGTCCCACCTTCGTCGAGAGGTAGTACTTGTCGCGGGGAATGCCCTTCAGGGCCTTGCCCAACACCGTCTCAGCCTTGTAGTGGCCGTAATAGGGCGACACATCGATGAAGTTCATACCATTCTCCACAGCCGTATAGACAGCCTTGATGCCCTCTTCCTCGCGGATGCTGTGGAACACGCCACCCAGCGACGACGCACCGAAACTCAGGTTCGACACCTTCATACCGGTCTTTCCGATTTCATTGTATACCATAATCTATAATCTATAAACTCTAATCTCGCTGCAAAGTTAGCAAGATTTTGCGAACCGCCCAAACTTTTCGCCAATAGAGTTACATTTTTTCATTTTTCAATCTTCAATTTTCAATCTTCCACTACATCGGCATATTTCAGCAAATAGGTATCGTATTGCGTCTTAAAGGGGCGGAAGGGTGCAGGCACCTCGGCAGCTGGCATAAACAGACGACTGATCACTTCGGGCATGACATCGGCCTTGATATAGTAGCTTTGGAAAGTGGCGCCCACGGGCGGGTCGCCCTTCTGCCAGCCGGGGAAATGGGTCTTGGCAAACTTCGGGCCTTGTCCGCCGACGGCCGCATTGACGGTGACGACGATGCCTCGGTCGGTCTGTTCGAAGTTCAGCGACAGCGAGTCGCCTGTTATCAGGATGCCGTTGCCCTCCTTATCTGTCAGCAGTGCCGCATCGATGCCGCTGTGATTACCCTCAAAATAGAGGTCGTCCATGTGTTTTGCCCAGAAACCATAACGGTTGGCCTGATGCCGACCGGGATAGCTGGCAAAGGGTCCATAGCCTATCCATTGCACACGGTCGATACTCGGATCAAGCAGGTAGGCCAGTCCTAACTCTGAGCGGAACACATCGGCAGTGTCGGGCGTCAGCGTGAAACGGATCTCCTCACCACCTTCGATAGCAGAGCTTTGGATGTCGGCCTTCACGTGACTGTTTTCGAGTGGCAGCAGATACTGCTTTGGCAGACGTCCTTTCTGAGTCAGGCGCTCAGCCATCGTAGACTTCCGGCCGGTGCGGATAGTAGTATCTTTTGCCATCACAGCGCCGCTGCCGTTGCCGGTCCAAGCTGTCTGCGGCTTATTCAGCACGAAACTCTGATGAAGGAATGTATGTCCCTGAGCATCTTCAATATCAAACTGCAGCAGACTGAGTTGGCTCTGTCTTGGCAGATTCAAAGTGTATGTCACAGAACTGTGAGGCTTGCACTCCGGACTGAAGGCCCCGTGCATCACCGTATCGCGGTTGTTGGTCAGTGCCCAATGGAAGGTGACATGATCCTTCAGATTAAGGAAGTCATAGCGGTTGGTGACTGTCAAGTTGGTTGAGATGCCATCGCAATTTACAGAACTGACGAAAGCGCGGGCATAGTTATGTTGCAGTTCATAGTAATTGGGCAGAGGGGTGCGGTCGGCATAGAGCAGGCCGTCGGTTCCTTTGTTGCCATACATTTCAAAACCACCCTCATCGGAAGTAAAGACACGCTCCTCGTAGCCATACATTTTCCCACTTTCCTCCCCTTTTTTCGCTTTAAAAGGCATACCTTGATCCACCCACTCCCAAACCGAGCCGCCTGCAATGCCAGGCGTGCGCTCGATGATGTCCCACTGGCGGTCGTGATCCTCAAGCGAGATGCCAAGCGTGTGACAGTATTCTGTAAAAATTACAGGACGGTCGGCACGCTGATAGAAGTCTGCTATCTGTGATGTCGAAGGGTAATGAGGCGCATAGATGTCGGCCACTTTGGGGAAATTATAATTGAAACGGCGGAAATAAGAGCCTACCTGAGGGTAGCAGATAGGGCGCAAGGGGTCTAATTCACGTTTCACATACTCCCCAAGACGAATACAGATGTCTGTCAGCGGATTCTCGTTGCCAAGACTCCAGATCAGCACCGACGGGTGGTTCTTGTCGCGACGGATGGTAGCCTGTGCCCGTTGCTGCAACATGGGATAGAAGGTTGAGTCTGACAGATTCTTGTCACCATAGCCGAAAGGCACCTCATCGATGATATAGAAACCGAGCGAATCAGCCAGTTCATAGAAGCGCGGTTCACGTGGATAGTGCGACGTACGGATATAGTTGACGGAGGCTTCTTTCATCAGTTTCATGTCGCGGAGAATACTGGCCTCGTCGATGACCTTCACCGTCACGGGGTCGGTGCTGTGCGAGGTCACACCGCGCAACTTGATGGGTTGGCCGTTGAGCTTCAGGATGTTCCCGTCAATCGTCAGTTCACGGAAACCGAACTTATGCTCAAAGGTCTGCAGCGGCTTCCCCTTCTGTAGCAGCATAGTGCGCAGGGTGTAGAGGTAAGTCGTCTCGGCCGTCCACAGATTCGGTTCAAATACCGTCAAGCGGGGACTATTGCCCCAAGCAACCCTCTCTCCGCAAGCGTCAAGGATTTCGTACATCACTTCTGTTCGCTTGCCTACATTTGCGATATCTGTGCTGACCATCACCTCACCCGTATTCTTCGTCCGGATCGTCAAGTCGCTTATATGCGTCTTGGGCACAGCCATCAGCGTCACATCACGGAAGATACCATTGGGTGCCCAGTCGTCATTATAGTCGAAATCACTTCCCCTGAATTGTGAGATGACGCGGAGGGCCAATGCTTGCGTCGCTGCCTTCTTGTCAATATAGGGTGTAATGTCGAAGATGGCGGTGTTATAGCCCGAGCGCCATGAGCCCACAGCCTTATCGTTCACCCACAGGTCATAGCCATATAGCACACCGTCGAAGCGGATGAAGACCTGCTGATCTTTCCATCTTTCAGGCACGGTGAATGTAGTGCGGTAATAACCCGTCAGCGGTTGGGTCTTGTCGTAGCTGGGTGTGCAAAAACCATATTGTTCCCAACAGCCCGGCACCGGAATCCTGCCCCACGTCTCATCGACGGCAGGCACCGTCTGACTGTCTGCGATCCCTTTTATCACCTTCAGTTGCCAATCGCCGTTCAGACTTTTCTTCATCATGGGGTCGGTCACAGGCAACACCCCTTGAAAAGCATCATTCACCTGGGCCCCAACGGGACAAATGAGATATGAGAAATGAAAAATGAGAAATGCTGTGCACAGCATCAACCTCGATAACCATCCCATTGTTGTTCTTACTGTCATAGCGGTAGCAAATTTTTCACTTTTCACTGTTCACTGTTCACTTTCTTATATCTCAGGTCAATCTTCTTATACTGATGGTCTTTGTTCCAATGCTCAAAGAGTCCGAGGGACTGCTCCACCGGCTTGCCCTCCTGCTTGTAGACCGTTCCACTGGGGGCATGGGGCAGCGAGGCAGCCTCGCGCAGATATTCGTCGCAGTAGTTCAGTGAGCCGAACTCCGGCCACTCATTGATAATGATGTCCATGCCGACGGCATCGCAGGCCACCTCATCCTGTGAGACGATGATCGAGCAGGCCCAGTCGCCGCAGAACGGTTCCTTCATCCACTTGGGGTTGGGTGCGCCGTTCACGTCGCGCGAGCCGTATGTGCCGTCGATCAGGAAGAGCAGCGCCTTCTGCCCCATGTGCCTGTGGGTCATCCAGTCCACGAAGGTCTTATACTGGGGTTTGCCGTTACGCTTGTCCTGACTCACGTTGTTGTGGGCGTTCTGCCGCCAGAGCAGGTTGATGTCGGTCGCACCATACCAGTTTTTGGTGGTCAACGTCACACCTGGGCCGCTGTGTGTCTTGAGGAGGGCCGAGTTGATGAGATAGTCGGCATCCACGATACACTTAGCCAGTCCGCGAGCCATCTTACCGTTGTCGACGGAATAGGTGATCTGCTCAGGATAGTATTCGCACTTCTCACGCCCGTCGCCGCCGATGTTGTCAATCATGCGCACCAAGGGAAACTCGCGATGCACCTTATTATATAAACTGTCGGTGATGGCCCGGCTGGGTTCGCAGAGGACTATGTCCTGCTGACGCACCCCACCGTCGTGCACCATCGAGCGCACCAAGGCCAATGTCACGAAAGGCGACGAGTTGAGTTCGATGGTATCGTGGTGGGTGATGGCGTTGTTCAGGTTCAGTTTGATGGCGATGCTCTCACCCTTCTTATAGCCTCGGTTGCCGCGTCCGTGGGTCTTGTTAAAGTGTTTGAACAGTGCCTGCCAGGCTTTCTTCGCCGTCGGTTCGCCCGTCAGCTGCATCACGGCCTCGGGTATCATGGCATCGGCCTTTGTCTGGTCGTTCCAACGGTCTTCCACCCAGAGGCCGGTCTTGCCGTCCCATCGGGCCACACCTGGTGCATGAATCCATGCCACGCGCCCCGGATGGATGCCCCTACCCTCACCCATCGGCTCATTGGGGCCGACAAAGAGTCTGGGCTTCTGCGGATTAAACTCACCGAAGAACAGCCTGTCGCGGTTGACTGGCTCATCGAGCAACTGGATGGTCGTCGACGGCCCGAGATCGGGATTCTTCCAAGCCCTGAGCTGCCACACCACTTTTCCGTCTTTATCCACTTCGATGGCCTGCACAGGGGCATTCGCCGTGTCCATCGGTTCTTTGTTCCACTCGTTATACCAGTTATTAATCAGATGTCCGCCGTTCTTCAGGCGCACGGTCTTCTGCGGCTGTGTCACACCATAGTCGGTGGTGTTCAGTTCCCACACGGTCTGCCCC
>JAEEGG010016763.1_pt1 | contig 15166 bp, 8 predicted proteins | sample 9134161 | NCBI WGS metagenome assembly JAEEGG01 (sample SAMN16246543, study PRJNA631951) | gut metagenome | biome: gut microbiome; feature: rumen; material: CR-attached | host: Bos | place: Iran: Karaj | collected 2018-10
TCCCGAAAAGCCATACAACATCGACGTCGACGTCGTGAAGAAGATCATCGACTGCCGCAACAGGGGCAAGCACCACTATGTGGTCATCGTCGCGGAGGGCGTCGGCGGAACGATGCTGCTCGCCGAAGAGGTCAAAAACATCACCGGAATCGAGACGACGGCAACAATTCTCGGACACATCCAGCGCGGCGGTTCGCCGACCGTCAAGGACAGGGTCGTCGCGGGAATGATGGGCGTTAAGGCGGTGCAGTGCCTCAAGAACGGCGAGATCAACAAGATCATCGCGTACAAGGGCGAGAAGTGCGTCGCGCTGGACATCGAAGAGGCGCTGGCGGTGCAGAAGGAGCTGGATCCGGACTTCATTCTCGCCGGAGAAATCCTTAACGTGTAAGGAAACGCCGGTTAAATGCCCGTTGCTTAGCTTTATATACATATTCTTGATTCATTATTTTTTGAAATGGACGACAGGCTTTACAGAATTCTTGAATTTAATATCATTCGCGACAAGCTTGCGGCGCTAACTTCGTCCGAAATTTCGCGCAAAACCGCGGAGACGCTCGTTCCCGGGACGGATCCGGAGACGGTTCGCGACATGCTGAAGGAGACTGACGACGCGGTGGCGCTCATTATGAAGCGGGGCAGGCCGCCGCTCGGAGGTATTGTCGACGTGACGCCTTCCGTTAAGAGGGCTTGCGGCGGAAGTATGCTTTCTTTCATCGAACTGCTGGCGATCGCGGGCGTTCTGAAGGCGGCGAGGCGGACCGTCAGCTACTGCGGCGGGGAAAAGGAACCGGACGCGGAGATCGAGAACACGGTGCAGGCGAAAATCGTGCGGCTGACGGAGGATTACGGGCTGGAGACGTACATTTACCGCTGCATCATTTCTGAGGACGAGATGGCGGACGACGCGAGCCCGGAGCTTGCCGACATCAGGCGCAGGATCACGCGCGAGCAGAATTCGATTCGCGACAGGCTGAACGACTTTATACGCTCCCCGAAGTACGCGAAGACGATTCAGGACGGCGTGATTACGGTGCGTGGCGACAGATATTGCATTCCCGTCAAGGCGGAGTTCAAGTCGGAATTCCCGGGAATCGTTCACGACATGTCGGGCTCGGGGCAGACGCTGTTCATTGAGCCGGCGTCGGTCGTTGAGTCGAACAACAAGATCCGCGAGCTGAGGATCAAGGAAAAGCAGGAAATCGAACGGATCACGCTGCTGCTGGGCAGTCTGTGCGCGGAAAAGGCGGACATCATTATCGAGGACGTGAAGCTTCTTTCGGAAATCGATTTCGACTTCGCGAAGGCGTCGCTGGCAATCTCCATGAAGGCGGTGATGCCGCAGATCAACTCGCAGGGCAGAATCCGCATCGTGAAGGGCCGCCACCCGCTCATCGAGCCGCACAAGGTCGTGCCGATTTCCCTACATATAGGCGAAAACTTCAGAACGCTCGTCGTCACCGGACCCAACACGGGCGGCAAGACGGTCACGCTGAAAACGGTCGGCCTGTTCACGCTGATGATGCAGGCGGGGCTGCTCGTTCCCTGCGAATCGACGTCGGAACTTGCGATTTTCGACAACGTTTTCGCGGACATCGGAGACGAACAGAGCATTGCGCAGAGCCTCAGTACGTTCTCGGCGCACATGGGCAATATAGTAAAAATAATCGACGGAACCGACGACAGGACGCTGGTGCTGCTGGACGAGCTCGGGGCGGGAACGGATCCCACCGAGGGCGCGGCGCTGGCGATGGCGATTCTGGAGTGCCTCTACCAAATGGGGGCGATCACGCTGGCGACGACGCACTACAGTGAGCTGAAGGCCTTCACCGTGTCGACGGAGGGGTTCGAGAACGCTTGCTGCGAGTTCGACGTGGAGACGCTGAGTCCTACCTACAGGCTGATGATCGGCGTGCCCGGGAAGAGCAACGCCTTCGCGATCTCGACCAAACTGGGGCTCGACGGCGCGATTGTCGACAGGGCGCGGGAATTCCTTTCGGGCGAGGACGTCCGGTTCGAGGACATGCTGAGCGACATCGAGAAGAAGCGCGCCGAGATCGAGCGGAGGCAGCAGGAGATCAGGGAACTGAACGAGGAAGCCGACCGCATCAAGAAGGAGATCGAGGCGGAGAAGGCGGTTCTGGCCGGGAAGAAGTCGGAGATGATGGCGAAGGCGCACAAGGACGCCGCGAAGGTCGTTGCCGACGCGAAAAAGGAGTCGGACAGGCTGCTTTCGGAGCTCAGGGCGCTTTTGAGGGACGCGCGCGACGGCAACCGCGAGGGGCTGAGAGCGGGCGAGGCGCTTGGCCGGGACATCTCGAAGCTCAGCGACGAGGCGGAGACCGAGCGGTACAATCAGCAGCGTTCGGGACCGGTCAAGGGCGAGAAGATCACCGAGGACACGGTGCTGCTGCCGGGAACCACGCTTTTCAGCAAGAGCATTGACGGCAACGTGACCGTCATCAAGCCGAAGGACAAGAACGGGAACGTGTACGTGAGCGCGGGAATCATGAAGATGTTCCTGCCGCTTGACGATCTGACGTTCATTTCTGCGCCGGAGAGCGGCGACAAGGCGGATTCTTCGGGCGGGCGGGCCGGCAAAAACGGTCCCGGGATCGAGAAGGCGCTCAGCATGAAGCCGGAGCTCGATTTGCGCGGATTCACGGCCGAAGAGGCGCTGTCGGTCACCGACAAGTACCTCGACGACGCGGTGATGTGCCACCTCGAGAACGTGACGATCATTCACGGCAAGGGGACCGGCGTGCTCCGCAGGGAGATCCACAACATGCTGAAACGCGACCGGCGCGTGAAGGAATTCAGGCTGGGCGAGTTCGGCGAGGGCGACTACGGGGTCACCGTGGTGAAGCTTAAGGTTTAAATAAGGCTGCGAATCGGCCGGCGGCGCCGCTGTTTAAAAGGGGCGCGCATTGCCGGCGGGAAAGGTTATAAACATGGACAATTTCATTGACGAACTGCTCGCGCGGGCGCAGGCAAAAAAGAGCCGCGTGTTGTTCAGGCTGGCGCCTTCGGTGTCGATGCTGAAGGAGGATTTCCGCGCGAGGTACCAGACCGCGGGGGCGATGCTTTTTTCGCACTGCGTGGCTTGCATCGAGGGCGTGAAGGACCTTACGGCGGCGGTAATTTTCGACAGGGCGGCGTTCGATTTTTACGGGTTGGACGGCGTGATGGCGATGTCGATGGCGGCGAAGTACGCGCACAAGCAGGGGCTGTTCGTGATAGTTGACGGATGCTTCGGGGGTCGCGGCGAGAGCGTTCTCAGGTATGCGGAGTCGTATTTTTACGCGGACGGGTCTGACGGTGACAACCGGTTTTTTGCGGACGCGATCACCGTTTCTCCTTACTGCGGCGCTGAAACGCTCAAAAAACTTGCGTCGATGTGCTCCGAAGAGGGGCGGGCCGCGTTTGTGACGGTCACCACCTCCGTTTCAGACAACAAGGAAGACTTCGAGAACGTCAAAACCGAAGGCGGCGAGGCGCTCTACAGAGTCGCGGCGGACGACGCGGCGGCGTACGGTGAGATGTTCGTGGGCGAGAACGGCTACAGCGTGCTCGGGTTCGTGACGGAGCCGGTGAAGGATACGTCAGCTCTGCGCGGAATCAACCGCTGGGGAATCGCGATCGTGAACGCGACGGTTCCCGATTTGGACAAGGCGGAGACGTACGGGCTGTTCTACCGCGGCGAAGGAGAGGGCGAATTTGTGGCGGTCAGCGACGCGGACGTGTGCCGGTTCAACGGAACTTACGTCGGGAATGCGGACGCCGCTGAAATCGCGGGCTGCGTGAAAGAGTGCGTTTTGAAGGTCGAAGAGCACAGACTCGGCAAGGAATGATAAACAAGGAGGCGCCGGCTTTGCCGGTGATTTCCTGAAGGAGTTTTTAAATGGCTAAATCAAGCAAGGGAGTTTTCTTCTGCAAGGAGTGCGGATACGAGTCCAACGGGTGGCTGGGGCAGTGCCCTTCGTGCCGTTCCTGGAACACTTTCGTGGAGGCCCCTCCTGCAACCGACGGTAAAACAGGCGTAAAAGGAGGAGCGGCCACTGTGGGCGCTTCGGGACTTCTGCCTGCGGGAGCGGGCGAGGCGGTGCTTCTTGAGAAGGCGCCGAAAACGGAGCGCGAACGCGTCTCGACCGGAATCGAAGAGCTCGACCGGGTGCTGGGCGGCGGCCTTGTGAAGGGGTCGATCGTTCTCGTCTCGGGCGATCCGGGCATCGGGAAGTCCACGCTGATGCTCATGCTGTCGGGCAAAATTTCCGGCAAAAAGAAGGTGCTTTACGTCTCGGGCGAGGAATCGTGCGAGCAGATAAAAATGCGCGCGGACAGGCTCGGCGTGGGCGGGGAAGGTCTTTACGTTTTTGCGGAGACTAACATCGCGCGCGTTTACGAGCAGGTGGGAGCGGTCGCGCCTGACGTTATGATCGTCGACTCGATTCAGACGATGTGCGACGACAACGTGCAGGGAACGGCCGGTTCGGTGTCTCAGGTGCGCGAAATTACCGCCTCGCTGATGAAGCTCTCGAAGTCGCGGGGCATCACGACGCTGGTTGTGGGCCACGTCACGAAGGACGGCTCGATCGCGGGCCCGAAGATTCTCGAGCACATGGTGGATACCGTTCTGTATTTCGAGGGCGAGCGCCAGCTGGTTTACAGAATCATGCGCTGCGTCAAGAACCGTTTCGGGTCGACCAACGAAATCGGCGTTTTCGAGATGACCGGGAAGGGGCTGAACGAGGTCCCGAATCCGTCCGCAACGTTCCTGGAAGGAAGGCCTGTCAATGCGCCGGGCTCCGCGGTGGCGTGCGTTCTGGAGGGGACACGGCCGATGCTGGTCGAGGTTCAGGCGCTGATCAGCGGCGCGAATCCGGGCAACCCCCGCAGAATGTGCACCGGCGTCGACTACAACAGGCTGTCGATGATTCTGGCGGTTCTGGAGAAGCGCCTCGGCCTCAACATCGTGAACTGCGACGCCTACGTGAACGTGGTCGGCGGCATCAAGATTGACGAGCCGGCGGCTGACCTGGCCATCGTCGGCGCTATCGTGTCCTCGGTCGGGAACGTTCCCGTGCCGGCGGAGTGCGCGTTTTTCGGCGAGATCGGTCTCACGGGCGAGGTGCGCGCGGTGACCCACGCCGACAAGAGGCTCTCGGAAATCATCCGCCTCGGGTTCAAGCGCTGCTACATGCCGCTGGCCAACAAGGCGGCGGTGGCCGACATCGAGAAGGCGGAGCTCAGGAAGGAGTTCCCGGCGGAGATCAGATATATCGGGAATCTGAAAGAGCTGAGATACTGATTAATTAGCCCTTATAAAATGAGGACAGGCGCGGCCGCAAGCGGTCGCGCCTGTAACTATTTTAGTGACTAATTATTAAAGATAACAGATCATGTTCAGCGAATCGGGGACGTCCTCGTCAACGTAACCGGAGTCGGTGAAGCCGCACTTTTCGTAGACATGGATTGCCGCCGCGTCTTCTTTTTTTACGCACAGTTCCACGTGGCCGTAGTGGTTTTCCCTGCGCAGCTCGTCCAAAATAAGGCGGAGGGCGGCGGTGCCGTAGCCGTTTCCCTGGTAGCGGCTGTCGATCATGAACTGTTGGAGGTCGTAGCCGAGGGGTTCGTCGGTGAATTCCCGCACGAGGGCGAGGCCAACCGCGTTGCCGTCGTTTTCGATGACGAAGACCTTTCCGTTGCAGTTCCGGTAGACGTAGCCCCTGGCGATGATTCCCGCCGCCGGCGCCACGAATTTCCGCTGGGTTTCGTTCACGGACAGTGCGGCCGCTTCCAGCCAGTTGTCTTCGGTAATTTCAGTCAGTCTAACCATTTTGCGCCTCCTTCGGTGCATTGTCAGGCTTTTTCAGAAGCTTTTTCAACTCGGATTTGACCGCCTGAAGGTCGGAGGAAGTCAGGAGCGGAATGAGACGATTGATTTCACTGTAAGGAAGGTCCCACCAGCGGAAGGCGAGCAGCAGGCCGGTCAGTTCGTCGTCGAAGCGTTTCCTGATGAGCTTGGCGGGATTTCCGGCCACGATCGTGTAGGGGGCCACGTCGCTTCCGACGACACTGTTTGCGCCGATGATTGAGCCGTCGCCGATGAGGACTCCGGGAAGGATGGTTGCGTTCTGGCCGATCCACACGTCGTTCCCGATAACGGTGTCGCCCTTAAGCGGGAGGTCTTCGTGAGCAGGCGGTTCCGCGTCCCAGCCCTCGAGCGTGTAGAACGGGAACGTGGTCGCCGCGTTCATCAGGTGGTTTGCGCCGTTCATCACGAATTCGACGCCGGCTGCGATCTGGCAGAACTTACCGATCACAAGGCGGTCGCCCAGCCATTCGTAATGGTGGGTCACGTGGCTCTCGAAGTTGGAATCGGCTATGTAGGTGAATTCGCCGACGGAAATGCTCGGCCGCGTTAACGTGGGCCTGACGTAGATTTCCATGTCGTATCCGGGCACCGGGTGGATCACGTCAGGGTCCGGGATCTTGCCGTTTCGCATAATTCATGCTCCTTTAAAATGTTTTTCTCTTTAAAAGAATATTCCTTAAAAATGAATGCCCGTTAAAACGGGTGCCGTCCGGTTCACAAAAGCCCGAAGGGGGCCGCTTCGATTAAAAGTTTGTCTCCTCCGGGCTGTTTGTTTAAGCGTGTAAAAGCTTCGGGCGGTTGATCAGTACCCCCGCTTTTTCGCGAAGTTCGCGATGGCGACCAGCGCCGGCGTGAGGACGACCGCGACCAGGAACTCGATGATGAAGTTCACTCCCACGAGGCCGGTCAGCGCGTAGATTGCGACGTTGGTGCCGCCGGACCACTGGCTGAGCAGGTCCCGGAAGAAGAGGAGCATTCCCGCCACAAAGATGCCGGTGTTGCAGATCGGCGCCAGAACGGAGGCGATGTAGGCCGCGGAGTTTTCGTTCTTGAACAGGAAGTGCATGCCCACGAGAATGCCGCCCGCCACGAGCATCAGGCCCGCGGTCCAGCCGAACTGAACCCAGAACGTCTTCCCTGCCAGCTTCCAGGCCAGCGCCGCGCCGCCCAGGAATATGAACGCGCCGGTGAGTCCGTAGGTGAACACCATGGCTGCCTTCTCGTGCTTGCTGAAGAGCCTGTAGGCGAGAGCGGGAACGACGCCGGCTGCCGCGCCCTTCAGGAGGCACATGGGCCACGCGATCCAGGGGTTGGCGCTGAAGACCATGAAGCCGCCCGGATCCTTGCCGGTGATCGACAGAACCGACACGACCACGCCGAAAATCAGGCCGAGAATGAGCCCGGCGTAGGGCCCGAGAACGACGGCGCCGACGACTATCGGGAAAAGGGTGAGGGTGATCGTGAACGGACCGACCGGAATGCCGCCGACGATCTGGAGAACGACGACCAGCGCGGCGAGAATGGCGGTGATGACCAAATACAGTACTTTTTTATTTTTCATTTTGAACTCCTTACTGCTGCTCCGCTTAAATATAAATGCCGGATGCAGCGCAGAAATTAACGCTCTTAGCTTTGGTCCTTTAAGGGGCTCTTGCCGGCGCTCCTGTCCCGCTTTTTCAAATTATAAAATGAAACGAGCTGGGGCGGGCGGGGTCTTGAGGGCTCCAAGAACCGTTGCCTTTACGCGGCTTAGATTGTAACACTTTCCGGCGGGGAATGCAAGAGAAGGAAAACAGAATGCAAAATATGAAATGAGACACGGATGGGTAAAAAAGGGCCCGGGGCAGTCTTTAAAACTGGAGCCCCGGGCCCGGCCATTCCCGCCCCACAGAATTAATCAGGGGGCGGGAACGGATAATTCAGTTAGAATGAGAATCAGAAGGCTCTCTTCTTGAGGACGATAGCGGCCGCGAGGGCGAGCGTAACGATGACCGCGAAGATTGCGAGAGCGTTGCCGGTGGGCGGGTTGGGCACATCGGGCTCGTCGGCTTCGTCGGGATCAAGCTGTACGAACGCGCCTTCGTCAACGAGGGTCAGCGTGAATCTGACAGCCTCTTTGAAGGACTCTTCGTCGCTCTTGAAGAAGTACTTGATGTAGTCGGTTCCGAGGACCGCGTCAGCGGCGGAAGCGGACGGGAGCACTACGTAGCTGCCCGCGCCTGCGTCGTTCCTGATCACTACCACGTACTGGCCGGCCTCTGCGGGTTCATCGAGGATGAACGCGAAGCCCATGTTGTCAGCACTGTAGTTGGTGAGGGTGGCGCCTGTTCCGGGAGCACTGAACGGAGTCACAACGTTGTTGTCGCCGAGGTTCTCAAGATATTTCGCGGTTGCGACAGGAGTGCCTTCAAGAGTCTTCTTGAGGTTCTTGTCGAACTTGTAGAGCGAAACTTCGATGTTGGCCTTGAGGTCGCCGAACTGAGGCGGGTTGCTTGCCCAGTAGACCGGGATGTTGAACGCGGTGAAGGCCTGGTTGGTCTTGAACTCGATCTTGATCTCGGTGTCGTCGGTGGTCCGCAGCCAAACGCCTGCGACGCCGCCCTGGTTGTTGGACTCGATCTCAACAGGCTCTGCGACCGTCGGGTTCTTCACGTTGTAGGTGAAGAAGCAAACGTCCTCGCCGTTGATGCGGGCCATGAGTTCGATCTTGTGCTCGCCGTCGGTCAGCGGGATTCCGCCGTCAGTGACGAAGCGGTAGCCGAAGCCGTTCTTGTCGAAGCCGAAGAAGTTGCGAGCAACGCTCATGATGGCGTTGTAGTCGGCGTCTTCTTCAATTCTCTTGAAGCTCTCGTTGTAAACAACTTCGCCGTCGTCAATTCTGTAGCCGTACTTCTCAATGTCGAAGTTAGCGGCGACCCAGCCGTTGAAGCTCATAGAGGTCGTGCCTTCGGGAATCTCGACAGTCTCGCCGTCGGTCTTCGGGAAGTCGACTCCGCCTGCGGAAGCGCCGTCAACGTTGACTCTGGTGACGACTTCACGCGGAATGAAGCCCTGGCCTTCGTCAGAAGAGATGAGCTGAATCGCGGGAGTGCCGTGGGTGTTGAGGCAGTACTCTTCACCAAGCGGGTCGGAGGCGTGTCCGATAACGAAGTAAGCAGGGTACAGATTTCCGTCACCGCCGTCAACGACAGGGGTGTCATCGGCAATCTTGATCTTCAGAATGTACTGACCTGCAGGAAGCGTCTGGCCGAGATCGAGCAGGAAGCCGCCATCGCCGGGGCGGGAGAGAACAGTCTCGAAAACGATTCCGTCGTCAAAGTGACCGTCTTTCGCAATGGTAACCTTGAGCGAAACGCCGGGGTACGCCCACGCCTGCGGGAGGTTGATGGCCGAGAAGCTCACATCGGTGTTGAAGGCCATCTGCCACTTAAGCGTGTTGGTAAAGCCAATCCACATCGACGGCGACCCGGTAGCTGTCTCGGGAGCCGTATCCGGGGCTCCGGTGTAGTTGTTGTAAGCATCAGCAACTTTGATTGTCCAGTAAAGGAATTCCTGGCCGTTGATCTTCACGTAAGCACGGATCTCGCCGCAAACGGTGTCGAACGGGATAAACATCTTATATCTGGTCGACTCGCCGTAAGCGCCGATGCCCCAGTTGTTGCCGAGGTCGATAACGCCCTGCTCGCCGGGGTACTTGAAGGCTTCGTCGAAAACGATTTCGCCGCCGTCGATCGAGTAACCGAAGGACTCAACGGGCATCGTGGAAACGACCCAGCCCCAGAGATAAACTTCCTTGCCTTCAGCGCCTTTGAGAGGCGGGCAAATCGTGACTTCGGGGTTGCCGCCAACGGCAGCAACGCTCGCGCCGTCCATGTAGATTTCGTCGCGGGAAGCAACGTAGCTGAGCGTGACGTACGGAGGAATGTCCGCGTTCTCGGACTCTCTAACTTTCGTACCGTAGACACGGAGGTCGCCTACACCGGTGAAGATGTGGGCTCCGCTAGCCCAGGTGCCGTTGTTTTCGGTGAACTGGAAGCGGACGTAATTAGCTTCAACGGGTTCGTCAAGGTTGTAGGTTACGATCTGTCCGGCGGTATTGGCGTCAACGCCTTTGGATGCGACTGCCGTCCAGTTCTCTCCGTCAAGAGAGACGTAAAGCGTGTAAGCGCCCGGGAACGTTGCGGCGGGACTCCACATCATCGAAACGACGTCCATCGCGTCGACACTGTAGACAGCGCCGAGGTCAACGTATGCGTTAACGTCGATCGGGGACTGTGCGGCGGGAGTCGCGAAAGCCCAACCGAGGCGGGTATCGGTGCCGGCCGAAAAGCTATCAGCAAATCCGTCAGTGAGGTACTCCGGTCTCCAGAATGACCTGTCAGCTGCAGCAGCGCCGTTGAGATTGACGGCAACCGGCTTGTTGAGCGCGATATTCTCCCTGGGCGGTTCGCCGAAGAAGGTGTCGGGATCGCCGGTCTTGACGCCGAAGTTGAAGGTCTTGGTAGCCTGCGCACCGGAAAGGTTGTTCACGTAGAGCGCTCTGTTGGGATCGCCCGATTCGGGAAGAACCGTGTAAGGCTCGGTTTCGCCGTCAACGACGATGACCGCTACAACGTACTGTCCGGCCGGTAATGCGTCGAATTCAATCTTGTTGCCGCCGGCCTGGTCGCCGTCGGGATTGACCCTGACGGTGGCGAGAGGTGTGCCGGCAAGAGAGTTTTCAACGGTTCCGTTAAACGCGAAGAGCGAGAGGTCGAACGTAACGCCTCTGCCGTCGGAAATCTTGGAGCTCCACTGTACAGGAATCCTGACGCCCTCGAAAGGAGCGTTCGCGGTGAAAGCGGCTGCGGAATAAGCTCCCTTGAAGTTGAGCCACTGACCTACGCCTGCGCCGTTGGAGATGTTACCCCACGCCATAATGACGGTGTCGTCGTTGTAGTAGTGAGCAGAGTGGATGACTTTCGTTTCTCCGTCCGTGAACTTCGCTACAACCTTGTATGTGTGGCTGCCTTCCTGAATAGGAATTCCACCGACAGCACGCAGTGTCCAGGGACCGTTCTCGTCATAGCCTTCCCATTTGGCAATTGTACTCGCAGTGCCTCCGTCATAGACGCCGAAGCCCCATTCGATATTGCCGTCATCGGTCTGAAAACCCATATCTGAGAGCGGTTTGGGCGGAGCGTACCAGCCGTTAAAGTAAATCATCGCAGCACCGGAATCAACAACATAGGACTTGAGCTGTCCCAGTTCGTCTCCGTTTCCCTTGGAAAGGTCTGCAACTTTTGTTGTGCCGTCTTCCTTCCTAAGGCTGAGTTCATCAACGTACGCTCGTTCAGTGATTGCAGCCTGCGAAGGAATGACCGAGACTAGCACGAGCATCATTGCGATTGCAAGTGCTATTCCAAGCAGTTTCTTCATAATTAACCTCCTAAATAATATTTAGCATGCGGGCGCGCCTTTCTAAATTCGCGCGCACCCGTTCAAAACTTAATAAAAGTATACAACGGTTTCGAGAGGTGTGTCAAGCAATTATCGCAATTTTGCGCGCAAATGAAGCGCTGGCGCTTTAAAATAAACAAAAAAAGGGCCCGGGGCTTGTTTGTTGAGGCCCCGTGCCCGGCCGTTCCCGCCCCGCGAAATTAATCAGGGGGCGGGAACGGGTAATTCAGTTAGAACGAGAATCAGAAGGCCCTCTTCTTGAAGATGACCACGGCCGTGAGCGAGAGCGCTGCAATGATCGCGAAGATCGCAAGCGCGTTGCCGGTGGGCGGGTTGGGCTCATCGGGCTCGTCGGGCTCGGCCGCGTTGAAGGTGATGGACTCGATCACGAGGGTTCCGCCCGCTGCCGCAGCAGGGAAGCGTACGCCGGTGAGGATCGTGCCGTCCATTGCCGGGAAGTCAGTCGCGATGACGAACGTCTTCTCGGTAGCGCCGTCCATTCCGGGAGGTGCCCACGTTCCGGAGTTTCCGGAGTAGCCCGGATTCACGGACGTGTCGCGGAGGTACACGTTGTTGGCGTGCATCGTTCCGTTGATGCTGTACTTCACGGTGAACGAGGTGTAGACCGAGGTGTCGATGTTGTCCAGAGAAATGGATACCCAGGGATCGTTTGCGCCGTCAGCGGTGGTGACCACAAGCTTGCCGTCCTCGTTGGAGAGCGTGCACTGGTTGGTTCCGTCGGGAATGACCGCAGTCTCGGTGTCGCCGACAATGACCTTCACGGTAGGATCCGTTGCAGGAGCCTCTGCGCCCGCGTAGGAGAAGGAGATGATATGTCTCTCTTCGCCGTTGACGAAAGCTACGATTTCGACTTCATGGCTGCCCGCCTCAACGGGAACGATGACGTCCGCGCGGTAGCCGTTGCCGGGAACGCTGAAGAAATCCTTTGCAACGTTCATGATCGCCGCGTAGTCGCCGTTCGGGTTCTCAGGCGTGCCGGGATCGGTGCCCATGAAGGAAGCATCCCAAACCGCTTCGCCGCCGTCGACCTTGTAGCCGTACTTCTCGATCGGGTAGTTGGCCGCGAGCCAGCCGTGAACTTTGATGGACGAGCTGTTTTCGCCGGTCTCGATTTCGAGTCCTTCGGTCTTGCCCTTGTCTTCGCCGTCGAGGTAGATCGCGTCGATGTTTACGTGCTGTCTGTACTCGCGGACGATAAAGCCTTCGCCCTCAATGCCGTCGTGGATGAAGAGCCAGAAGCCTACGCGTCCGTACTGGTTGGCGACGTACTCGTCTCCGAGCGGACGGCTGCCGTGGCCGATGACCAGCCAGTGGGTGTAAGCGCCGTCATCGCCCTTAGTGTCGTCGGCGAGAGTGATCGTGCAGGTGTACTCGCCGGCGGGCAGGTCGCTGTTGTCCGAGAAGAACGGCCATGCCTCCGCGCCGTCAGTGGGCTTTGTGTATTCGTGCGTCCACACGACTTCGCCGTCTTTGTTCTTGAGTTCGAGTTTAACGGCGGTGTCGGGCGAGCTCCAGTAATCCGGGAATCCGAGTCCCCAGAAGGGAACGTCTGTCGTGAAGTTGAACGAGGTGGAAAGTCTGCCGCTTGTGTAGCCGAGCCAGACGGTTTCGCCGCCGGTGTCGCCGGTGTTTGAGCCCTTGTAGCTCATTATGTAGGGCTGCAGGCTGGCGAACGGAGGTCTGCCGGAAGCTTCTTCAACGAGCGTGCCGTAAGCTTCGAACTCGCCGATGCTTCCCCAGCCGTCGTTGGCTCCGAGCATGTCTACGCGGATATATCTCGCGCGATTGGTTGTTTCATAATAGAAGGGAACGCCTGTGTCGACCGGGCCGGTTCTGCCGGTGACATCAGCGACGAGATCCCAGGTCTCACCGTCGAGAGACGTGTAAAGCTTATAGGCACTCGGGAAGGTCTGGCTGTTGAAGCCCTGGCTGTGAAGAGCAAGCTTCTCAAGGTCGTAGATGCCCTCGAGGTCAATTATATGCTTGGTGTTGAGAGTGCCGTCTCCGGCGGCCTGAATGTAAATACCGAGCGGGAGACCGTCCATGACGTTGGTATCGTGAACGTGGTTCGTACCGTCGTTGATGAACTCTTTTGCCCAGTAAGGTCTTATCTCTGCGGAAGCGCCGGAAGCAATCTCAACGTAGACGGGCTTGTTGTACGCGATGTCGGTGCCGACGTTGTAGCTGATCTCGTGGAGCGCTTTCGTTTTTCCGTTGGTGAATTTGACGACCAGTCTGACCGTGTGTCTGCCTTCACGAAGCGGAATAGAGGATCCGGAGAACGATCTGGTCTCGTATGCGCGAGGAGCCCAATCGTTGCCCCACGATTCGAGAACTGCGGAAACGTCCGCGTTTTCGACACATACCAGCGTGCCGAAAACGGGCTCTTCGTCGTCGTACTGGTAGCCGAAGTCTTCAACCTCGCTCTCGGGGTAGTACCAGCCGATGAGCTCGATGCCGTTTGCGCCCTTGTCGACGCAGCCCTGAAGTTCACCGAGGTCGGCGCCGTTCAGTTTGCTGCAATTCTCGCACCACAGAACGTTCTCGTTCCAGATGATAACGTAGTCCATATTGCAGTGGTCGAACGGGATCTTCTCGAGAGTGTAGTTGAGTCCGGGATAGGAGTCGGCCGGGGCCGGTTCGCCGTCGTAGAAGACCGCGTCAGCTTCGCCGAGATCGGATCCGCAGTAGAAGCCTATGCTCTTTTCGCCGATGCCGCCGAGAACGATCAGGTACTCGCCGGGCTCAAGCGGATTGTCGAAAATGAAAGGCATGTTGACGTTGTCCGAGTGGTCGATTTCTTCGGCATAAGCGTAAACTTCGCCCGAAACGGAGGTCGCGTAGTCGCCTTCCCAGGTGTAAACGGTTGCCGCGCAGCTGCTGCCGGGGCCGCTGTTGCCCCAGGTCGGGCTCTGGATACCGGTGACGGCGGTGAGCCTGTAGCCTGCCGGAACGGTGACCTTCACGCCGAACTTGTGGGTTCTGACGGAAATCGGGTTGTTGCCTCTCGGAATCAGGGTTCCGAAGACGCCGCCTTCAGCGTTGCCGACAACCAGCTGGAACGCGGACTTGAGGGTCTGCGCGGTGCCGTCCTGGTACTTCGCGACGATGGTGCACCAGTAGGTGCCGTCGTCAAGCGCGTCGACGCCGAGCAGCTCAAGGTAGTTGTTGTTGTCGCCGATTCCCGCGTGGCCGACGTAAGCCGCGTCTATTCCGAGATGGTTGATAAGGTCGGATCTCTCAATGTAGTGATCGGTGCATTCCTTTTCAACGCCGTCGAGTGTCCAGACGACCTTTTCGAGGTTTGTTCCGGCCTTGGCAGCCCAGCCGAGAATGTAGAGCTTGTCGCCTTTGTCGATCTTGATCTGGTCCTGTCCCACAACGCCCGGAATGTTGCTTCCGTCCAACGTACTCGCGTTGATGTACATTGAATCCAGGCCTGCGAAGGAAGTGACGCAAAGAGCAAGCACTACTGTCAGCACAACTGCCGCAATTAACAGTAATTTTTTCATGCTATTTCCTCCATAAATGAAATTGAAAATCACAGATTTGAATTATGAAAGACGTGATATTTTGAAGCACACGTCAAACGTTGAGTCCATTATAAAATATATTTTGCGCGTTTTCAATACCTTTAGAAGCGGTTTTGGCGCCGGTTTAGGCGCCGGAAGGACCGCGAAAGTCCGAAAGCGCGGCGGGCGGGAATGCTCAAAAAACAAACCGGGAATGCGCAACAAACGAACAAAAAAGGGCCGCTGCGAAAACGGCCCGCGAAACCGGCTGAAATACGCGCCGGCGTTTATTCACTGCAGCTCTTGCGAAGCTATTTGT